>Ga0070664_100000970_pt1 | contig 22438 bp, 26 predicted proteins | sample KBSC73metaG_FD_65863 | JGI IMG/M metagenome (GOLD analysis project Ga0070664, IMG submission 65863) | Corn rhizosphere microbial communities from Kellogg Biological Station, Michigan, USA - KBS C7-3 metaG | ecosystem: Host-associated > Plants > Roots > Rhizosphere > Soil ... | reverse complement strand
GAGGGAAAACCAAGCGACCTCAGCCGGATCGTCTGTCCATGAAATCGGCTCGCCCCATTTGTTGACGATCAGCCAGATAGAGACGTCCTTGACGTAAGTCAGAGCCGGTGCGTCCTGTAGCCATTGATCCATTGTTTTCCTCGTGGTTAAACGCGGGCTTCTTGACGGAAAGCAAAACCAAAGCGGGCGAGCAGCGCGTTTAGAATTTGGTCAACTTTGCGCGGTAAACGTTTAGGTTTGATTAAATCAGCCTTACGTTTTCGAGAAGTTGCGGAGGTAACCTCGTACTGCAGATTGCTCCTGGCCATCACCGCGTTGCGATCGTTGCTGCGCCGCACTTTCTCCGCGCCGTGCCATTTGAAAATGGGGCAGCCCTTGGAAAGCTCCACTGCTGTTTGTCCTGAGGTCGATCGATGAACAAAAGATCGTTGCACAACGTAATTACTTTTTATTGCCGAACATGGCCTGCACACGTTTCCGCATTTCTTCGGGAGCGATATCTTCCATATGCGTGGCTACCCACCCTAGATGGCCGAAGGGGTCTTCCAATTGCCCCCGACCGGTCGCCGTAAAACTGATCCATTACGGGCCTACGTTCCTTGGCGCCGGCGGCCAAAGCTCGTTTAGCAGCTCGTGAACCAGCGGTTGAAACTCAGATGAAGAAAACTGCTCGGCGACTCCGCCCCCGATGACCGTCTTTTCGTTGGGTGGAGGAACTGATTTATCCATCAGGGTACTCGACTTCAGGCTACGCTTTTGTTGATTGGCAACAAAACTGAGCAAGTGAAGTTGTTGTCGGCTAACGCCAGCGAATCTCTAAGTGTTGACCGTTCGCGGTCGCGGCCACCTGAAATATTCCTGGATGATCCTGCCGCGCAGGGCTTCGATGGCAGTGGCTCTGCAATCGACAGGACGGGGCAGGGACTCAATCGTGTGACCGTATCCGCGACCGAGCCGAAGAACCTGTGACTCAATGTGGCATCTCGGCGCGGCGACATGATCACGAGATCTGCTTTTTCTTCTTCCGCCACTGCAGCGATTTGCTGCGCAATCGGTCCCAAGACGACGCGTTTACTTGCTCTTGGACATTTTTCCAGACTGGCCATGCTCGGTTCCAAAAATCGGCTCAGATCAAGGCTGGCTTCGGCTAAAACCCGATCAATCGGCCAATTTCTGTCGACTGAACGAAGCTCAATTCATCAGAGTAAAATTCCCATGCATGAAGCTCGTTGGCGACGTGCAGGATGATCAATGACGACGTCTTCTCTTTGGTGGCGAGCCAACAGCCGTAAACGAGTGCCCGCCGCGAGTACTCGGATAAATCAGTTGGGATTAAAATTGTTTCCAATTGTTTCATGAGAAGCCTCCTTCAATTTATTTCTGAAGGCAGAATAAGCTTCTGCTGTTAGCAGCGTTTAACCGGCGAGTGATTTGTTTGTTACGCCGCTGAGGCATTTTTGGCCAGGCATGGAGCCGGCGAGCCGTCGTTTACCGGCAGCAGCAGGTCGCAGCGGAGTTTATGACGTGTGGATTCGAGACAGAAAACCATTTTGAGATTGGGCGTGTCGATGGTTCCGAAAATGCCCAAGCGAGCGTCGGAGCCCTGGATGCCGATCCACTCTTCACAGCGATAGCCGACTTCCGCGAAAAGATCTTCGATGGTTTGCTCGGCGATCTTAAGGCCCCGGCCAGAGATCCGTAGCTGCACCCAGTACGATGGTTGAACCCCCACGAAGGCGGTAAGATCTTTGAGCAATGACCTTCGGCGTAACGATATTTCCACGACCGCATTGGCGTCGCTGGTCAGTAAAGACTCGTACAAAAAAGATTGAAGAAAGCGGCGCAGCGCCGCATCTCTCCACGGAATTTTCGGCAACACCGGCGCGAGCGCCACGAAGACCGGCGGTTTTTCGCCAAGGCGGTTTTGACTTGATCGCGTAATGGCCTGCTCGATCACCGATCCGAGATTGACTTGTTCCATCTTTGCCTCCTTGTATGTTTGACGGAACTGTGGGGTGCGGAAGTTAAACAAGAATGAACTCCGGATGAAGCTTCGGCTTCGGCGACAGTTGAGCGAAGTAAAATATTAGGGCGGAGAGCTGACGAAGGCGTTGCACAGGCTCACACTGAACCGGCGATATTAAGCGTCGGTTACGAACTTGTTAGGAATCGATGCATAAGGCTGGTCAAGAACGAACAAGTCGATTATGGCTGAGATTAAAAGCCGGGCCTGAACTACAGCCCCGCTTCCATGGTCGAACGAATGATGACAACGATTTACTGATCATTCTCCTCCTCTTCGGTTCAACGTCATCATCAACGCCGCCGGTACCGATCCGCGGATCGATGAAGATGGCGAGCAATTGTCCGCCTTCGACGAGCTCGGGGTCGGAACTTACTTTGTGGACTTGAACATCCAATAGAAACCAGCCGTCGCCGAGTATGTGGCGCGCATCGATGATGCCGGATGATTCTTCATCCTGAGTCATGAAAGAACTATTATTCATGACGGTTGGGTCGAAGAACTTCGGGTTGTGCTCTGCTACTTGAATGAGTTCGCCGGTGCCAATTTGGTAGAGCCAAATTTTCGAAACGCGTGAATTATTACCCGGATCTTCATCCATGACGATTCGACCAAAGCGATCGATGGTGACATTGTCGAGCAAACGGTGACCTTCGCTGCCGGTCAGTAAGATTTCGATCGTGCCGCCCTTTTCAGGATCTTTGCTGATGTCGTCGAAACGCAAGCGCCAGAGACGACAATTGGTATCGATATCGGCGGTCGTAACGAAGTATGCGTCGTTTCTGCGCTTCTCGCCTTTGCGCGGGTCCCAGGCGCCATCTTCTGGCCGGCGAAAGCGGGTGATGCCGGTGGCAATCGACATATCTTGGAGGTCTCGTGGCGTAAAGTTGGAGACATCGCCAAGATTCACCAATTTAAAGCTCGCTTTTCCGATAAATCCGGTGGCGGCGGTGCCGAGCCCAAAAAGATCGCTCTCTTCAGTTACCGCAGAGCCGTTCAGAATAACCTGCAGTCCATAAAGACTGCCGCTCGTGAACCCGGCTTGCTCGATGGGATGACCTGCTTTCGCTTTTTCTCCGATATAAACGTAAACCTCGCTCGGGAATCCTGTACCGCTTGGTGCGGTGCTCAAGTCACCGTCGTCGGTGAGAAGCATCACCGCCGTGTCGAGACGATGTGTCTCGTCACTTTCGGTTCGTGATGTCTGAACAATTTTCTTCATGCCGTCGTCTCCTTTAAAAAGTTTTTGGGACCGGCATTATTTGGCAGGCGAAAATTAAAAACCGGTAACAGTCCGACGAAGTTTCTATGACTCAGACAAAATTTGGCTTAACCAGCCGGTTCGGGGTTGCGACGCTCAGTTTACGGAAGCCTCCTGGCGGTGCGAGATGATTTGATTCCGTCAACCAGATTTTTCTTCAATCATGCGAGCGGCCGGTGTAAACTGTTTCCTCTTCGTAACCGTCGAGTATGTCTGCATTGATCTGGCGATTTTTGGGGGTGCGCGAAAGCTCGCCGGCGGCGCGAAAAAAGCTTGCGGTTATTGCGCTGCTCTACTTCATTCAAGGCGCTCCGGCGGCGATTCTGTGGGAAGTGTTGCCGGTTTATTTTCGCATCAATGGTGTGTCGTTGCGCGCCATTGGTGGGCTCAGGCTGCTCGAATTGCCTTACTCACTGAAGTTTTTCTGGTCACCTCTGGTTCATCGCTACGGCGATCGGCGGATCTGGATCATGGCGTGTATGCTCGGCATCGCGGCCGTGCTCGTTACTTTGCCGTTTGTGAATATCGCCGGGGTTGGATTGATCGTGCTGCTTTTGATTCTGGCTTTCACGACGTTGTCGGCGACCCAGGATGTGGCGATCGATTCCTACTCGGTGGCTTTAGTTACTCGGGAAGAGGAGGGCGCGGCCAATGGGGTGCGGGCCTCGGCTTATCGTATCGCTCTGGTGTTCGCCGGCGGTGGTTTGGTATTCTTAGCGGGCGCGGTTGCATGGAATTCGTTGTTCGTGCTTGCGGCGATCGTTTTTGCGATTCTAGCCTTGAGCGCGATTACCGTTCCGCGTCTCAGTATTACGAGCGAGTCCCGCGAGCACTGGTTCGCCGGTTTTGTCGATTGGGCGGGAACCTGGCGGGTGATCCCGCTCATTTTTTTTGTGCTGACCTATAAGCTCGGGGAATTTGCCATCGGTCCTATGGTCAAACCGTTCTGGGTCGACTATGGCAAATCGATTTGGCCGACTACCGAAGATCTGATGTTTCAGATCGGATTGTTTCCGACGACTTTCGGTATCGTGCTGAGCGTGATCGGCGCGTTGATGGGTGGAGCGTTCATCTCCCGTTACGGCATTTTTCACGGCGTCTGGTTTCTTGGCTTGCTTCAGGCGGTCTCGAATCTCGGTTATTCGCTGGTGTATTGGCTAAATCTCGGACGCTTTGGCCTCTACGGCGCGTCGATGTTCGAGTCGTTCAGCGGCGGCCTCGGCACCGCCGCTTTCCTCGCTTTTCTAATGAACGTTTGCGACAAGGAACACGCCACGGTTCAGTATGCGTTTCTGTCATCGATTTTTTCGCTGACCGGCCGATTAATCGGCGGCTTCAGTGGCATCGGCGCAGAACGGTACGGCTACGGCAACTATTTTGCGATGACGTTTTTATTATCGCTGCCGGCGTACTTGCTTCTGCCTTGGGTCAGGGGCTGGATCAAAGAGCCGACGCGTCAGTGATGCGCGCGGCATCGAAATTTCAGACCACTTCTCTGAGCAGGCGGCGCCAATCGGCTACCTCTCGCGCATTTTTCACTAATGGCGCGAAACGGACGCACGCGCGTTTCAAAGCACGGTAAAATTTATCGTCGGTTTCGGCCTTCAGCAGCAGATCGGCCAACCGCTGCGTATCGCCCACAGGAAAGTAGCCGACGTATTTTTCTCCCAGGGTGCCGATCAAACCGGGAATTTTAGAGGCAATCACTGGCACGCCGGACGCAAGCGCCTCGGATAACACGTTCGAGCTCCCTTCCATCCGGGAGGTGATGCAAACCAGATGGCTCCTCGCCAGGAGATCACGCGTTTTTCGATGCGACAGCTGACCGAGCCAGCGATAGCGAGGATTACGCGCCACTTCATCGCGCGCGGTTTGTTCGAGCCGGGGATCCAGCGCAAGTCCCACATGGGTCAATTGAATCCGAGAGTTTCGCGGCAGTCGGCGCACCGCGAAAGCGGCACGCAGCGGGTCCTTCTCGGCGCGGAGGTGGCCGACCACGCAGACTCTGAACGATTCGGTCTGGTCCGGCTGCGGTCGGTGCAGCGGTTGCGCTGATTGGTAAATCACATGGATTTTGGGATGGAATCGCTTCGGCACTTCTCGCAGCGCCATCTTTTGCAGCACCACGATCGCGGTCGCAAGTTCAAGTGATTGTTGAGCTTGACGATCGGCGCGAATATCCCGGTAGACATCGGTGCCGGTCAGCACGACGATGATGGGTCGGTTCGGTTGTGCGTCATGAAAGCGCTGTATCGAGTCGGCGCTGCGCCGGGCATGAAGAGCGATCAGAAGATCACACGATTGGCCGCGGTATTTCTGGAGAATTTGCACACGGTGGCCGAGTTTTTTCAAAATCGCGGCCCAGCGCAGCGCAGTGATTCGATTGCCGTTGTTGAGGTTCAACGGCGCTGGCGTCACCAGTTGTATTTTCATTCCACGGTTTTTGCGCAGGTACGAAATCCCGCCCAGACATCACGTCGGTCGGGAGTATAGAAATTTCTCCAGGTATTACGAATCAGCAGCGAAGAAGTGGCCCAGCAACCGCCGCGCAGAACTTTGTGCGTGCCGAACCAGGGCTTCGAGTATTCCTTGTAGGGATCGATCACAAATCCTGGATAAGGCCTGAAGTCATCGGCAGTCCACTCCCAGACATTGCCGATCATCTGCCGGCAGCCGGAGGCGCTATCGCCGGCTTCGAAGAGGTCGACTGCTACGGGTCCGGAGCGATGCCAATCGAGGTTGGCAGTCGTGGAATTCGGCGCTGCATCGCCCCAAGGGAAATATCGCCGCACTTGGCTCAAACTGCCTGCCGCGTCGATCTCGGCTGATGCGGCGACTTCCCATTCGGCTTCGGTGGGCAAGCGGCGATTGGCCCAATTACAATATGCCTGCGCCTCGAACCAGCTCACGTGGATCACCGGCGCGCGTTCGTTCAGCGGGCAGTCTCGATCATAGATTCGCTGGCGCCAGGTGCCGTTTGCGCTTTTTCGCCAATAGATCGGATGCTTTACAGGTGCTTCAAATGCAAAATCTTCAGCGCCGTGATTTAAATCTTTACTAAAGAAATTTGCCAACGACTGTTCCAATTCCGGGCTGCCACCGCATTCGCGCCAGCGCCAGCCGGCGGCGCTCCAGTATTCGGGTTTGCGATAACCCTGAGCTTCGACGAAGTTGAGAAATTCGCCATTGGTCACCGCCGCGCGAGCGATGCGAAACGGCCGCAGCTCGATCTCATGTGCCCATTTTTCGTTGTCGAAGACAAAAGGAAAGTCCTGAGTAGCGCCGATAATATATTTGCCTCCGGGAATCTCGACATCGCCGGTGCACACGGCGCCAGTCGACCGGCAGCTTTCATCGAGCGGCGTGAATTGCGGTGGCGGATAAGCGAGGGTCTGACGGGTATAAGCCAAGGCTTCGTCATGCATCCCTTCGTGAAATAGCGTGAGCAGATAAAAATAGCGCTCATCGGAGTGTAATTCTCTAGAGCCGTCGAGGCCTTCCAGCGCTCGGTCGAACACTTCGCTCATATAGTTGAGGGTTCGATTGCGGGCCGGCAATAAAAGCTCCCACCGGGTGTCGTGCGCGACGTCGCTCGAATTATAGAGTTGATCGCCGTTGGGCAACAGCGGCTTTTGTTTTTTCAAATGACGGAGCAGCCAAAATTCTGTGAACCAGGCGATATGGCCGATTTCCCAAAGCGGCGGATTCACGATCGTCAGGCGTGGCCCGATCATTTGCTTTTCGTCGAGGTCGGCGACAAGTCCAAGGGTACGCCCGCGAAACTCGCGGATCGCAGCGGCCAACCGATGCCGGTCCAACAAAGCCGGTGCGCCGGCGAGGCGATATCCGTCGGTACGATTGATGCTCATCCAAATGGCTTGTCCGTCCTAATTGGGGAAATTCGCGCGGCTGCAATGAATTGCGTGTTCCGCATGTCGCAAAATGTTGGGCTCCTAGGGCGTATCTGTCACTGTTTAACGCAAAGCATCGGCTATAACAATCCAACTGCGCCCTTTTGGAGCGCCGCTTCGATTTGTGCGCGCCACGGGCGAATCTCGCGTCCCCATTTCTGCTTGCTCGCGGCGTCCAGATAGGCGAGTGCCGAGTGTAATCGCGCTATCTCTCGCGTCGCAATTCGCCTCGATGATTTCGTTTTGATCAGCTGCTGCGATGTTTCGAGAAACGATCTGATGGTTTGCCAATATGTAAGCATGTCCGCGCCGAAGCGCTGTTTAATGATAGTGCGCCAACTCGCTTCCGGATCGTAGCTGAACGGCGTCGCGGCGTAGTCGAAACACGTCGCCAGCGGCGCCAAGCTCAGGGTCGGCTGGAGCATCGGATTGTTCAAATAGCCATAGACAATTTGCGGTAGGCGCGGATCTCGGCCCGTGAGCGGTCCGATGTGCAATTCGGAAGCCATCGATAGATCATTGACCGGGTAATTGTCCCATAACAGCAGTGGATGACGGACACGCCGTGCAATTTGCCGCGCATGCTCTAGCGTGATCTTACCGGGCACCACTGCCGGCCCAGTCCAGAGACAGGCGACATTTGGTGGTAGATCTTGAGCCAGTGTTTCCAGGAAATTGGATTCGAAACGACCGAATACCCGTTCAAGCAAAGGATCTTCGCTGTAATAGGAGGGACAGATCCACCATTCGATATCTTTCCATGATTGTGGTTGGCGCGCGTGGATTTCACTAAGCCATGAGCCCTCGGCGCGAGCCAAACTTTCACCGAAGGCGCGCCGGTCGCGAGCGTACACAAGCCGTGAGGGGATATCATCGAAGAGCACTGCGAATGTACGCACGCCGGCATCGTAAAACCGCTTGGCCTTATCGATCAGGATCTGCACCGGCCTGCGCTCGGAAAAACATAGATGCTCGCCAGGATGGAAGCCGTAGATAAAATCGATGTCTTTGCTCTGAGCAGCGGCAATTAGCCGGAGTAGCTTTTGCCATTCGGGTTCGGGATAGGGATCACGCCAGCGCAAACGGTGATACGGATCATCCTTGGGCGCGTAAAGATACGTGTTCATACCTCGGCGCGCGCCAAAGTCGAAGAGAAGCCGGCGCTCGGCCAGAGACCACGGTGGACCAAAAAACCCTTCTACAATCCCACGGCGTTCAAACCCTTGTTCGGATGAACTCATCGGACGCGCATCTTACTTTCAAAAGGCAAACTGAACCATTGAGCAAATGATGTGAGGCGAGATTTTTCGATTCTCTAACGCACTTGAAAGGAGTATAAGGCAGAAGTAGGCTAAATAGAATGAAGGTCGCTTTGGCGCATAAGCGGTTCGATCTTCGAGGGGGTACCGAGCGGGTATTCTTTAGGACCGCTACCGGCTTGCGCGATCGCGGCCATGACGTTCATCTGTTCTGTCAAAAATTCTGTATTCCGTTGCCTGCCGGGATCACGCCTCATCGCGTGCCGGGAGTCTCACGGCCGAGAACCGGGCGTTTGTTGAGCTTCGGCATTTTCGCTCCCTTGACGATCAGCCGCGCGGATTGCGACGTCGTCCTGAGCTTCGATCGATTGATCAAGCAAGATTTGTTTCGCAGCGGCGGTGGACCGCACAAGACGTTCATTGAAAAAATGCAGCGGAACGGGGGTTGGAAATCTCTATGGTACCGCGTGAGCCCCTACCATCGTCTGGCGTTGTCGATTGAACGACGCCAGATCACCTCGGGAAGCCGGCGCATCGTCGCCGTCTGTGAGCAAAGTAAACGTGAGATGATCCAAGCTTACGGCATCCCGGAAAAAAAGATTGTGGTCATCCTCAATGGAGTGGATCACGAAAAATTTAACCCAAGCCGCAGACATGACGTAGGGCAGCGTATGCGTCGTGAACTAGGGATTCAAAGCAATGCCCGAGTCGTGCTGTTCGTCGGAACGGGATTCCGACGCAAAGGGTTGGACCGGCTGCTGCGATTGTGGCGTGCCGGCGCTATTCCCAACACTTATCTTTTGGTCGTCGGTGGTGATGCTCGTTTGGCCGCATACCGTTCTGCCTGGCGTGCAAACCCCAATGTTATTTTTGCCGGACCAAAGCCGAACGTCGAGGATTATTATGCCGTAGCCGATGTGCTCGCGCTTCCCTCGATTCAAGAAGCCTTCGGAAATGTTGTGTTGGAAGGACTGGCGGCGGGACTGCCGGTTATCACGGTGCCCGGTGTGGGCGCCTTCGACAAAGTAGCAGGAGATCTGAGGATCGGTCTCCTGGAAAATCCCGACAACCCAACCGAATTGGAATATAAGCTTTCGTTGTTTCTGGAACCTGAACGGTGGCGTGCGCTTTCCCATGCCGCACGCAGGACTGCAGAACAATATAGCTGGACGACATACCTCGACCAACTGGAAGAAACGCTGCTCAGCTTATATGAACAGTCTGCCGCCACAAGCATAGCTCCGGAGGTTGCGATTCCGACGTTCTCCGGTACCCCGCCGAGCCATTAGTTTATCTCGATGGAGCCCGCGGTCAGCATCTTGATCGCCACCCAAGGGCGAGTGCCACAGTTGGAGCGACTGCTCGACAGCTTGGTCGGCTTGGAGAATCGTGCAGAGATTCAACACGAAATTCTCGTTGCCAACAACGCTCAAGGTAAAGCTACCGCGGCGGCGGTAGAAGCTTTACTGCAAAAATATCGAGCTGGTGAGCCGGAGCGTTGGATTCATGTCCGCGAATCCATCCCGGGGAAATCACGCGCTCTCAATCGCCTGCTACCGCTGGTCAAAGCCAATCTTCTCGCTTTCCTCGACGATGATGTGGAAGTCGCGCCGGAATGGTTGCGAATCACCTGGCAATTCTTTCGCGACTATTCATACGACGTCATGCAGGGATCGGTCCTCGTCCCGCCGTCGATGCAAAACGACGAGCAGTTTTTACGCCTGCTGAATCGGTACCGGACGATCTGCTATTACAGCAAGCCGGGACTTGAAGTACGCGAGATCGTCAGCTTGAATGCCGCCAATATGGCATTCCGGCGTGAACTGCTCGATGTGACCGGCTTATTCGACGAACGCATCGGTCCAGGAGCCTCGGGTACGTCGATGGATGTCGAGTTCGGTGAAAGGGTTCTCAGGGCGGGGAGACGGATCGGATACGAGCCCCGCTCGATCGTCTACCATGATGTCGACTGGACCCGGCTCACTGAAGAATATTTTAAACGACGCCATCAATTACAGGGACGCAGTCGCGCGATTTACAAAGAAAGCGGGATCTTTTCAAGTTTTGCAAACTTACTTCGGGCAATGGTCGGTTGGTGTTGGTATGCGGCGCTGCGGAACGAGAGACAAATCTACCGCTCAAAGGGACGAGTTTATCACTATCGCGCCATGTTGAAGGAGGCTATGCGGAGAACCGCGGCAGCGCCGATTTCCCCTCAACTCGATCAACGCCGAGGCGGATGATAAAGAGAAAAGCCTTGTGATCCGCGATCTATCGACTTCAATCCCTTCCACCGTAGGACATACAGAATTCAAGCCGTTGCTCTCCTCGCAGTCTACTTTCGGGCGCAAATTTCGCGTCATGTATATTCTGAAGAATTACCCGCAAATGTCCGAGACGTATATCAAAACCGAGATCGAAGCGGTCCACGAAGTGTGCGATGTCGGCATCGTCGCGACTAAACGCGCCAACATGCCGGCAAAAAATCATGAACCGTACCGCTACATTGAAGATCCGGCAATGATTTGCGAAGCGATCGAGGAGTTTCAGCCGGATGTCTTGCATAGCCACTGGTTTCATTCGGTCAAGCTCCTCGGCAAACTAGCCCGCAAAACCGGTGTGCCGTTCACGGTGCGCGGCCATTCCTTTGATTCCATCTGGCCTGAAGATGAATCTCGATTCCGTCACGTTCCGCTGCTCTCGGTATTTGCGCGGCCCTCACACATTCGGCGGGCGGTGAAGTTCATTGAAGATGAGTTCTGTCTAGGGTTGTTGACCCTGCCATTTGCCCGTCCGCGACTGGAACGCGCCGGTTTCCCCGCGGCAAAACTCGTTGATTGCTTCCCGGTGGTAAACTTTAAACGCTTTTTCGATCCCCACCCTAACGGCACGGCGATCATGAATGTCGGCGCATGTATTCCCAAGAAGCGAATGGAAGATTTTGTCGAGCTTGCGCTGCGCGCGCCGGAGTTCGAGTTCAACCTTTACGCCCTCGGCTACAAGGTCGCTCAGCTCCAGGAGTTCGCGAGCGCGCGTCAAAGTCCGGTACGTTTTATTCCTCCCGTAGAGCTCGAAGACATGCCCGCAGAATACAAAAAACATCGATGGCTCGTCTACACCGCGGCGCCTGGAGGCAACGTCGGGTGGCCAATGGCAATCGCCGAGGCGCAAGCTTCCGGTGTTGGGCTCTGCGTCGCGAATATTCGTCCTGACCTTCGTGAATATGCCGGGCCGACGGCGTTTCTCTACGATTCCTTGGACGAAGTCGTAAAATTGATTCGTCAACCGGTGCCTGAACAAAGCCGCCAGTCCGGTTTCGAGCAAGCCAAAAAATCCGACGTGTTTCAGCACCGATCGTTATTATTTCACCTCTGGCGCATGCCGGAACCGGCGTACGAGAAAATCACCGCGCCGGCTGCCATCGGATGAACCTTAGTCGAACGGATCGCTTCCGCGCCATACGCGCCCTTCGGGTTTGCGCAATCCCGATTCATTCCGTAGGATACTGAGAAAATTTTTGCCATGAAAATTCTCTTGCGCTCGCGTTTCTGGCGCGCGGCAGCGGCGACTTTGATTATTTTTCTGCAGCCGCTGAGCTTTGCCCGTTCGGTCGATCAAGGGGCTTCCGATAGGGTCCGCATTGACGCTGGGCAGTTTTTAATGGGAAGCGATAACGGTCCGGAGGATGAACGGCCAATGCACAAGGTCACCGTCGCGGAATTTTTCATCGATCGTCATCAGGTGACCAACGCTCAGTTTGCCCGATTCCTCGACGCTGTCGGAACGGAAAGCGCGCGCGGAGAAAAGTATTTCGACATCGGCGACAATGATGCCCGGGTGCACCGGCGCAACGGCCGATGGCTCGCGGATGCGGGACATGAGAACCGTCCAGTGGTAGAAGTTTCCTGGTTCGGCGCCGTGGCTTTTTGCAGCTGGGCGGGGAAACGTTTGCCGACGGAAGCGGAGTGGGAGAAAGCGGCGCGCGGAGTTAACGGGCGGAAATTCCCATGGGGCGATGAGCCGCCTGACGCAACCCGTGCTCATTTCAACGCCGGATGGAACGATTTCCGGAACGTCGGCAGCTTTCCGAAGGGTGCGACTCCCGAGGGAGTGCTCGATCTAGCCGGAAACGGTTGGGAGTGGGTCAGCAGTACCTATAGACCCTACCCCTACAATCCCGCGGACGGCCGGGAAGACTTGACCCAGCCGCAGGTGCGCGTCACGCGCGGAGGCGGTCAGGACTCGCCGGCAGACGAGTTGACCACGACTCATCGAGGGCGGCACGTCTCGCGCAACTTTCGTTCGGGGCATCACAACATTGGATTTCGCTGCGCCGGCTGATAATTTTCCAGCACCAAATTTCTGATGCCGTTATATCTGGTGATCGAGGGCATGCTGATTGGACTCGTTGTCGCGGTGCCCGTGGGTCCTTTGGGTTTGTTATGCATCAACCGCGCGCTCATGATGGGTCCGGTGTGCGGGCTTTTTTCCGGCCTGGGAGTAGCAACAGCAGACGCCCTGGCCGCGGGTATCGCGGCACTGGGAATATCGTTGATATCCGGCTTCGTCGCCGAGCAGCAGCACTGGCTCAGGCTCATTGGCGGTATCTTTCTTTGTTATATAGGCTACCGGATCTACCGAACCGAGCCGGTGGCAAAGAAGCGCATCAACAATGTCAACGGACTGCTAAGCGCTTACGCGACCACTTTTTTGCTAACGGTTTCCAATCCGGTGACGCTTTTCTCTTTTATTGCCATTTATGCCGGTTGGCATGTGCCGAGCTTGCATGGCCATTATGTTGCGGCCGCGCTCCTGACCGCTGGCGTCTTCAGCGGCTCGGCTTTGTGGTGGGTTGGCCTGTTTATCGGATTAACGATTTTTCATGATAGATTCAGCTTGCGCTTTCTCTTCTGGGTTCACCGCGTCTCAGGCGCGGTGATCGCGCTGTTCGGCTTCGTCGTGCTTTTGAGCTTGACGCCATTTGGAAAAATTTTAGGTCTAGAGTTTTGAGCGGCAGTACTTCATATTTCCGGCAAGAGGGCAGCGCTCCGAGCGCACTCAACGTTTTCCTCGGGTGCGGATATATTGCGCTGAATCTCTACCAGTTTTATTTGCTGCCAATTTTTCTCTTACCGCGGGGCGGCATCTGGGGCTGGTCGCTTGCGCCGTTGCTGCTGCTCACCAACCCTTTCTGGAGCCTGATCCACGAAGCCATTCACGATTTGTTTCACCCCAGCCGAACGATCAATGGGTTTTTCGGTCGGCTGCTCGCGATTCTTTTCGGCTCGCCATTTCGGATCGTTCGGATGAGTCACCTGCTGCATCACAAATTGAACCGTCTGCCGATCGAAGGAACGGAGTATTACGATCGGGAGAAGGGGACCAGGTCCGGCGCCGCCCCCGCATACTATTTTCAAATCTTTCTCGGGCTTTACCTAGTCGAAATTTTAAGCCCGCTTTATTTTGTCTTGCCGCGTCGATTTTTACAGTGGATAAAAAATCGCTACATTCGGGCGAATACCGTCAGTGCGCTTCTGATGGACAACTGGCTCCGGCCGGAGGCGCTTCGTGAAATCCGCTTCGACGGCTTTTTGACGCTGCTGGTTTTGGTGCTGGCGTTTTTCTACTACGGCGAAATGTGGTGGATGCTTGCCCTGGCGCTGCTCGGGCGCGGGTTTTTAATCTCGTTTCTCGACAATATTTATCACTACGAAACTCCGGTGAGCGATGTCTTCTTTGCGAAAAACTTGCGCTTGCCGGCGCCACTCGGGAAGTTGCTCCTGAATTTCAACCTGCACGGCATCCACCATGTCAATCCCGCCATTCCGTGGAAACATCTACCGCGGGCATTCGCTATTCAAGCGGGTCAATTTCAGGGTGACTATTTTGCGGCCGCCCGGCGGCAACTCCATGGTCCCGTTGCGATCCAGGAGTTACCGCACGCGAGGCGCAACGCTTAGTTGCTCGCTAAGGCAATAGCCTCAGCGTTTCAAATTCCCAATCCAGTCTCCGATGCCTTTGGAGCAATCGGGGAAATATCAGCCGCAACAGGAGCTTGACAACGCCCGTTGGGTTAAATAATGGTTGCGCCAGCTGTCATAAGCTTTCTCACGCGCAGATTTGCACCATGAGATGAGCTCCTGATTCCACTACTCGTTTCACTCCTCAGTTCTCTCGACGGCAACGGAGTCCGCAATCGAAATCGCTGACTGATCCAGGAGGGCGGATTATGCAGCTACAAACCGCTTTAGCGGTTACTATTCTGTCCTTTTTCATGCTCGTCGCTGTAAGTTGCAAAGACGCCGGTGATGCCAATCAAGCGACCAAAGCCAATGAGTTGCAAGGATCTATAGCCGGTCCTATTGACAGGGGCGCACCCGGGAATCCTCGTGGCCCGACAGATCCCTCGCGTTAGTGCGGGATTGCGGCTCAGAGCTCGCGTTAGCCATTTTCGGCTAACATTGTGCTCAAGATTTAGCCCATCAGCCGAACACATCTCTGTCACAACAGACAACTGCAAGGGCCACCAAGCTCGTTGGCCGGAGCGGCGGTCTATCGCGGTAGGTCATGACCACATTTCCAATTATCCGAACTACTAAAACCCTATCCATAAGTTGTTAAATCATCCTCTCTTTCTTGAACGTTTTCGTTGTGCCATATATCTTCACAGCTGTGAACGATCATACCCTTGCGGTCCGGCGGACGGATCTTCTACATAGCCGCTACCAGGCGCTCTTGGAGATTTCGGAGGCGATCGCCTCCCATCGCGAGCTCGATCAGCTTTTTCGCGATCTCGCGCCGCGGCTCCATCGTGTGGTGGAGTTCGATTTTGCCAACCTCATTTTGTACGAGCCGACCCGGAAAAGCATGAGATCTCATGTGCTTGAGACCCCCGAGACGGCTTACGCGTGTCCTCCGGGCGAGTGTCCGATGGAAACAGTCGGCGGCTGGGTGCGCGACACGCAAAATCCCTGGATTGTTTCCGACGTCATGCACGACAAGCAATTTCCGAACGTCGCGGAGTGGCTCCGTGATCACGGCGTCTTCTCCGTTTGTGTCGTTCCGGTTACGACAGCGTTAAGAAAACTGGGTGCGTTGGCATTTGGTAGCCGGATGGCTGCCGCGTATTCGGAGATCGATGTGATTTTCCTGCAGCAAGTGGCGCGACAAGTCGCGGTTGCGGTGGATAATGCGCTCAATTTTGAGCAAGCGCAATCCGGCCAGCAACAGCTTCAGAACGAACGGGATCGTCTGGGATTGCTGCTCGAGATTACGAACACGATCGTTTCCTCGCTCGATTTACACGAGCTGCTGAATGCAGTCTCGGCATCGTTGAAGAGACTCGTCCCACATGAGTACGCCAGCCTCTCGCTTTACGATCCGGAAACGCAGCGCCTGCAGATTCACGCCCTGGATTTTCCGGTGAGTAAGGGCCTTCTCAAGGAAGGTCTTTGGGTTCCGGTTGAGGGATCCCCGACGGGCAGGGCGATCATGAGCGGCAAACCGATTCTCATCACCCGCGCCGATATCGCGCAATTCGGCTCTGACATTGCGCGCCGGATCTTCGATGAAGGCCTCAAGTCAGCCTATTGTCTGCCGCTTATCTCCCATGGCCGTGCACTCGGCACCCTCGTGGTGGCGAGTCTTCGGGAGGAACACTTTCCCGAAAGAGATGCGGAACTGCTCCGGCATATCGCCAATCAGGTGGCGATTGGAGTTGAGAACGCGCTCGCTTTTCGCAGGATGGCGGACCGGGCGCAGACGCTGCGGGAGGAGAAACTCTACCTGCAGGACGAGATTCGCACGGAATACAATTTCGAGGAGATCATCGGTGACAGCATGTCGCTGCGGCGCATTTTAGATCAACTGCAAACCGCCGCGCCGACGGACTCTACCATTCTCATTCTCGGTGAGACCGGCACCGGCAAGGAGTTGATTGCGCGCGCCATTCATCATCTCAGCGCCAGGCGCGAGAAAACGCTCGTGAAAGTGAACTGCGCGGCCATTCCGACCGGCCTCTTAGAAAGCGAACTATTCGGGCACGAAAAAGGCGCGTTTACCGGCGCTATCGCCCAGCGCATCGGCAGATTCGAGTTGGCGCACCGAGGGACCATTTTTCTCGATGAGGTCGGTGACATACCGCTGGAGCTTCAGCCCAAACTTCTGCGCGTTCTGCAGGAGCAGGAGTTCGAGCGCCTGGGCAGTGTGCGAACGACTCGCGTCGATGTCCGAGTGGTGGCCGCGACGAATGTGGATCTGGCGCAAAAAGTTGCGGCGAACCAGTTTAGAAGCGATCTCTATTATCGCTTGAACGTCTTCCCGATCACGATCCCGCCGCTGCGCGAACGCAAAGAGGACATTCCAGTGCTGGTGCGATATTTCGCGCAGAAATATGCGCGCCGCATGAAGAAACCCGTTGAGGCTATCCCGATGAAAGCGATGGCTGCGCTCACCGAGTATCACTGGCCGGGAAACGTTCGCGAGCTCGAAAACTTCATTGAGCGCAGCGTTATTTTGTCGCACGGGGCCGAGCTTCAGATTCCGTTGGGTGAGTTGAGAGGACGATTGAAAATTCCCGTAATAGTTCCATTGCAGGCTTCCGATGGCATCGCGACCTTGGAGCATGCGGAGCGAGAACATATCGTTCGCGCTTTGAGAGAAGCCGAATGGATTGTCGGCGGTCCAAAAGGCGCTGCCATGAGGCTGGGAATGAAGCGTACGACATTGCAATCGCGGATCAAGAAACTCGGAATCGCTCGTCCAAATTAAGTGGTTCTTTTGACCGTCTAAAAACTCGCCGGATCGCCCGATTTAGCTCCTTAGTTCTAATCCCGCTGCTTCTTCCAATACACGACTACATTTCGGCGCGCGCCGATAATTCGGCACGCGCTTCGGTGGAAAATCGTCACGGAAAAAAGTGCGTCGCCGCAACGCGCTGAATTTTCACGTTTGTCGTTTAATGATCGGCGCAGCTTCGATTGGCATACGCGTTGCCATGTTGAGTCTGTACTCGGAAGGTGAATGCACATGAAGATCGAATTGTCTTTCTTAGCGGCTCTGCTTTTGAGCGCGAGTCGCATGGTTTCTCGCATGCAAATCTATGGGATTGAACAGGCGCTTCTCGCAGCGACGCTTGAATACGGGATCGCCAGAGCTAAGCGAATCCCAGCGTACTGCCTAAATGGATATACACGGATTGCTAGGGGACGAGGTTTTGGATGTTCCTTCACTGGTCGTTAATTTCTCCCGCAGTTTTTCCCGAGGAGATGCCGGTCGGGTTGCAGCACTTGGACTCGGAGTCCTGTTGGTGCGATCCGCTGATTGAGATCGACGGACACGGAGAGAGGTCCGTGGTTCATCGCCAGGTGATCTGGAACTAACACGCTTCATCGAGGTAGCTCATGAAATCCGGGAATGCGGCGTTTCTTGCCATCCTGAGCCTTTGTGCACAATTGCTGTTTCCGCCGTCTGGAGCGGCAGGATTTATTCCCACGACAGAAAGTACTGCGCGCGAGGAAATTGTAGATTCTGTCGGCGCTGCCCACGGACTGGTTCTCGCAACTTTCTACCGGGTGATATCCGAGGGCAGAATATTGGGCGCATTGCTCGTCTACGATGACCCCAAAACCAAAAGACCCGAGGATTATTTCGAGTTCTACGATCGTGAGACCAACCTGCTCGCTATTGGTTGGTTTGACCGGTTCGGCATCCAAAGAATAGCCATTGACCGCGGTTTGTTCGACGGCGGCTCGAGCTTGCAAGGTTTGTTTGTAACTCTTTCGGACGGAGACGCGCTGTAAGATGCTCCGGTATGTTGAAAATCACTGCTCGCGTTGAGCCAACGGAAACTGTTCTGGAGTTGGAGGGAAAGCTTAGCGGGCTCTGGACTAAGGAGCTCGAAAGGTGCTGGGAGAAATGGCTTATCGAGAATCGGCCCGTCAAGGTGGTGTTAAGGGCAGTCAGCTTTATCGATGTACCCGGAAAGATGCTTCTGGCCAGGATGCATCGAACCGGGACAGCTTTGGAAGGGGAGGGCTGCATGACAAGAGCGATTATTGAGGCAATTACCGGAGGAGAAAGAACATGAGTGCAGCGTTAGCGGAAAAAACCACTACTTCCTTTCATCGCGGGCATCGCGGTACGGCCACAGACGAAGCCGTCGGGTCACTGTTCCAGCCCGACTCGCTTTTACTCGAACAGTATCTTGATACAACGCGCAGAAAAATTGTGCTGGAGCCCGAAAAAAGGCTCATGTTAGCAATTCTGAAAGATGCCGTGGGTACCTTCCAGGCAGACTTGTTCGCAGCAAATGCCAAGAGTAGTCGCCGTTTTGAGCAAGCGAGGGATTGGATTACCGAAACCGACGCCGATTGGGTTTTTTCATTTGCAAACGTCTGTGAACATCTGGGTCTCAATCCCGCGTACGTCCGTAACGGTCTATTGCGTTGGATGGAGGACCAATTGGCAAATCAGCATCGGGGCGCTCCTTGGGCGCGTAAGCTGATGGTGGGGTGAAGTTTGATTCAAAAAGGAGGTTTTTATGAATAGAACCAATTCCGGCACGCTGCCAAAGCACCAAATCCATCCCGGACCGGCGGAATCATCTCAAGGTTTTTTATTTCTGCCGCTGCTTTTGCACAGCCAGAGTATTTCCGCGGAAACCCGACTCGCTCTGAGGGACAATCGCATCAAAGATGCGGCAGCTATTCTCATGAAAGACTACGGATTGAGCTGTGTCGAGGCCGGCGATCTGTTGAATCTGAGCGCCTGCTGAAATTGCGCAACAGCCTGCGACACGGATACCTTAAATAACGAAAAGCCGATGGATCATTCACGGCCGAAACGGCCGTCCCTGCAAGTTCCGCCGCTGTCAAGACAGACCGAGTACGGTCAGAGTTGCTCCTTTAGCGGAAAAGCAAACATTTCCATAACTCGCTCGTAGAGGCTCCGCGAGTGCCACTGTTCGTAGCTGATCCGCTCCGAATACTTGAGATCGTCCGCAAAAATCCCTTCGAGCTGCTGGGCGATCCCGCGATCGTAAATCGTCAGATTGATTTCCTGGTTCAGAGCAAACGAGCGGTTATCGAAGTTTGTGCTGCCAATCGTAGACCAGACCCCGTCTACGACAATCGTTTTGGCATGCAGAAGAGCAGCTTTGTATTCATAGACGTGAACGCCACCGAGGAGCAGGGGACCGTAGTGGCTGCGACTCGCGGTATAAGTGAGTTCGCTATCAATCTTGCCGGGTAACAAAATTTCGACGCGCACGCCGCGACCCGCCGCTTTAACCAGCGCCTCCGTCATCACATCGTCGGGGATAAAGTAGGGATTCGTGATGAGAATAGAATTTTTAGCCGAATTGATTGAGAGCAAAAACAGCATATAATTTTGGAAGCTGCCTCCCGTCGGCGAACTCTTGACGATCTGGCCGGTGATCTTGCCTACCGGGTCGAGACGCGGAAAATAGTTTTCGCCGCCGATCGCCACACCGGTGGCTTCCAGCCAACTCTCCGCGAAGGCCGCCTGCAGAAATAGCACGACCGGCCCTTCGATGCGGACGTTGGTATCGCGCCAGTGGTCAGGCGTTCGGCCATCACCGGTCCAGGCTTCGCTGATGCCGTAACCCCCGGTGAAGCCGATTTTTCCATCGATCACCAAAACGCGTCGGTGGCTGCGATAGTTGTATCGAAGCAGTTTCCAAGGAAAGAGAATTCCCGCGGCTTCCACACGACGAAAGAACTCCACCAGGCAACCGCTCTGTTTCATGGTGTCGATGATCTCCGCGGGTGCACCGCCCGCGCCGTGATCGTCCAGAAGGACATTGACTGATACGCCGGCACGGCAACGCTCAGCGAAGGCCTGTGCTAGATCGCGAGCGATAGAACCGTCTTCGTAGAGATATTGGGCGAACGTGATGGTGGATTTGGCAGCTCGAATATCGCGCAGCATGGCGGGAAACGTTTCATCGCCATTGAGTAAAACTTCGATTCGATTGCCACTAACGATGGGCGCGTCGGTATGGGCTTCTATGGTCCGAAAGAAACTTGGTTCGCCAACAACGATCTGGGGAATGTCGCGCACCGCCAGAACCTTGGCGCACCCGACGGTAAAGAGGAGTGCCAATAACCAAGCTGATCGTTTCATGTGTATTTGCGATGCTTACGCCGCGGTCTGGGACAAAACCTCGAACCTCCGGCTCGACGATGAAAAGATTTTCGCCTGCTCGGATCGACTACGACGGCTGGGGATTGCACGCGTAAGACTCGCACAATCACGCGAAGATCCGGTTCAGGTCTAATTTCTGATTGAGGTTTACGGTTCGCCCGCTCCGACGACTCTCTATGAATGTAAACTGCTGGAAAAATCCGCAAGGGAGGTAAGTTGATTCTTGCGGATATGGAGGGAGACCGGTGGCACTCGACATTCGGCAAGTGCCTGAAGCAATCAAGATTGGGGAAAAACAGAATGACGCGCGCGCTGTTGTGGCTCACTGTTGCATTTTCCTGCGCCCGGTGAAGTGGCAGACGCAGGCTTAGCAGCCCGCGCCTGCCACGATATTAAAGTCCTAAACGAGTGGTTACTTCGTTTTTTGAATCTGTAGATTGTTATTCACTTTTTTAACCCCGCTCACCTGAGACGCGAGCTGTTCTGCGCGCGCTTTCTGCTCAGGCGATTCAACGATACCGTTCAATGAAACGACTTGCCTGGTGGTATCGACATCGATTCGGGTCAGGCTTCCGAGCTTGTCTGCGGCTAGTTTGGATTTCACCGAAGCCGTGATCGTGGAATCGTCGACATTCTGCCCGGCAGTTTCCCCCGTCATAGCGGTGCAGCCGGCTACCGAGAGGAGGAGGGCGATTGCTATCGAACCTAGGATAGGCTTGATCGTGAAAAGTTTCATCAGTTGTGCTCCTTATAAATTAGTTGTAAATGCCATTTCGAACAGTGCGTTCCCAATTGCCGTTGCGCTAACGATCTCTCAGATCCGTCCCGCCAATAGCAAGATGACGATAATCACAAGTATCAGACCGAGGCCGCCGCTGGGATAGTAGCCCCAACCCGAGCTATATGGCCAAGTCGGCAATGCGCCGACAAGCAGTAGGATCAGAATGATCAGCAATATTGTTCCCATAGTTGTTCCTCCCTTCTCTCCGTGTCCGAGCTAAACAGGTTCTATCAACAAAGCTCGTGCCATTGCATTGGAAGCTTGCATTTGAATGACTTAGCCAACCTGCCGTGATAGTGAGCTATCTATTTGCAGGATATTCTCTTCTCGTTTTGAGTCTAGAACACTGACAAATGGGAGAATACTTCTCCTCAATGGGATTCCTGTAAGCAGACATCGTCAGCATCTCACCGAATCACGATGCGTCGATAGATTGAAGCGATCAACGGGGCGGAGAGGGCTTTCCCCCGCGGAGGCGGATTGCGGCTACCCGAAGCGCTAATCGGACATTGCCAGATCGACCAACTCTCTGCGCGACCGCGAACGCAAATGAACAGTTGCCGACGCCCCGTTGGCGTTCTTCTGGCGCCGGTGAGGCCACAATGTAGAGGCCAGGCCGATTGGGGGTTTTTCGTGGCTGAAGTTCAATCTGACATTGCACGTAGCGTGCTCGCGGTTTTGTTTATTCTGGCTCTCATGGGTCAACGATCCGGATCTTGCGGCCGTTCCTCGGCGCTATTGTCTGGGCGACGACGGTGGTTGTAGCCACATGGCCTTTCATGATCTCGCTACAAGCTGTGTTATGGAACAAGCGGAGCTTGGCGGGAGTCGTTATGAGCCTGCTGTTACTTTGCGTTTTGGTTGTGCCGCTGAGTTTCGCCATAGCCGCAATAGTATCCAATCTCGATGATATTGCGGTCTGGGCCAAAAACTTGGCGACGTTGAAGCTGCGGCCGCCACCGGTTTTGGCTAGCAAGTCTTCCGCTGGTTGGCGCGAAAGCCGTCGAGCTATGGGACCGCATCGCCGCCGCAGGAATT
>Ga0070664_100000969_pt1 | contig 22461 bp, 25 predicted proteins | sample KBSC73metaG_FD_65863 | JGI IMG/M metagenome (GOLD analysis project Ga0070664, IMG submission 65863) | Corn rhizosphere microbial communities from Kellogg Biological Station, Michigan, USA - KBS C7-3 metaG | ecosystem: Host-associated > Plants > Roots > Rhizosphere > Soil ... | reverse complement strand
TTTGCTCGCCGCACTGGAGGCACGCACATGACGGAATCCAGCCTCGAAGCGATCCTGAAACGGGCCGCGCCGCTCACCCATCAACAAGCCGATGAGATTCAACCGTTTGGGCATCTGGTGCGGATGCCGATCGCGTTGTCCGAACAGACGTGCAAAGAGAGCGTTGAGAACCTCAACCAGCTTCTTGCCGACACAATGACGCTCCGAGATCTGTACAAGAAACACCATTGGCAGGTCGCCGGCCCGACGTTCTATCAGCTTCACCTCCTGTTCGACAAGCACTACGACGAGCAGAACGAGCTCGTCGACAAGATCGCCGAGCGCGTACAGCTCCTGGGCGGCGTGAGCGTCGCGATGGCACACGATGTCGCCGAGACTACGCTCATTCCCCGGGCACCCAAGGGTCGCGAAGAGGCACCGGTGCAGATCTCTCGCTTGCTGCACGCGCACGAGATCGTGCTGAAAGAAGCACGGACGATGGCGCGACGCGCGGGCGAAGGCGGCGACGACGGAACCAATGACCTACTCGTCAGCGACGTTATCCGTCGCAACGAATTGCAGGTGTGGTTTGTCGCAGAGCATGTGGTCGACGTGCCATTGACGACGGCGCTATGATTCCGCTGGGACGCTAGAAGGATTGTTTCCCGCTGTTAACCATGGACACGCCCGATTCCGTCACAAACCAAGCGCCTTTTGTGGTGACGGTCTCGCGTCCCGAGCGCTTGTTTCCGAAGCTCACACCAGCGCAGCTGGCCCGGATCACCTCGCATGGCCGACGACGAGCGACCTCGCGCAGTGAAGTGTTGGTTGACGTCGGCGATCGGGTCGTGCCGTGCTTTGTCGTGGTCGCGGGCGAGATTCACGCGCTGCAGGTCTCCGACGGGGCGGAGACGCTCATTGTCAGCCATGGCCCCGGGAGCTTCACGGGAGAAGCCAATTTGATTTCGGGTCGGCCGTCGATGGCAAAGCTGCGCGTCAGCGAGCCAGGCGACGTGATTGAACTCAGTCGCGAGCAGCTGCTTGCGTTGGTGCAGACCGATGCGGAGCTGAGCGAGATCCTGATGCGCGCCTTCATTCTGCGTCGTCTCGAGTTGCTCGCGCGCGACGTGGGCGGTGTCGTGGTCATCGGATCCACGTACAACCCCGGAACGCTCAGGATCAGGGAGTTCTTGACGCGGAACGGGCATCCGTTCCATTTCGTCGATCTTGATCGGGATGCCGACGCGCAGGAGCTGCTCGATCGGTTTCATGTCAGCGTCGCGGACGTGCCGGTGCTGATCTGCGGGGTCGAGACGGTGTTACGGAATCCGACGAACGCGCAGATCGCGGACTGCCTCGGCTTCAATGAGACCGTCGACCAAACGCGCGTCAACGATATCGTCGTCGTCGGGGCGGGGCCGGCAGGACTCGCCGCGGCGGTGTATGGCGCGTCGGAAGGGCTCAGTGTGCTCGTCCTCGAATCGAACGTGCCCGGCGGACAGGCGGGGTCCAGCTCCCGCATTGAGAACTATCTTGGATTCCCGACGGGGATTTCTGGGCTAGACCTGACAGGCCGCGCCTACGCGCAGGCGCTGAAGTTTGGTGCGCAGGTGATGGTCGCGAAAGGCGCGACGCGGTTGGCGTGCGACGGGCAGCGATACACCGTGGACATCGATGGAGGGCCGAAAGTTCTCGCACGTACGGTCATCATCGCGACTGGAGCGGAGTACCGGAAACCGGCGCTCGAGAATCTGTCGATGTTCGAAGGGGCCGGCGTCTACTACGGTGCGACGCCCATGGAAGCGCAGCTGTGTCTGGGCGACGAGGTCGTGATCGTCGGTGGCGGAAATTCGGCTGGCCAGGCCGCAGTGTTTCTCGCGCAGACGACACGACGCGTCCACCTGCTGGTTCGCAAAGACGGATTGGCTGACACCATGTCCCGCTATCTCATTCGCCGGATCGAAGAGACGCCATCGATCGTGCTGCGGCCCCGTACCGAGATTGTTGGCTTGGAAGGGGACGGACGGCTCGAGCGGATCCGGTGGCGCGACGAGCGAACGGGCGACATCGAGACGCACAACATCCGCCACGTGTTCATGATGACCGGGGCGGACCCCAACACACGCTGGCTCGATGGGTGTATTGCCCTTGATGACAAGGGATTTGTGAAGACCGGCCCGGACCTCTCGTCCGAGGAGCTCGCGGCTGCGAAATGGCCCCACACTCGTTCACCGTATCTGCTCGAGACGAATCGACCCGGCATCTTCGCGGTCGGCGACGTGCGGGGCGGCAACATCAAGCGCGTGGCGTCAGCAGTCGGCGAAGGGTCGATCGCCGTCGCGTTTGTGCATCAGGTGCTTCCGTAAAGGTTGTCATGTCCGATCAGAGTTGTGTCCACATCACTGCCATTGCCAGCGTCAAGCACCCAAAACGACGGGAGTGCCAGGAGTGCGTCAAGATCGGCGGAACCTGGGTTCACCTCCGTACCTGTCAGGAGTGCGGTGGCACGCATTGCTGCGACAACTCGCCCAGCCGTCACGCGACGAAGCACACGCGCGGGACGGGGCATCCAGTTATCGCATCGGCGAAACCTGGTGAGCGCTGGCTCTATTGCTATCCGGACGACGCGTTTGCCGAATACTGATCACCGCGTTATCACCGTTCCTGCTTGAGTGTCCGGTACAGCGTTGCGGCGCCGACCTCTGGCGGCAAGTCGTCTGCGCCGATGCGATCAGCCCGCGCCAGGACGACGACCCGCTCGAGTGAATCACCGGTGGCATCACGTCTGCGAGCACGCCGCCGCGGTCAGGATCCAAAGACACGTGTCCGCCGATGGCGAAGAAGGCTTTGCCATCTCCCACTGTTGCTACGTTGTCTGTGGCTCTTGTGAACAGCGCAAGACCGTCGATTTGGGAGGCCTTCAAATCCGACGCGAGTACGTACGACCGTTCTGCGGGCACCACGAATACGTCCCCGGTCTCCAGCCGGAGCGCCCGCTCGCCGTCGACAGGCACCCAGCACGTGCCCTTCACGACCGCGGTAAGCTTGATCTTCTGCGGTGGAGGGAATTTGAGCGCCCACGTCCCTCCCGCTTTCAAGGTCCCGATCCTGACGCAACGCGCACTCGCCAACGTCAGGACGTCTGTCAGGGGGTCGCCTTCCATAGCCACACGACGTCGCAGATGCCTCGCACGATCAAGGCTCCCGTTCGACTGGCGGGTCGGGATAACTCGAGGTGCGACACGGTGGCGATCTCGGGGAAAGGATTCGCATGAAGCGCGTGTATCGGAAGAGGTCCTATCCGTTGGACGAGATCCGTCGATTTCTCGAGCCTGGTCCGATCGTGCTGGTCAGCTCCACCTGGCAGGGGACCTCCAACATCATGACGATGGGCTGGCACATGATGTTAGGCTTCTCACCAGCATTGTTCGGCTGCTACATCTGGGAGGAGAACCACAGCTATCAGATGTTGCGGCGCTCGAAGGAGTGCGTGATCAATCTTCCGACGCTCGACCTCGTCGCCACCGTCGTCGGCATCGGCAACTGCCACGGTCCAGACGTCGACAAATTCCATCGGTTCGGCCTCAGCGCGAAGCGGGCGACCAAAGTGGCGGCGCCCCTGATCGCGGAGTGCTACGCGAATTTCGAATGCCGTCTACGTGAAACTCGGATGATTCGGTCCTACGGGTTGTTCATCTGGGAGGTGGTCAAGGCGCACGTGGCTGTGTCGCCGAAGCGGCCCCAGACGATCCACTACCGCGGTAAAGGCGAGTTCATGATTTCGGGAGGCACAATCAACCGCCGGCGCAAATTCCGGCCGGAGAACCTCTAGCCAGGAGCAGTTGAAATGTCCCCACGATTGTGCCACAGCGGCGCCAATACAACGCTTCTTCAGCCAATGCTGTTGAACGCAAACTCGGGGTGACACCGTTCGGATGCGCGCGCTCAGCGATCGGAGGACGCGACCAGCGCTTGGTGTTCGGCGTGCAGCTTCTCCAACACGGATCCGAGTTCGTCAGGCAGTGGGGACCGTTCCGCCGTCGATCACGTACTCGGTGCCCGTGATCGAACCCGCTCGCGGCGAGGCCACGAACGCGATGAGGTCTGCGACCTCTCGCGGCGTGGCGGGTCGTCCAAGCGGAATGCCGCCGAGCGACCGCATGATGATGTGATTGCCGCCCTCGAAGTCGGTGCCCGCCTCGTTCGCCAGCCGCTCGGCCAACGCGGCGGCCGCCTCCGTTTCGACCCAGCCGGGCGAGACGCGAACCACCCGGACGCCTTTGGGGCTCACTTCCTTCGAGAGCGCCTTGCTGTAGGTGGACAGCGCTGCCTTCGCGGCGGCATACGCCGTGGTGGCTTCCGGGAGCGGGAGTTCGTGCTGGATCGAGGTGACGTGAACGATGACGCCGGCACGTTGCGCGAGCATCGACGGCAGCAGTGCGCGATCGAGACGGACGGCGGGCATCAGGTTCAAGTCCAGCTCCTTCGCCCACGCCTCGTCGTCGAGCGCAGCGAATCCGCCGGCCGGTGCGGTCGACCCGCCGAGGACGTTCACGAGGATGTCGATCCCGCCGAGACGGTCGAGGACCCCCTGTGCCACGGTCGCGCAGCCCGCAGTCGTCGTCATGTCCGCGGCGATGTAGTGCACGCCAGTGGGTGCGTGACGGGGAATCGCGCGTGCCGTGGCGACGACTGTCGCACGAGCGTTGTGCAGCACCTCGACGACGGCCGCGCCGACGCCCTTCGTGCCACCGGTGACGAGCGTGCGCCGACCGGTCAGTTCGAGATCGAAACTCACGGCGCGATCTCGAGCCGAGCAATCTTGTCGCCCTCGAGGGTGAAACGGTATTGGAGATCGACGGGGCTGCCCGGGAAGTCTCCCGTCACTCGGCCGGTCACCGTGGTCTGGTTCCCTGAGACATGGGCGCCGAGCCGGTCGACCGTGTAGCGGAACTTCGCAGACGCCTCGGTCTTCCATCGCGCGATCGCCGTACGGCCCCGGTACTCCTGTCGTTCGTCGATGACGACCGCGCCGTCAGTAAAGCAGTGAGCGACGGCCTCAGCGCCGGTCGTATCCGCGGCGAAATAGGCCGCAACGGGTGCGGGCAAATCGATGGGTTCCGCCGTCTTCGTCGTCATGAAGATTCACTGTAGGGAGAACACGATGAAATCGCAAGAACGCACGATAAAGTAGGCTACTCACCCATGAGTAAGCAACAACACACGCCCGCATCGGCGGCCGTCGGGATCGAGCACGCGATCCGGATGCTGGAAGGTCGCTGGAAGCTCATGATCCTGTTCCATCTCTTCGGCGGGAGGAAGCTGCGCTTCTCGGATCTCGAGCGCACGATTCCGGCCGTCTCACAGAAGATGCTGATCCAGCAGCTTCGACAGCTCGAGCGCGACGGCATTGTCGCGCGCATCGTTCACGCACAAGTGCCGCCGAAGGTCGAGTACCACCTAACCGAGTGGGGCCAATCCCTCTGTCCGGCGCTCGACGAGCTCCTCACGTGGGCGGAGAAGCAGCCCTCGTCGCCAAGCGGTTCGCAAAGTGTAAAGGCCACGCGCCCTCCTCGCGGCTAACCTCCCACATGGCATTTCGCGTCTTCAAGGCGATCGTCTCTATGACGCTTCATGTGTTGGCGTCGGGAAAGGCAGCATGAAGTGGAGTGAGGAGGAATTGCAGGCTCTCGAAATGGGGTTGTCGGTGGTTTCCATCACGGCTTCGCTCGGCAAAGTAGTGAGGTATTGACTCATGAAGATCACGCCGGCCGCTGTGTGAGCTCGTCCAACTCTCCGAGCACATCGCCGGACAGATCAAGCCCCGCTGCAGCGAGGTTCTCTCGAAGATGCGGCAACGAGGAAGTGCCCGGAATGAGAACGAGGTTCGGCGAACGGTGGAGCAGCCACGCGAGCGCAACCTGCGTGGCAGTGACGCCGAGGCGCTGCGCGACTCGAGACAACGTCGCTGATTGCAACGGCGCGAATCCGCCCAGCGGGAAGAACGGCACATACGCAATTTCATCCCGGGCCAGCCCATCGATCAGCGGATCGTCGGCGCGGTGAGCGACGTTGTAGTGATTCTGCACGCAGACGATCGGGCAAATCCGGCGTCCTTCGGCGACCTGGGCAGGCGTCACGTTGCTGAGACCGATGTGTCGGACGAGTCCTTGCCGCTGAAGGTCCGCGAGCACCGTCAGCGCCGGCTCCATCGACGTCTCGCCGTCGAACATGTTCCGCAGGTTGACGACGTCGAGCGCCTCGAGGGATAGATTACGCAAGTTGTCGTGCACCGCCTGCGTCAATTCGGCGGGCGACGACGCCGGAAGCCACGACGCATCTTCACCGCGTCGGGCGCCGATCTTCGTGACGATGACCAGATCGTCGGGATACGGATGCAGCGCCTCACGAATCAACTGGTTCGTAGTGTGTGGTCCGTAGTAGTCGCTCGTATCGATGTGGTTCACGCCGGCCGATACGGCTTCACGGAGGACGGCCAAGGCGGTGGTGCGATCTCTCGGAGCTCCAAAGATGCCGGGGCCTGACAACCGCATCGCCCCGTAGCCGAGACGCTTAACGACCCGATTGCCGAGCGGAAAGGTGCCGGAGCGTTCAATGTTGGACATAAATCATTTACGGCCTCATGCGGTCATCGATCTGTACTCGAGCGAATGCTAGGCCACTCGCAGCACAATCTTGCCGTGCGACTTGTGTTTTGACTGATTCCCGGCCATGTCCTTCCACGCCTCGACCGCATCCTCGAGCGCAGCCGACGCGCTCGAACCACTCCAGCATCAATGCTGTATCCTCGCTGTACTGCCTGCCGAACCTGTTCGATTGGCGTCTGCGCGAACGCAATCGGCCGACCCAGCGCCTCCGTTAGGATCTCCGCCGCCTCCGGCATCGTTCGTACGTCACCGGCGATATCGATCTCGCGGCGGTTCAAGGTCGGGCGTCGGTGAACGCGCGCGCCCCGAACCAGCCGATGTCGTCCACTGCGATCATCTGCAGCTTGGTGTCCGGCCCGAGCGCCGAGGACAGCCTGTCGCCCTGGAGACTGTAGGGCGCCAGGAGGTTCTCCATAAAGAACACCGGACGAAGGATTACATGCGACGGGAAGCGAAGGCCGCGCACGGTTTCCTCGATGTCGCGGACGCCTCGGTGATGCCGCGGATTATCACGGGCCCGACAAATGCGCCCACGCACATGATTGCGGGCCGTGCTGCGCAGCTGATTCTCGGCGACCACGCCTGATCGCCCATGGCCGCGCGAGACGACACGCTCTTCACCGTCGCACCATCACATGCTGCCTGACTTCTTCTGGCAGGAGACCGAGAACGCGCACGCTCCAGTCGGCGGCCTGGCGCGTCTTCGCGGGTCGCCCGGACGTCAGCATTTCGTTCATGGATGACGCCAGCATCGACGTCGCGGTCGTGTCGCTGAGTACGCCCGGAGTGGACACGGGAGACAGCGTCAAAGCGCGGACGCTCGCGCGCCGCTGCAATGAATTCGCGGCCGAACTCCGGCGTGTGCGGCCAGACCGGTTTGCGAGTCTCGCCTGTCTGCCACTGCCAGACGTTGATGCGTCGCTGAGCGAGTTGGCGTACGCGCTCGACGTTCTCGAGCTCGATGGTGTCGCGCTGTTCACGAACGCCAACGGCGTGTACCTGGGCGATGCCGGGTTGGAGCCGGTCTTCGAAGAACTGGAGCGTCGCCAAGCAGTCGTCTTCGTGCACCCCAACCCTTCGCCAGACGCCGCTGCGCATGCGTTGGACTGCCCGACAACCTGCTGGACTTTCCGACGGACACCAATCGCGCTGTCGCGCAGATGCACTACACGAACCGGTTCGCACGCACACCGAGTGTGAAATAAATCTTCTCTCATGCCGGAGGGTCGATCCCGTATCTTGCCGCACGCTTCGCGATCATCGATGAGATGGGCTCATCGAGGGTGGTGAGCAGCGGGGGAGTGCAGCTGACATGTTCCGGCGGATGTATTGGGACACCGCCCTTGCGGCAAGCGACCCTGTGCTTCGCATGCTGCGCGATGTGGTCGGCATCACTCGGGTCCTGCACGGAACAGATTTTCCGTATTTGCGACGAGACCTCGCCGTCGGATCGAGGCAACGACTCTTGCAGAGTCAGGCGCTGAATGATGCTGAACGAGACGCCGTTCTCGGCCGCAATGCGTCGGACCTGTTCGCGCGGCTGCAGTCCGGGCGTCGCGACGATTGATGACGACGACCATGAACGCGAAAGAACTGCTTCACACATATCTCTTATCGATCCAAAACGCCGAGGCCGCCGCGGCCCTTGGTGCCGACGACGGCATCATCGAGTTGCCAACCGTCAACGCGCGTGCTCAGGGGGTCGTGGCGATTCAGCGATTCCTGAACGGCCTTCTGACGAAAGTGCCGGACTTCCGGTTTGAGAACGTCCGTTTGGATCGAAACGCCCGACCGGGTTTCGGTGAGTACGATGCCCAGGGACACGTCGTGTCGACGGGCAAGCTGTACAAGCAGACTTACGCGGGTCTCCTCGTCGCGGAGCACGGAAAGATCAAGTTGCTGCGCGAAGCGCTCGACACCCTTGCGGCATCTCGCGCGCTAAACCAAGAACACACGGAATGAGGTCCTACTCGTGTCTCCTCTGAAGCTCTTGCTAACTCTGTCCGTCGCATTCGTCGTCGCACAAGGCATGCGTGTTGAGTCGACGCCCTATGCCACGGTGACAGACGAACGACTCCCAGCATCCGGACGCGGGTGACTGGTTGATGTATCGACGGACCTACGATGGTTCCGGCTTCAGTCCTCTCCAACAAATCGACACGAACAACGTTGGGACGCTGTCTCTCGCGTGGTCGCTGAGTACGGACCTAGTTGAGGCGCATGAGACGACGCCGATCGTGAATCACGGACGGATGTTCATCACGACACCCGGGAATAACGTGATCGCGCTGGATGCCAAGACCGGCACTCAGCTGTGGCGGTATGTGAAGAAGTATCCCGATGACCTGTTTCAACTGCATCCGACCAATCGCGGCGTCGCGCTGTACGGCAATCGGGTCTACATGGCGACCACAGATTGCCAACTTGTCGCGCTGGATGCCGCCACAGGAAAAGAAGACTGGTCGGTCGAAATCCATGACTACAGACCGGCTGCTACGCGACACTGGCCCCGCTCGCTGCGCGAGGCACGATCCTCGTTGGGTACTCCGGTGAGAATTCGGCGTTCGTGGCTCGTTGAGTGCGTTCGATGCCCAGACCGGCACGCGAATCTGGCGTACCTACCTACACAGTACCAGCGCCCGATGAGCCAGGCGGGCCCACATGGAAAGGCGACTCATACAAGCGCGGCGGCGGCTCGATCTGGATCACCGATGTGTTTGATCCCGCAAAACTCATGAAGAACGACTCAGCGCCCCATGTCTCGCGCCGTACGTTCATGCTTCCGGCGGCCGCAACCGGTAGTGCCGGAATACTGTCAGCGGTGGGAGTGGCGTTGACGGGTGCCCGGCGGAGTGCCAACAAGATCGACCACAGGAGGAGCGAGATGGAGAGCCCGATCCAGTTAGTGCGCAGGTTCTGCAGAGCGTGGTCTGACAATGTCGGGGCCGCCGACCTGGCCGCATTTTTCACCGACGACGCCGTCTACCACAATATCCCGCTGGCGCCGGTCACCGGCAGGGAGGCCATCGCGAGCACGATCGCCTCGTTCATCCGCCCTGGCGCGCCAGGCATCGAACGCATCGAGTTCCGCGTCATCAACATCGCAGCCGATGGTCCGGTCGTGATGACCGAGCGGGTGGACGTCTTCAAGCTCCCTGACAAATCGTTCGAGCTGCCGGTCATGGGGACCTTCGAGGTCAGTGACGGCAAGATCAACGCCTGGCGCGACTATTTCGACATGAACCAGTTCACCAGCCGAAGGGGATAAGGCTGTACATAGATCGAGCGGTGCAGGGCTACTTCCGCGCATCGATTTGATGATTGCGGGCCACACGCACGGCGGCCAGTTCTTTCCAGGCACGCTCGTCGCCAAGGTGGTGTTTCCCTTCACTCACGGCCTGCATCACCGAGGCCCTCTCCAGGTCTTCGTGTCGCAAGGGGCCGGGACGTTCATGTCTCGCGTTCGAGGGGGCACGTCAAACGAGTCGAACCTCCTGCGATTGAGGCGTCCCATGCGGCCAGACACCTGAGAAATGGCTCCGTCGAGTCAGTCCGTCGATTCAGCCTATCGCGCAGTAGGCGAAACGGCGTCGCTATGGTGATCTGAGGCCAGACACTAGTGGCAGATCCGATTGTCCGATGGAGTCTGTGAGCGGAAGATCGGTGCGGCGGGCTAAGACGAGCATGGGGTGAGATCGGCGACCGGGCAGGGGGAAGATTCGGGTACGAAAAGGGTCGGGAGCAACGGAGGGACGTCGCAGGCAAGTCGAGACAGATTCGAGACAGTTAACGCCCAAACACCACGGAAGACCAGCCATCATCCGGGACCAGAGGACAAGGCCAGCCAACAACATGCACAACCTAACGAAATCTGCAAAACCTCCATCCCCGGTTCAAATCCGGGCGGCGCCTCCAATCTTGAATTTAATTAACACTGTCACTTGCGGAACCGAGGTTTCCAGCGCAGCTCTGTGCTCGGACATTCTGGACTTTTGCGCGCGAGTTCTCGCCATTCGATTCGGAAAGGTACGATCGATAGACGAAAGGCAATCGGACTTCGGACGGTCGTGGTCCTCTCGTCGGCCGCGCCCAGTCGGGGTCTCCACGCGATCATCTCCGGGGCGGACCAGTTCGCGATTCGCGGCGCGGTCAGCACCGAAGTCACGCGGCGGCGTTGAGTGACGGGCACGCCTTGCAGGATGCCGATCGGTTCGCCTCCACGCGTGCTTGGCGTGCTGCGGCGACACGTGCCATCAAGTCTGCCGGCACCGCGTCCCCAGTGCCGAAGTACATCTCGTCGGGCGTCTGTCCACGAAACGCCGAATGCGGAAGCACGTGATTGTGTTCGTGGACGTAGAACGCGACCAACCGGCGGATGGTCGCGACGCTGTCGAGCGGGTGCAGAAAGAGCCACTGATGTTTCAGGGAACGCCACCAGGCTTCGATCATCGAGTTCGAGAACTTCAGCTCCGTGAAGGCCAGCAGACGGCGGAGGACGCCCGCGGCGATCAATGCGTCGACCTGGGCATTGACGTTCTCCACGCCCGCGTCCGCCAACACGACTGGGGTGCTCGCTGAATGCGTCGCGCCACGACTCGCCTCGAGCAACACGGCCACGCTATTGACTGGTGCGAACGTGTCGGCCCACGCGCCACGCCAGAATCCGCCGAGAGAAGTTGTCGATGACGGCGTGCAGATAGGCGCGTGTGCCGTCGAGCAGACGGATAACGGTGGTGTCGATGTGCCACATCTCGTCAGGTCCTGTCGTGCGGAGCCCCACCTTCGGCTTCGCGGGATGCACACGGACTCGAGGGCGTCGCCACCCGTACTGGCGGACGAGACGGTACCAGGTCGACGGCGACGCGGACACGCGGCCGAGCCGCTGCGCGAGGACGGCGAGCGTGCCGGTCGGGACATGACGGTACTCAGGCGACATGACCATGGCCCCGATCGCCTGGACCTCGGAGGCCGTCAGTCGATGCGGTGACGTGCGCGGACAGGACGACTGATCGTCCAGCGTGCACGCGGGCTGCTGTCGGCGCCAGGCCTGAAACCGATTCGGCGACAGACGCAGGAACCGGAGCACCGCCCGCAGCGGGATGCACTCGCGGGCCGATCGATGGCGCGTAGGATCCGCAGCTTATCTTCGCCCTCAGGCAGTCGCTCTCTTGAGAGGCTGACCCCGAGGTGTGTAAGAGGGCCATAGCCAACCGGAGCAGCGCGGCGAGCTTCTCTACGCGTCGCTGCAGCTTCAGAATCTCCTGTCGGAGCTCAGGCTCCGTGAGGTCCGCCACCTCCAGACTGACCACGGCGCTCGGTCGCACGCCGAGCCACCCACGTGCTGTCGAACGCGGGATTCCGAGATCGGTAGCTATGGTCAGGTCCCCGGTTCGCTGAATGAGGTCCCGGAGCCGATGGTCATAGCGTCGCTGCGGACCGGACCTCGTCGCCATGCGGATGATCGTCGGCCATTCGCGTACCCGACCTCAACTCCCGACCTCAACTCCTCAAACACGATGGGAATGCCCTCGGCGTGCCGACAACTCGCGCAAGAAAGCGCACATTGTCCGTGCGAACAGCTCGGCTCATCTCCGTGCATTGGTGGTGCGCATGGCGACGGAGAATCCCACGTGGGGCTACACGCGAATCCAGGGAGCCCTGAAGAATCTCGGCCATCGCGTTGGACGGTCGACGATCGCGCGCATTCTCCACGCACACGGCATCCCCCCTCGTCGGGAGCGTCCTATGACATGGCGTACATTCCTGGAGGCGCACTGGCCAGCGCTGGTCGCCGCCGACTTCTTCACGACCGAGGTGTGGACGACGCGTGGGTTGGTGACCTACTACACCGCCTTCGTCATTGAGCTGCACTCGCGCAGTGTCCATGTGCTCGGCAGCACGCCTTATCCGGACGAGGGCTTCGTCATGCAGACGCTGCGGCAGGTGGCGGGTGACGGCACGGGTATCGTACGCGACGGTGACATCCTGATCTGCGATCGCGATCCGAAGTGGAGTCGAAGTCGAGCTGCGGCTGACGACGGAGGGGGTTCGCATCGTCCGCACGCCGGCGTGTGCTCCCAACTGCAACGCGTACGCAGAACGATTTGTGCGGTCGATCAAGGAGGAGTGCCTGGACCGGATCGTGCCGTTAGGCGAGTGGCATCTACGACGAGCAGTTACGGATTACCTCGCGCATTACCACGGCGAGCGAAATCATCAAGGGCTCGGGAATGAGCTGATCGACCGCCCGCCAATCCAACCGACGCGAGGCCCGATTCATCGGCGCCAACGAATGGGAGGGATTCTCTCGCACTACTACCGGTCAGCCGCATAGCCGTTGGTTCGAGTTCTGGGACAGTTCGCGACCCGTCCGATGTCGACTCTTCCATGTCCAAAACAGGCGAAAGCCACGTCGATGCCCACGGTCGCTGGCTGCACGACGTGGAGCGCCGCGCGCCAGCCGTGCCATCGCTGCGACAGCCACGCCCACAGCATCCGATCTGCGGAGGTCAAACGAAGACGCTGACGGCGCGATCGATTGCCCACGGCAAGCTGATGTCGAAGGACGACGATCTCCAGGTGCAGCGACGTGCGGGAGCGAACGAGAAAGCGCAGCGAGTGAAGCAGCGAGATGATGACCGACGCCACGAGTCGAGGCTATCGGAGGACGTCGGTAACCTCAATCGTCACAACGTGTACGGCGTTTTCAATAGGCACAGCACGAAGGGGGAAACCCCGGCTACAGCCAAGGAGTTGCCTACGGATTACCGAGCCAGTTCGCGACTCTACCGGGATCTAGTTTGTACCCAGAACGCCTCTCGTTCGAACCGATTATCGAAATACACATGTCGCCCACGGGCGAGTGCCCACGCACTGCATGCTACATAGGCGGGCACAAATAATGGCCCCCACTTCTCGTACTGGCGGATGTGTACGCGTTCGTGCGTGCGGGTCTCGTCGAGCGCCTTCGCACTGGCGCCGACAACCACATGGCCGAATGTCATGGCGCACGCGCCGCCGGCGAGAGGAATCAGGTGCGACAAGAGGAAGTGGAGCAGTGGTCCGTACGCTTCGACAACACCATCGACAACGCTGACACGTCCCCGCCATAGTGCCAGCGTCGCCAGCGCAATCCCAAACACCGTTGCTGGGCCAGCCCACGCGTACCGGAGCAAGGTCCGCATTCGTTCATCTTATCCGCGGCTGGACCGAGTTCATCGCTAGGCTCCGCCTCGTGCGCATCGCACAGTACAATCTGACCATTCGCGTTCTCGTCGCGAGCTGAGCCGTACCTACGATGACCCCCTTCTTCACTCGACTCAAATTCGCGATCAGGGCGTTCTTTGCCATCCTGTTCCGCGACCACATTCCACACGATGTTGTCGCAGCGCTGATGACCACGTCGCGCGCAGCAACGACGACGGCAGCCGCAGCTGCACCGGTCTTCGCACCCGTCGCGACTGCGGGCGCTGCAGCACCTGCAGTGAAAGCCGGGAAGCCCCGAGAAGAAGATGCCACGGCAACGCACATGTTGGCACTCTTGCAGCGCGACGGGCGCCTCATTGATTTCCTGATGGAGGACATCACGCCGTACGCGGACACGCAGATTGGTGCCGCCGTACGCAGCGTGCATGCCGGGTGCCGTCAGGCACTGGGGCGGTACGTGTCGCTTGTACCTGCGCTCGACGCCCCGGAGGGCACACGCGTCACGGTTGACCACGCCATCGACGTCGCACGCATCAAGCTCATTGGCAACGTCTCGGGCGAGCCGCCGTTCACCGGTGTGCTCCACCACCGCGGCTGGGTCGTGGATCGCATGGAGTTGCCGCCGCTCGGCGCAGCTGGCCGGCAAGTGATCGCGCCCGCCGAAATCGAAGTCGCCTAACCACCGCATCGTGGACAGCCGCTTCATAGTCGGAATCGATCTGGGTACGACCAACTGCGCGTTGGCCGTACGCGACGCGTCCGCTCCCGAAGATCAGGCGCGAACCGCGGTGCTCGAGATTCCGCAGCTGGTGAATCCGGGAGAAGTTGCCGCGCGTCCGTTGCTGCCTTCATTCCTCTACGTCCCGGGGGCGCTCGATTTTCCGGCCGGCAGTACAAGCCTGCCGTGGGAGGCAGCCCCTCGCTTCGTGATTGGCGAACTCGCGCGCAAGCGCGGCGCCGAGAATGCGGCTCGACTCGTCGCGTCCGCGAAATCATGGCTCTCCTACGGCGGCGCGCGACGCACGGCGCCGATTCTCCCCTGGGGAGCGCCGGCGGAGGTCGAACGTGTTTCGCCGGTCGACGCCTCGGCGGCATACCTGCGCCACCTGCAGTCGGCATTTGACACCTCGCTGGATGGCCAGGCCCTCATTGACCAAGACATCCTCGTCACGATTCCCGCATCGTTCGACGAAGAAGCGCGCGAGTTGACGCTGCAAGCGGCGCGGGCTGCGGGACTCGAGCGCGTGACGCTACTCGAAGAACCACAGGCCGCCTTCTATGCATGGCTCGACGGGCAAGGGGACGGCTGGCGTCGACGCGTGAGCGTCGGCGACCTCGTGCTCGTCTGCGACATCGGCGGCGGCACGACAGACTTCACCTTAATCACGGTGACGGATGCCGCCGGGAACCTCGTGCTCGAACGTATCGCGGTGGGCGACCACATTCTGCTCGGCGGCGACAACATGGACCTCGCCCTCGCGCGCGTGCTGCAGCAGCGTCTCGAGGCGAGCGGCACACGCCTCGGCACCTTGCAACTCCACGCGCTCTGGCATCAGTGCCGAATTGCCAAAGAGGCGCTGCTTGGCGACCCGACGCTGCGCGACCATCCCGTGACACTCCTTGGAACGGGCTCACGCCTGATCGGCGGCACCCTCTCCATCCCGCTGTCGCGCGACGATGCGGACCAGGTGCTGCTCGAGGGATTCTTTCCGGTGGTGCCGCCCGATCGGACGCCCGCCCGCCAGCGTCGCGTCGGGCTGCACGAACTCGGGCTGCCATATGCTGCCGATCCGGCGGTGACTAGCCATCTCGCACGCTTCCTGTCGCAGCACGCCTCGCTCGCTGGCGTGGGTACCTCGGTCCGGCGCGGCCGCAGCGGCCTCGCGTGTCCGACGCACGTGCTGTTCAACGGTGGCGTCATGAAATCTGCCTCGCTCCGGGAGCGGCTGCTGGCCGTACTGAACTCGTGGCTCGCTGCAGAAGGGTTCGATCCGGTGACCGTGCTCGATACGCCAGATCTGGATCACGCCGTTGCGCGCGGAGCGGCGTACTACGGTATGGCTCGACGCGGCAACGCCATCCGGATCCGCAGCGGTGCGTCACGCAGTTACTACATCGGCATCGAGAGCGCGATGCCGGCGGTGCCCGGCATGTCGGCGCCGCTCAAGGCGTTGTGCGTGGTTCCATTCGGCATGGAAGAAGGCACGTCGGCCACGATCGCCGACCGCGAGTTCGGCCTGATCATTGGCGAACCGGCGGAGTTCCGGTTTCTGACCTCGACCACGCGCAAAGCTGACCGGCCGGGCGCGCTGATCGAGGACTGGGGAGACGACCTCGAGGAGCTCGGCCCGCTCGAAGTCACCCTACAGCTCGGGCGAGGCGGAGACGAGGTGATTCCGGTGACGCTCGAGAGCCATGTTACGGAGGTCGGCACGCTCGAATTGTGGTGCGTCGCGCGCGATCGGAGCCATCGGTGGAAGCTGGAACTGAACATCCGCGAACGGGCCGACTGACATCCGCGCCCACCACCCGCCGGCTCGTCGGCATCGATCTCGGCACCACGAACTCTGCGGTGGCGTGGGTGGACGCCACGCCGCCGCTGCGGGCCGCTGTGCCACAGCTGCTTGGCATTGCGCAACTGGTCGCCGCGCGCGAGGTGGGTACGCGGACAGCGCTGCCCTCGTTCGTGTACTTGCCGACCCCGCCGGAGCAGGAAGCCAGGGTGGTCGCGCTCCCGTGGACCGCCGCACCCGAGTTCGTCGTTGGCGTGTTCGCGCGCGATCACGGCGCGCTCGTGCCGACACGTCTCGTCTCGTCAGCCAAGTCTTGGCTGTCCAATCGGTCTGTTGATCGGCGCGCCGCGCTGCTGCCCTGGACATCTGACGCGTTGAGGATCTCCCCCGTCGACGCGGCAGCGCACGTGCTGATGCACCTGCGCGATGCATGGAATCACCTCGAGGCTGCCGGTGATCCAGGGTTGCGCCTCGAAGAACAATCCATCATCTTGACCGTGCCGGCCTCGTTTGACGAAGAGGCACGCGAGCTGACGGTCGATGCGGCGCGAGCCGCGGGCTTGACGCACCTCACGCTGCTCGAGGAGCCGATTGCTGCCGTGTACGCCTGGATGTCGACACACCCCTGCGAGCTCCCGCGTGCACTGGGTGACGGCCGGTTGCTGCTGGTGTGCGACGTTGGCGGCGGCACGACCGACTTCAGCCTGATTCGAACGAATGAAGATGCTGACGGCGTTCACTTCGAGCGCGTCGCGATCGGCGAGCACCTGCTGCTCGGCGGGGATAACGTGGATGTCGCACTGGCAGGCCTGGTCGAGCGGAAGATCGTGGACCGTGGCGAACGGCTGAATCTGACGCAGCGACAGATTCTGAGACGTCAGTGCAGTGCAGCCAAAGAACAGGTGCTTGGCCCGGCCGCGCCGGACCGTGTGGTGATCACAATTCTGGGCGCCGGCCGTGGAGTTGTCGCCGGGGCAATGACGACGGAGTTGACACGTGAAGAAGTGATGTCGATGCTCGACACGTTCCTGCCACCAGTCGGCCGCGAGCAACGGCCGCAGCGGCACGTGCGACCTGCACTGCGCGAGCTGGGACTGCCCTACGAGAGCGATCCCGCGATCACTCGCCATCTTGCCGCGTTTCTCGCCCGGTCGGCGCACATGGTTTCCGGCAGCGCAGGCGTCGAGCCTGGCGACGTGGTTCGCCCTGACGCGATTCTGTTCAACGGCGGCTTCTTCACGCCGGGGACCGCGCGAGAGCGGATCCTGGAGGCCTGCGAGTCGTGGTTCGGAACGCGCCCCGCGGTCCTGGCCAATGACGCGCCCCAGGCGGCGGTGGCGATTGGGGCCGCATTCTACGCCGTCGTTCGACACGGCGCCGCCGACGTGTCGAGCCTGCTGATTCGTGGCGGCAGCCCGCGCTCGTACTACGTCGCGATCGAAGGTGCCGCAGAACGGAGCGCGATCACCGCCGTATGCGTGCTCCCGCGCGGCACTCCGGAAGGTACGCGTCTCGTGCTCGATCGCGAGTTCACGGTGATTGCGAACCAACCGGTGGCGTTCACACTACTCAGCTCGAGGGAACGGACGGACGTGGGGAACTCGATCGTGACGTTTATGACGGATGAAGAGGTGTATCGGCACGCGCCGCTCGTCACGTCGCTTCGCTACGGACAGCGATCCCGACGGGTCCCGCTCAAGGTGCGATTGAGCCTGCTGTTCACGGAAGTCGGCACCATCGAACTGTGGTGTGAATCCGTGACGACTGAGCACCGCTGGCGGCTGCAGTTCAACCTGCGTGCCCAGGAGACCCCGGCCGACGCCTCGAATCGGGCAACCGCGGGGGCCACCATCGAAGGCGAGACGACGCACACAGCGGCTGTGACCGACGTCATTATCGCGAGCGATGCGCTGGCCAGTGCGGAGGCGCGACTACGGGACGCGTTCACGGGCGGGATCGCGGGTTCGATCGATTTGCTGATCGGCGAGATCGAAAACGCACTTGGGCACGGCAAGCACGCGTGGCCGCTCCTTGTTTTGCGGCGGCTCGCCGACGTGCTGCTGGGGATTGACGGCGGCAGGCGAGTCAGCGCGCGACACGAGGCGCGCTGGTTGAACCTGGTCGGTTTCTGCATGCGTCCAGGGTTCGGCACGTCATTGGACCCGTGGCGCATTTCGGAGATCCGCAAGGTCTACGCCGCCGGTCTCGTCTACCCGAAGGACGTGCAGTGCCAGGTCGAATGGCTGATTTTGTGGCAGCGCGTGTCGGCGGGCTTCACCATGACGCAGCAGATGGAGCTCGCCGCGCGGATGATCGGCTTGCTCGGCATGGGAGCGCGCAAGGCGCCGCGTCTGAATTCACAGATGGTTCGGGAAGCATGGCGCCTGCTCGCCGGACTCGAGCGGCTCGATCGCCAACAGCGTCGCCGGCTCGGTGACGAGCTCATCGCCCGGGTACGTCGTGAACCGCACAACGCAAGTTTTCTCTGGGCGATGGGGCGTTTCGGGGCACGTGCTCCGGCGTACGGGCCACTGAATTCCATTGTGCCGCCTGCGTCCGCGGAGAGCTGGCTTGAGGAACTCCGCGCCACGAGATCTTCTGGCAACGACACGTACGCGGCTGTCGCTGAAATCGCCGCGCGGACTGATGACCCCGCGCGCGACATCAGCGATGACGTCCGCGAGGCGACCCTCACGTGGCTCGAAAAATTAGGTGCGCCGAGTGACGTCGTCCGCATGGTTCGGGAACCGATTGCGACACACGGTTCTACCCCAGCGCGACTCTATGGCGAGCCCCTGCCGCTCGGCCTCCGTCTCGACGAGCAATAGTGCCGGCACGATTGTGGTCCCTGGTCGCGCATCCCAGGACGAAGCCTGTTTTTTCGAATTCCGGGGTGTCCTCCGCAATAATTCACACGGCGACGGGTTCCAGCTGGTTGTGGCTATCGAAAATTCGATATGACCGCAGCGTCGGGCGTCCAGAGCCTGTGCCTTTCGAAAAGGCGATTTGAGCACAAGGCACTCCATTTCGAAGTGCGCAACCCGCGTGTCAGTCCTCGCCGTACGCGCGACGATGCTCTGAGGACCGCGGACATCGACCGTAATTCAGGGCAACACAGAAGTGTAAAGGGACGGGTGATGCGGCCGGCTGTAGCTGGGATCGCCGCTGTGCGAAGGCTACGCCGCGATGCGGTCGTAGCAGTGATGCAGATCGCCGACTTCTGGAATGGCGACGATGCGACCGGCTGTGGCTATCGCAAAGTCGATCCGCGCCAGATTTTTGCGCGTGTTGAGTGAACTCGTCGATCCCGTGTCGCCACCCCGATCCGTCCAGATCACTCACGAACAGTTGGACGTTTACGGCAAGGAGCTTTAAAAAAGAGCGCGCTTGGGCGGTGGGCGGCGCTGCGCGCATGGGCCGACACGATTGCGCGACGGCGAAGAAAGAAGATTGCCATGGTCGCGTTGGCGCGACGCTGGCGCGGATCCTCTTTGCGATGTCGCGACGAGGTGGCGTATGACGCCGCACGGATTCGGTCATCGCAGCGGACGCTGGTCCCAACCCGTGATGACGGTGTGACACGACCAGCGTAAACGGCTAACAAGGTGGGAGGTCGTCAAGCTGGAGGAGTCAGCGCGCTGGGACAGGTGGCCGCCGGAGATCAACAGCCTGCTGCGGTCTCGATCGTCGCAGGCAGCGACTTGGCGGAATTCTCAGCTTCTACTACCGTGCTGCGTAGCCCATCGCGAGCTGTCACCTTGGGCCGAGTTTTGAGACACGACGGCGCGAAACCTCCACCCTGCTTTAATCGTGTCGGCGACTTCACGTATCTGACGCAGCTGATCATTACCAGCACGAATTTCAAGCGCGAGGCCGACGACTCCAAATGGAAGCCGTCGAGCCGCCGCGCCCGGTCGCAGCCTTACTTAGTGGCGCACTTCGGCGGTTCTGCTGATATCCCGGCCGGCGGGTCGCGCAGTACATCCTCGTCCGCCGGCAGGAAGTAGAAGGTGTAGAAATCAGCGCCGTCCGGTCCCGCCACCGCTAGGTGGTTATTGAGGCCGGTCGCGAACCCCTGTCCATCCTGATATGTGGTCACGCGGCAGTGTTCGTCGGTCAACGTCATGCTTCCGCCGACGAGCAGGACGATGTTCGGTCCCGGGTGCGTGTGCCAGAGCGTCGATTGGTTCGGCGTGAACACCAGGTGCTGCAGCACAGCGTTCGTTCCGTGACCCTGCAGGATGGCTCGCGTAAAGGCGTCGACTGACAGCACGTTGACGGACGTCTTGCCCGCGAGTGTTCCGACCCCAACGGTGATTGGCGGAACCGTCCTCGACGGCAGTGCTGCGTAGGCGGCGATGGCGATCAAGGTGATGGCGGTGAACGTGCCGAGCAGGATGACGCGGCGTGTGCTGATTTGGAACCCGTTCATGTGATCCTCCTGGCTGGTGTTAAATCCGCTCGACAATGCCCGACCGAGGTCCGCTATGTCCTTCGGATATCCTTAAGAACCTCTGAAGAAGGTCTGATGACGGACTCCTCGCCGCTCGGCAAGGTCCTGATGTTCGGCCGGTTCCGACTCGACCGCGGTCAGCGTCTGCTTTGGGCTGGCGAGCAGATCCAGCCGCTCGAGCCGAAGGTCTTCGATACCCTCTTGGCACTCGTCGAAGCGCAGGGACGCCTGATGTCGAAGGAGGAGCTGCTCGCGCGGGTCTGGCCCGACACGTTCGTCGAGGAGGGCAGTCTCGCCCGCAACATCTCGACGCTTCGAAAGCTGCTGGGCGAGGGCACCGATAGGGGCCGATTCATCGAAACCATTCCCAGACGCGGGTACCGCTTCGTCGCCAAGGTGCGCACGGCCGACGAGTTGGACACGAGCGCTGTGCCCCCGCTCGAGACCGCTCGAGCTCCTCTTCTCTTCGAGATGCCCGCGCACGCCGGCGCACGAGCGCGCGTGTGGGCATGGGGCGCCATCCTTCTGGCCGTCGCAACCGGCGTTGGCACCTGGTATCTGACCGCCTCGCACGCCCGCGCGTCCAGAGCAGCCGCGCCCGTCCGGTCGATCGCGGTGCTGCCGCTGAGAAACCTGTCAGATGAGAGTCAGGAGTACTTTTCCGACGGCATCACCGAGGAGCTCATCACGACGCTCGCGCAGATCCGGACCCTCAGGGTGATCTCGAGGACCTCGATCATGCGCTACAAGCACAGCGAACGGTCGTTACAGGAGATCGCTCGAGACTTGGGTGTCGATGCGGTACTCGAAGGTTCGATTCAACTCACCGGCGATCGCGTGCGAGTGACGGCGCAGCTGATCGACGCCAGGACCGATACCCACTTGTGGGCGCGCACCTACGACGAGCGCTTCGCGGACGCCTTCACTCTTCAATCGAACGTTGCAATGGCGATTGCCGACCAGGTGCAGGTCCGACTCAGTCCAGATGGAACGAATTCGCGGTCGGTCGATTCAGCGGTGTACGACCAGGTGTTGCGCGCCCGGTTCCTTCTCAACCGTTCGACTCGAACCGATGTGCTGAAGGCGATCGAGCTGCTCGAAGGCGCGGTGGCGAAAGATGCGAGCTATGCCCCCGGCTATGCGGCGCTTGCTGCGGCATACAACCGCTTTGGGAGCGTGTTCGTGGCCGGCGCGCCGCCGGCGAGCGCCCGGTTGTCGGCGGTTCGCGCGGCCGCCCACGCGATCGAGCTCGACCCGAATTCAGCCGACGCGTACGCCGCGCTCGGGGCCACCAGCCTGCGCGAGCTCGATTGGGCGCAGGCGTCGAGCGCGCTGCAAAAGGCAATCGCCCTATGTCCGAGCTGCGTCCAGGCCCACGTGTCCTATTCAAGCTACCTGGTCTCACGGGGTGAATTCGCGAAAGCGGTCGACGAGGCGCGTCTTTCCGTCGCCCTCGATCCGATGTCGGTCGAGGCCCGACACAATCTGGCCTGGATGCTGTATTTCAATCGCGAGTACCCGTCGGCGATTCAGCACTTGCGGACAACGCTCGAAATGGACCCATCGTACGTGATGGCTCGTTGGCGGCTCGGGCAGGTGCACGTCGTCAACGGGCAACTCGAGGAGGCGGCGCGCGAGCTCG
>Ga0070664_100000967_pt1 | contig 22490 bp, 19 predicted proteins | sample KBSC73metaG_FD_65863 | JGI IMG/M metagenome (GOLD analysis project Ga0070664, IMG submission 65863) | Corn rhizosphere microbial communities from Kellogg Biological Station, Michigan, USA - KBS C7-3 metaG | ecosystem: Host-associated > Plants > Roots > Rhizosphere > Soil ... | reverse complement strand
TTTGTGGTGCACAGCAATGCCCGTGTGGTCCAAGGGACAAGACACAGGTCTACGAAACCTGGGATCGGGGTTCGACTCCCTGCACGGGCACGTCCGGAGAGGCCAGCCGACAGATGGCGACGGCCGCGGTCTCGAAAACCGTTGGGGGCAACCCGTAGGAGTTCGACCCTCCTCCTCTCCGCGCAGGCTGAACGGTCACCCGGTCGTGGTCGGTCAACCGCTACGCACGCAGGTCCGGGCCGCCCTAGGGTGAGGCCGTGGACGCGGGCGGGCTGCGGCTCGGAATCGACTTCGGAACGTCGAACACCGTCGCCGTCGCGCGGTGGCCGGACGGTCGCGTCCGCCCGCTGCTCTTCGACGGAGCGCCGCTGCTGCCCTCGGCCGTCGTCCTCGACGAGCACGGCTCCCTGACCGCCGGGACCGAGGCGCTGCACTCGGCCCGCGTCCGGCCGGAGTTCTTCGATCCGAACCCGAAGCGACGCATCGACGACGGCACCGTGCTCCTGGGAGAGTACGAGGTTCCGGTGCGCGACCTCGTCGGCGCGGTGCTGCGGCGGGTCGCCGAGGAGGCCGATCGCGTCCTTGCCGCCCGGCCGGACGTGGTGCTCACCCATCCCGCCGCGTGGGGTGCCCGCCGGTGCCAGGTGCTCCGGGACGCTGCGGCCTGGGCGGGGCTGGCCGAACCCGCGCTCGTTGCCGAGCCCGTCGCGGCCGGCAGCTACTTCGTCCGGGTGCACGGCGCCCGCCTGCCGCCCGGCGCCGTCGCGGTGATCTACGACCTCGGCGCCGGCACCTTCGACGCCTCTGTGCTGCGCCGCACCCACACCGGCTTCGACGTGCTGGCCTGCAACGGCCTGCCCGACGCCGGCGGCCTCGACATCGACGCCGCGCTCATCGCGTTCCTCGGCGCGGTGTACGGCAGCCGGTCCGGCGCGCTGTGGCAGCGCCTGGAGCGGCCCGCCACGACGGCCGACCGCCGGGCGCGCCGCCTGCTCTGGGACGACGTGCGCGGCGCCAAGGAGGCGCTGTCGCGCACGAGTTCCAGCACCGTGCTGATCCCGCTCCTGGACGAGGACGCGCCGATCGGTCGCGAGCAGCTGGAGCAGCTCGCGCGCCCGATCCTGGACCGGACCGTCGCCGCCACCGCGAACGCGCTGCGGGAGGCCGGGGTTCGTCCGGGGGGACTGGCGTGCGTCTTCCTGGTGGGCGGGGCGAGCCGGATCCCGCTGGCGGCGACGCTGCTGCACACCGCGTTCGGGGTGGCCCCGACGGTGATCGAGCAGCCGGAGGTCGTGGTCGCGGAGGGCAGCCTGCACGCGTCGCCCGAGCTGTGGCGACGCGATCCCGCCCTCGACGCGACGCCGGCGCCGTTCTGGACCGGAAGCGTGCCCGCGGCGCCCGTGTCGCCCGTGGTCGGGACGGCGCCGGTGGCCGGGGTGGCGGCGGCCGGGGTGGCTTCGGCTGTCGGGACGGCCCCGGTGATGCCACCCGTGTCGTCGCCACCCGTGTCGTCGCCACCCGTGTCGTCGCCACCCGTGTCGTCGCCATCGGTCTCGTCGCCATCGGTCTCGTCGATGCCGGTCTCGTCGATGCCGGTCTCGCCGCCGGTGTCGGGCCCGCCTGTTTCGGGCCCGCCTGTTTCGGGCCCGCCTGTTTCCGGCCCGCCTGTTTCCGGCCCGCCGCTGACGGTTAGGGAACCTGCTGATGCCTGGCCGGCGTCGCCTGAGTCGCCGACCCCGCAGGCGCGCCCGCGCGAGCCGTCGTCCGCCCCGTCGTCGGGCCCGTCGGGCGTGCCGTACCGGTCGATCGTGGCCGGCGTCGGGTTCCTCGTCGCCGTCCTGTACGTGCTGGCCACCGACAGCGGCCCGGATGCGTTCGACCTCGGCGTGAGCACCGTTCTCCGATTCCCGGCGACGATGGTAATGATCGCGCAGATTCTCGTGGTTGCCGGCCTCGCCCTGCGCGGGCACCTGGTTCCCGCGGACGGCGAGCCCATCGCGAGCGCCGGGCGATTCCTCCTGCTGCTCGTGATCGGCCACGGCGTCGGGATGGGGATCGGGCTGTCGCAGTACGACGGCGACCTGCAGGAAGCGGAGCTGATCGTCGCGACGATCGGCGGCGTCGGCCTGGCGATCGGTGGGATCGCCATGATTGTCGGAGTCCTGGTCGGGCGGAGTTCGGCGCCCGGCGGCTGGCAACGCTTCGGACTGCCATTGGCCCTGGGCCTCGGGTCCGGCATGGCTCTGCTGGTCACCCAGATCGATCCGTACAACGAGATGTTCTACCACGTCTTCAACAGCGGTGACGGGCCCGGCAAGGACCTCGGCCGCTACCTCGGGTTCATCGCCGGCGTCCTGGCGCTGGTAATCGTCGCGACGGTGGTGGCCGCGCTGGTGGCGAGCCGGCGGGCCGCGCGCGGCGCCAGCCCCACCGCCTGGCGCGCGATCAACGTGGCCGCGGCCGCGGCGCTGCTCGTGGGCGGGGTCGCCACCGCGATAGCGGCGGCGAACCTCCTCAGCTGACGCGCCCACCCCATCGATCTTGCACTTGTGGTGCCTTACAAACTGGTCCAGATCAGGGCGAAGTCTGGCACCACAAGTGCAAGATCAACGCGATCATGGGGTCAGAACAGGGCCAGTTGGCCTTCGCCGGGCGCGCGGCGGGACTTCGCCGTGCGGGCGCCCTCCCGGGGCCGGACGAAGGGGATCACGTCGTCGGAAAGCGGCGGGCTGCCGCCCGTCAGCGCCCACAGCGACGGGCCGAGGATGATGCCGCGGGCCGCCAGCGCCCGCCGCACCGCGAGGTACTCCAGCGGCAGCCGCACCGAGTCCAGGTCGGGCAGCGGGACGTCGGCGCGCATCCGCATCAGGCTGCGGTTGCGCTCGACGGCGACCCGCGTCTCGGGGGTGCCGAGCGCCCGGGCCGCGGTCTCGCCGACGGCGGCGCGCAGGTCGTCGTCGCGCCCGGCGTCGGCCGCCGCGAGGGCGGCGTCCAGCGACCCGAACGCGGCCAGCAGCCGCACGGCCGTCGTCGACCCGAAGCCGCGCACCCCGGGCAGGTTGTCCGAGCTGTCGCCGCGCAGCGCGGCCAGGTCGCGGTACTGCCAGGCCTCGACGCCGCACACCTCGGGCATGGTCACCGCGGTGACCAGCGTCGCGTTCTCCAGCCCGCCGTTTCGCACCCGCAGCACCGAGGTCGTCTCGTCGACGAGCGCGAACGAGTCGCGGTCGCTGGTGACCAGCACGCAGCGCCACCCGCTGGACCGGGCCGCGGCCCGAGCGCTCGCGAGCACGTCGTCGGCCTCGTACGCGCGCGGCACGACGACCGGGAACGCGGCGGCGCGGAGCACGTCGGGCGCGGCGACCAGCTGCTCGACGAGGTCGGCCGGCTTGTCCGGGCGGTGCGCCTTGTAGCCGGCGTACTCGGCCTTGCGTGCCGACGTCTCCGGGCAGTCGAACCCGATGAGCACCGCGTCCGGCCGGTACTGCGCGGCGGCGCGCGCGACGTACCCGACCAGCCCCTTGATCGCCCACACCGGGCGGCCGAGCGCATCGACGTGCTTGCCGGTGGCCGCCGCGTGGTAGGCGCGATGCATCAGGCTGTTCCCATCGAAGGCGAGGAGCAGCGGGGCATCGGGCGCCGGCACGCCCACAGCCTAAGCCGTGTGACCCGGGTGACAGCCACCCGACACCCGCGTCACACGCCCGCTCACACGGTGACGCAGTTTGCTGACCTCACACAACGCTGAAGGCAGCGAGGGATGAGGACCACACAATGACGATCACCACCGACTTCGAGGCGATCAAGAAGACCCAACGCGCGGCGTGGGAGACCGGCAACTACACGCGCGTCGGCAACACCCTGCAGATCATGGCGGAGCGGCTGGTGGAGGCCGCCGACGTGCGCGCCGGCCAGCGGGTGCTCGACGTCGCCTGCGGTCAGGGCAACGTCGCCATCGCCGCCGCGCTGCGCTTCGCGACCGCCACCGGCGTCGACTACGCCACCAACCTGCTCGCCCAGGGCCGCGAGCGGGCGGCCTCCGAGCATCTCGACGTCACCTTCCTCGAGGGCGACGCCGAGCAGTTGCCGGTTCCCGACGCGTCGTTCGACCTGACCGCCAGCACCGTCGGCGTCATGTTCGCCCCGCACCACGAGCGGGCGGCCGACGAGCTGGTACGCGTCACCGCGCCCGGCGGCAGGATCGCCCTGGCCAGCTGGACGCCGAGCGGCATGGTCGGCCAGCTGTTCCGCACCGTGGGCAAGTGGGCTCCGCCGCCCGCGGGCGTCCGCCCCGCGACGCTGTGGGGCACCACCGGCCACCTGAGCGAGCTGTTCGGCGACCGGGTCGAGTGGACCAGCACCACCGTGCGGCACTACGTGTTCCGGTACCACTCGCCGGCACACTTCTCGGAGTGGTTCCGCCAGTTCTATGGTCCTATCACCCGGCTCGCGGGCACGCTGTCGGCGGCGGACCTGGAGCGCTTCGCCGAGGACCTCGCCGACGTGGCCCGCCAGTTCAACACGGCCGACGACGGCACCGTCGTCGCGCCGAGCGAGTACCTCGAGGCCGTCGGCGTCCGCCGGCGCTAGGAACGAACGGGACGGACAACGCCATGGTGACGATCCGGTTGCTGGGCGCACCGGCGGTGGAGCGGGACGGCGAACCCGTCACCCCGCCCCGGGGCCGCAAGGCCTGGGCGCTGCTGTGCTACCTGCTGCTCGCCCAGCGGCCGCCGACCCGTCGTCACCTCGCCGACCTCCTGTTCGCCGAGGCCGACGACCCGCTCGGCGCGCTGCGCTGGACGCTCGCCCAGCTGCGCCGGGCACTCGGCGTGCAGGTGTTCACCGGCGATCCGGTCGACACCGCACTCGGCCCCGACGTCAGCGTCGACATCCGGTCGGTGCTGACCGACCGGATCGACGGGCCGGCACTGCTCGACCTCGGCACCGACCTGCTGGAGGGCCTCGAGCTCGCGTCGAACGTCGAGTTCGAGTCATGGCTGCTGGTCGAGCGGCACCGGGTGTCGGCGATCGTCGAGGCGCGGCTGCGGCAGGAGGCGCTCGCGCTGCTCGCGGCCGGGCGTCCGGGTGCGGCCGTGCCGTACGCGGCCGCTGTCGTCGCCCGCAACCAGCTCGACGAGGGCAACCACGAGCTGCTGGTGCGGGCGCTCGCGATGAGCGGCGACCGGCCGGCCGCCGAGCGCCAGGTCGCGGTCTGCGAGGACCTGATGCGACGCGAGGTCGGGGTGGAGGCGACGGCGGCGGTGCGGGACGCGGCCGGCGCCAGTTCGGCGTCGTCGAGCACGCTGCCGCTCAGCGGCCGTGCGGCGGCGGTCAGCCAGCTGGAGGCCGGGCGCGCGGCGATCGTCGCCGGTGCCGTCGACGCGGGCCTGCAGTGCCTGCGCCGCGCGGTCGCGGAGGCCGCGCGCCATGGCGACGCGGCGCTGCGCGGCCGCGCGTTGGCCGCGCTCGGCGGCGCCCTCGTGCACGCGTTGCGCGGCCGCGACGAGGAGGGCGCCGTTGTCCTGCACGAGGCCATCGAGCAGGCCAACCGGGGCGGCGACCGGGCCACCGCCGTGTTCGCGCACCGCGAGCTGGGCTTCGTCGAGGTCCAGGCCGGCCGCCGGGCCACCGCCGAGGGCTGGCTCACCCGTGCGCGCGAGCTGGCCGAGACCGACGAGGAGCACGCCGCGATCCTCGGCGTGCGCGGCATGAACGCCTCCGACATGGGTGCCTACGAGACCGCGCTCGGCTATCTGACCGAGTCGGCGGAGCGCGCCGACCGCGCCGGCGACCGCCGACAGCAGGCCTGGTCGCTCTCGCTGGTGGGGCGCGCGCACCTGCTCCGCGACGAGCGCAGCCAGGCCGCCGCCGCGCTCACCGAGTCCCTGCGGCTGGTGCACGACCAGCGCTGGATGGCGTTCCTGCCCTGGCCGCAGGCGCTGCGCGCGGAGCTCGACCTGCGGGGCGGCAACACCGCCACCGCGGCCGACGGGTTCGAGCGGGCCTGGACGCTGGCCAGCCAGGTCGGCGACCCGTGCTGGGAGGGCATGGCCGCGCGCGGCCTGGGCATCCTGCACGCCGGTCGCGGCGACAGCGCGGCGTCGCTGCAGTGGTTGGACGCGGCCATGGCCCGCTGCGCCCGGCTGCCCGACCGCTACCAGTGGGTGCACGGGTACGTCCTGGACGCGGCGGCCACCGCCGCCCTCGACCGGGACGAGCCGGCCCGGGCCAAGCCGCTGATCGCGGCGCTGGCGGCGCTGGCCGCGCGCTGCGACATGCGCGAACTGGTCGTGCGGGCGCACCTGCACCGCGGCCGGCTCGGCGACCGGACCGCCGTGTCGGCGGCGCGGATGCTGGCGGCCGACATCGACAACCCGGCCCTGGGCGGGCTGCTGACCGCCGCATGATCCGTCGATATCGACGGCTGTCGCCGTTTTGTCCGCTTAATGGCGGGACGAGTGGAGTTTAGTCCGACGTTCGTTCACCTTTTCCGGCGGTTGAGCGCCGCTCGTGTTGTACCGGCCCGGCCGGCACGGAAGCATCCGGAGCGTGGCGGTGATTCGGGTGCTCGGCGGCCGGTACCGGCTGATCGAGGAACTCGGCAGCGGCGGCATGTCGGTGGTGTGGCGCGCCTACGACGAGGTGCTGGGCCGGCAGGTCGCGGTCAAGGTGCTGCCGCCGGGCGGACCCGCCGACGACGGTTCCCGCAACCGGATCCTCGCCGAGGCGCAGCAGGTCGCGCGGCTCGCCCATCCGTACATCACCAGCGTCCACGATTACGGAGAGTCACCAATCGACGAGGACGGCGAGAGCGTCCCGTTCGTCGTCATGGAGCTGGTCACCGGGCCGACGCTGGCCGACCGGATCGAGGCCGGCCCGCTGCCCGTCGCCGAGTCGCTGCGCGTCTGCGCCCAGGTCGCGGCCGCACTGGCCGCCGCCCACGCGCGCGGTGTGGTGCACCGCGACATCAAGCCGTCGAACATCATGCTCTCGCCGTCCGGGGCGAAGGTGCTCGACTTCGGCATCGCCGCGGTCGCCGGCGAAGCCGACTCCGCGCCCGCGAACGGCCAGGTCTGGGGGACCCCCGCCTACCTCGCGCCCGAACGGCTCGAGGACGGCTCGGTCGTGCCGGCGTCCGACGTGTACGCCCTCGGGCTGCTGCTGTACCGCCTGCTGGCCGGCGAGCTGCCGTGGCGGGCCGAGACCGTCACCGAGATGATCGAGGCGCACCGCTACATGGCGCCGGCGCCGCTGCCGTACCTGCCGGGCATCCACGACTCCGTGCGCGAGATCTGCGCCCGCTGTCTGGCCAAGGACCCGGCCGAGAGGCCCGCCGCGGGCGAGGTCGCGCGGCGGCTCGCGGCCGCGACCGGCCGGCACAGCCGCGCGGTGGCCACGGCCGTCGGCCGCGCCGGGCCGTTCGCGCCGATGGATCCGGTGGACCCCGACGCGGAGACGCGCGTCGTTCCGATGGTCAAGTACCGCAACGCGAGGTCGACAGGGCCGGTGGTGGTCCGGCCGCCGGACTCGGCCGGCGTGCTGGCCGAGGAGTACCGGATGGCTGACGCTGAACCGGGTGAGACCGATGACGACCACGAGGACGCCGACGAGGATCCGGACGAGGACGGCGATCTGCCGCTCCCCGTCGAGGAGTCCGGGGTCGTCGGCGGGGAGCCGGCGTCGGCCGGGGTCGTCGGCGCGGAGCCGGCGCGGGCTGGCGTCGTCGGCGCGGAGCCGGCATCGGCCGCGCAATCGGAGCGTGGCGCGGCCGTCGCCGCGCTCCGCGTCCCGTCGGGGGCGGTCCGACCCCGGCCTGCCCGGCGCCGCACAGCGCTCGCCGGTGCGGCGGTGCTGGTGGCGGTGGGCCTGCTGGTCGGGCACTGCGCGGCCGGCGACCCGGCGCGGGACGGTCCGCGGGCCGGTGTGTCGGTGCCGGCGGGCGGGGTGGGGAGCCGGTCCGGCGACCCGACTGCGTCCGCGTCGGCCGCACAGGCGGGCAGTGGCGCCACGCCCGGCTCGCCGATCCAGCCGGACGCGACCGGCGGCAACCCGGCCACCGGCGGGAACCCGGCCACCGGCGGCAACCCGGCCACCGGCGACGGCCCCGGGCCCACCGGCGTGCCGGGACCGGGACCCGGAACGACGCCCGCCCCGGCGCCGCCACCGGTCGAACGGACCTTCGACACCGCAGGCGGCACGGTCACTGCCCGTTGCGCCGGTCCGACCGCGACGCTCGTCGGCTGGAACCCGCTCCCCGGCTTCGCGCCGTCGCTCGTGGACCGCGGCCCGGGCCCGCAGGTCGGCCTCACGCTGAGTGCCGTGGTCACGACGGTCCGGGTCGGCGTGAGCTGCGACGGCGGGGTGCCCGTCGCGTCCATCGGCTGACGGTCGCCGACCCACCTTCGAGATCTTGGAGGCCCGTGGCCCCCAGGGAGACCCCGGGCCTCCAAGATCTCGGCAGAAGTCCGGCCCGCGTACGCCGGCCTGCGTACGCCGGGATACGCCCCGCGCCGTCGCGGCGGTCCGGCCCGGGCGCTCATGATGGAGCCGATGCGCAGACCCCCTCCCGCGGACGCCGTGCTGGCGGCGGTGCTCGTGCTGGCCGGGCTGGTCACCGCCCCGTGGGTCGATAAGGCCCGCACCGTCGACAGGCCGGTGGACGCCATCGCCGTCGCCCTCATCGTGCTGGCCGGCGCGGCGACCGCGCTGCGCCGGCGCTGGCCGGTGCCGACGCTGATCGTGGTCACCGCCGCCACCACGACGTACCTGACCAGCGGCTATCCGTACGGGCCGATCCTGGCCGCGGTCGCCCTCGCGGTCTACTCGGTGGCCCGCCACACGCCGCTGCTGCGCGCGTCGCTGTGGTGTGCGGGCGCGCTCGCCGTCCTGCTGCTGCACCTGTTCACCAACCCCGCCGCACTGGCGGGCGCGGCCGGCCTGCTGCCCGGCTCCGCCTGGGTGGCGATCCCGTTCACGATCGGCGTCGCCCGCCGGCTGGTCGCGGAGGCGGGCGCGCGGGAACGGGCCGAGTCGGAGCGCCGCCTCGTCGACGCCGAACGGCTGCGCCTGGCGCAGGAGGTGCACGACGTCGTCGGTCACGGCCTGGCCGCGATCCAGATGCAGGCCGACATCGCGCTGCACCTGCGCGAGTCCAGTCCCGGGCAGGCGCACGTGGCGCTGGAGGCGATCAGCCGGGCCAGCTCGGACGCGCTGGCCGAGCTGCGCACGACGCTCGCCGCGATCTCGCCGGACGGCACCGACCCCGGCGCCGACCGGGCGCCCGCGCCCGGGCTGGCCCGGGTCGACGACCTGCGCCGCCGGGTCGAGGACGCGGGGGTGCAGGTGGAGGTGGCGGTCCGGGGCAGGCCGCGCGCGCTGCCCGCCGCCGTGGACCTCGCCGCCTACCGGATCCTGCAGGAGTCCCTGACGAACGTCGTCAAGCACTCGCCGCACCCGCGCGCGACCGTGGAGATCAGCTACCGAACGGGCGAGGTCGGGCTCGCCGTCGCCAACCAGGACCTGAGCGGCGGCGCGCACACCGAGGGCTTCGGCATCGCGGGGATGCGCCGCCGGGCAGCCCATCTGGGCGGCGACCTGACCGCCCGGTCCGCCGACGGCCGTTTCGAGGTGCGCGCCACGATTCCGACCGGCGAGTAGCGCCACGATCCCGGCGGGATCGTGGCGCTCGCGGCTTCAGACCGCGGCCATCGCCGAGACCGGGGCGCCGTGCCGGTGACGTGCCGAGAGCGGGTCCGGCAGGAGCAGCTCGACGTTACGGTCCGTGACGTCGCCACGGCGCGCGTCGCTGCGCTCGGTCCAGTCGTTGGCGGACAGCTCGCGGGACAGCGAGGCCAGCGACGCGGTACCGGTCAGCCGGCCGGGCCGCGAGATCGGCCCGCTGTGGTCGACGATCGTGCAGAAGATCGACAGCGTGTCGTCGAGGTTGTCGGCCAGCTCGATGATCCGCGACTGCTGCGGCCAGTCGATGTGGGCGGCCGTGTTGATCTCCCAGAACCCGCCGCCGACGGCGGACCCGGCCGCCCGGGCGTGCGGCAACACCTGGTTGCGGTGCGTGTGGCCGTTGACCCAGGCGATCACGTTCGGGTAGCGCAGCAGCAGGTCGCGCACCTGCGGGCCGGCGAGCCGGCCGCTGCCGTCGGAAACGTTGTCCATCGAGCCGATGGTGTGGTGACTGAAGATCATCAGGTAGCGGTCCCGGTTCCCCTTGCGGCGCACCACCTCGCCCGTCGGCGAAAGCCAGTAGCCGCTCGCGGCCTGCAGCTGCGCCTCGAGCCAGGCGAACTGCGCCGGATCCAGCGACCCGTTGGGGCCGCCGCTGCTGGTGACGGTGTCCAGCACGATGCCGCGCACCGGCCCCCGGTCGAACCGGTAGTAGGCGGTGCCGGCCGAACGGTTCGCGGCGGTGAACCCGTGCCCCACCGGCGTGCCGGTGGTGGCGAAGTGCTCGGCGATGGTGGTGCCGCGGTCGACGATCCGGCGCTGCGGGTCAGGGGTGACGAGCCGGCGGCCGCCCTCGGCCAGTTGCAGCGCCACCGCGGCCGGGTCCAGGCGCAGCAGCCCGACCAGGAACTGCACCTGCACGGCCAGGGGCTGCGCCAGGATCGACGGCGGGAGGCTGGTGAGCTTCAGCGGGCCGGTGGCGATCTGCTGCAACAGGTCCTGCCTGGGCACGTTGCCCTGCACCAGGCCGTCGTGGTTGCCGTAGACGGCGTACCACGGCAGGCCCAGGCCGACAGCGCGGAACGGGGCGCGGGCGGCGTCGAGCAGGCCGGGCACCTGCGGGAACCCGAACGCCGCGGTGGGCTGGCCGAATCCGCTCTCGGGGTGCCAGAAGTACGGGTTGGGCGAGACGTCGTCCATGACGCCCTCGTAGCGCGTGGTGTCGCCCGAGTCGGGCCGCACCGTGCGGCCGTCGAGGGTGTCGATGTACCAGCGCAGCTCGTTGAACTGGCAGTTGTCGGTGTTGTCGCCGGTGACCACGGCGTACCCGATCGGCGCGCCGGTGGCCGGGCCGCGGCGGACCTTGCGCAACTGGGCGACCATCGCGTCGGCCACCTGCGCGCTGAGCAGTTCCTGCGGGCGGTAGGAGCTGGCGAAGTCGCCGAGGCCGGGGACGGCGCTGTACGGGTCGAAGTACTCGAACCGGGCCGGCGACTGGACGTCCATCACGTGCACGTCGGTGAGCTGCGCGAAGCAGGTGAGCACCCGGCGGTGCCGGCAGGAGTGGCGGGTCACGCCGGCCAGTTCCCCGCGGAACAGGAACGGTTCACCGGCCGCTGCCGTCAGGCTCGCGTAACCGCCGGCTCCGGCCGGCCCGCGGACGATGGTTCGCGCCAGCGTCGTCCCGGACGCGCCGGCCGCCGAGCCGCCGGGTGCGGGGTGTGCGGTCGCGGCTCGCGGATCCAGTACCCCGCCGGCGACCGTGAACCCGGCCGCGCCGAGTGCACCCCGGAGAATCGTGCGCCTGCTCAGTCCCACCCCATGCCCCTTTCCGAACCCGGCTCGCATTGCTCCACCACGATTTCGGCCAGGCTTCCCGACCACAATCAGCCGAAGGGACGGCGGCGAGGCGATACGTCACCGGGCGTACCGGGAAAGCCGTTCCGGGACGGATTCCGGGCGGTCGATCGTCGCGAAGCATGAACGGCATGACCGAGACCGTTGTCAGCACCGACCGGATCAGCAAGCGCTACGGGGACCGCACCGCCGTCGACGGCGTCACGCTCGCCGTTCGCCGCGGCGAGGTGTACGGGTTCCTCGGCCCGAACGGCGCCGGCAAGACCACCACGCTGCGGATGGTGCTGGGCCTGGTACGGCCGACGTCCGGCAGCGCGTCGGTGCTGGGCGCCGCGCCGGGCTCGCCCGCCGCGCTGCGCCGCACCGGCGCGCTCGTCGAGGGTCCGGGCTTCTACCCGTACCTGTCCGGCCGCACGAACCTGCGGATCATGGCCCGCTACCGGGGCCTGCCGGACCGGGCCGCCGACGGGGCGCTCGCCCGCGTCGACCTGGCCGATCGCGGCGGCGACCGGTTCCGCGGCTACTCACTGGGCATGAAGCAGCGCCTCGGCGTCGCGGCGGCCCTGCTCGGGTCGCCCGATCTGCTCGTCCTCGACGAGCCGACGAACGGCCTCGACCCGGCCGGCATGGCCGCGATGCGCCGCCTCGTCGTCGATCTCGCGGCCGGCGGGCAGACGGTGCTGCTGTCGAGCCACCTGCTCGCCGAGGTCCAGCAGATCTGCGACCGGGTGGGCGTCATCGCCGGCGGCAGGCTCATCCACGAAGGCACCGTCGACCAGATGCGCGGCGGCGCGGTGCTGCGGGTGCGCGGCGAGCCCGCCAGCGAGACGGCCCGCGTGCTCGCCCGGGCCACCGGCGCCACGCCCGAGCCGGCACTCGACGAGGACGGCAACCCGGTCTTCGACGTGCCGGCCGCCGGCCTTGAGGTGCCGGAAGTGACCCGCGCGCTCGTGACCGCCGGCGTCGACGTGCACGCCGTCGCCGTGCGCGAGCGGGCCCTGGAGGACGCGTTCCTGACCATGACGGGAGTTGCATCGTGAGTACCGTGACCGCCACCACCCGCGCCGAACTGCTGCGGCTGCGCCGCTGGCCGACCCTGTGGGTGCTCGCCGGCGTCTGGACGACCCTGCAGGTGACGTTCTCGTTCGCGTTCCCGTATCTGGCCTACCGCTCCGGCGACCCGGACGCGTTCCAGGGCGGACCGTCGGAGCAGTTGCTCGCGTCGATGCTGCCGAAGGCCGTCCCGCAGATCCTGATTGCCGGCACGCCGGTGTTCGGCGGGGCGATCGTGCTGATCCTCGGCGCGCTCGCGGCCGGCAGCGGCTACGGGTGGGGCACCTGGAAGACGGTGTTCACGCAGGGGCCGGGCCGCGGCTCGGCGCTGGCCGGCACCGTCGTCTCGCTCGCGCTGGCGGTCGCGGCGCTCGTCGCCTGGACGCTCTGCCTGGACCTCGGACTGTCCACTGTGGTCGCGGTGAGCGAGTCGCGCGATGTCGTGCTGCCCGGCCTCGCCGAGACGGCGCGCGCCGCGGGCGGCACGGCGCTGGTGATGGGCATGTGGACGGCCGCCGGGCTGTTCCTCGGCACGCTGACCCGCGGTCCGGCGCTGAGCGTCGGGCTGGGTCTGGTGTGGACACTCGTCGTGGAGAACCTGTTGCGCGGCGCGGCGAACCTGCTCGACCGGCTGGCTACGCTGACCGACTGGCTGCCCGGGTCGGCGGCCGGGTCGTTGGCCGGAGCGCTGGGCGCCGACGCCGAGGGATCCGACGCGACACCGGGCGTGCTCACCATCCTCAGTGGACAGACGGCGGCGCTGACGACTGCGGCGTACCTGGTCGCCTTCGTGGTGGCCGCGGTGGTCCTGGTCCGCCGCCGCGACCTGACCTGATGACGTCGTCGGCCTGGGGTAGGGTCCGCAGGTGATCCGGGTGCTGATCGTCGACGACCAGGACCTGGTCCGGCTGGGCCTGCGCGCCCTGCTGGACGGCTCGGACGGCTTCGCCGTGGCCGGCGAGGCCGCCGACGGGCTGGCTGCCGTCCAGGAGGCCGCGCGCACCCGCCCGGACGTGGTGCTGATGGACATCCGGATGCCCGGCATCGACGGGCTGGAGGCGACCCGGCGCATCGTCACCCATCCGGACCTGCCGGACACCCGGGTGATCGTGCTGACGACGTTCGAGCGCGACGAGTACGTCTTCGACGCGCTGCGGCTGGGCGCCAGCGGCTTCCTGCTCAAGGACACCCCGCCGGCGCGCCTGCTGGAGGCGATCCGCACGGTGGTCGACGGCGGGGCGCTGCTGGCGCCCTCGGTCACCCGCACGCTGATCCGCGAGTTCGCGGGCCAGACGCACCGGTCGACGACGCCGCACCCGAACCTCGCCCAGCTCACCGACCGTGAGCGGGAGGTGGTGTCGCTGGTGGCCCAGGGCCTCACCAACGACGAGATCGGCGAGCGGCTGGTGGTGAGCCCGGCGACCGCCCGCACCCACGTCAGCCGCGCGATGATCAAGCTCGGCGCGCGGGACCGGGCGCAGCTCGTCGTGTTCGCGTACCAGTCGGGCCTGGCGTGACGACCTCAGCAGCAGCGCACGTTCGGGTTCGTGCGCCGCTGCTCGAACTCGCGACGGCTGAGCACCGGCTCGCCCGGGTGCCGGCGGCCCCGGTGCGCCAGGTAGTCGTCGTAGGCCGTCTCGCCCATGACGGCCCGGACGTACCACCACGCCCGGGCCAGCGCGGCCCTCACGTGCGCTCACCCGTCGCGGCCACGAGTTGCCGCTCCTTCGCCGTCGGGATCAGGCCCGCCGGCGCCTCGAGCGTCGACTCCTCGAACGGCGTTTCGGTGGTCGGCAGCGGCTCGTCCGACCGCAGGGCGCGCACGCAGACCCGCATGCCGTCGGCGATCACGATGATGATGAGCACGGCGAACAGGGCGGCCAGCACACCGTCCAATGTGGAGTTGAAGATGATCGCCTCCATCTGCTCGCGGGTCTTCGCCGGTGCCAGCAGCTTGCCGGCGTCGAGGGCGTCGCTGTAGCGCTCGCGCTGGGCGAAGAAGCCGAGCTTCGGGTTGGACGAGAACACCTTCTGGTAGCTCGCGGTCAGCGTCACCGCGGCGTCCCAGGCGAGCGGGATCGCCGTGATCCACGCGTACTTCGCCCGGCCCGACTTGACGAGGATCACCGTGGTGACGGTCAGCGCGACCGCCGCGAGCAACTGGTTGGCGATGCCGAACAGCGGGAACAGCTGGTTGATCCCGCCGAGCGGGTTGCTCACCCCGGTGTAGAGGAAGTAGCCCCACGCGCCGACGACGACCCCGCTGGTCAGCCACACGCCGGGCAGCCAGCTCACCCGTCCGATCGGCTTCCACACGTTGCCGAGGGTGTCCTGCAGCATGAACCGGCCGACGCGGGTTCCGGCGTCGACGGTGGTGAGGATGAACAGCGCCTCGAACATGATCGCGAAGTGGTACCAGAACGCCTTGAACGCGGCGCCACCCAGGATGCCGGAGAAGATCTCCGAGATGCCGACGGCGAGGGTGGGCGCGCCGCCGGTGCGGGCGATCAGCGACGGCTCCTCGACGGCCGCGGCGGCGCTGCGCAGGTCGTCCGGGGTGATCGTGAAGCCGAGGTTGGCCACCGCGGTGGAGGCCGAGTCGACCGTCGACCCGACAAGCGCGGCAGGGGAGTTCATCGCGTAGTAGAGCCCCGGGTCGAGCACCGACGCCGCGATGATCGCCATGACCGCCACGAAGGACTCCATCAACATCGCGCCGTAGCCGATGAGCCGCACCTGCGGCTCCTTCTCGATCATCTTCGGGGTGGTGCCCGACGCGATGAGCGCGTGGAAGCCGGACAGGGCGCCGCACGCGATCGTGATGAACACGAACGGGAACAGCGCGCCGGAGAACACCGGCCCGTCGCCGGTCGACGCGAACTTCGTCACCGCCTCGTTCTGCAGCACCGGCGCGGTGACCAGCACGCCGACGGCCAGCAGGCCGATGGTGCCGATCTTCATGAACGTGGACAGGTAGTCGCGCGGGGCGAGCAGCATCCACACCGGCAGCACCGAGGCGACGAAGCCGTAGATCGCCAACGCGACCACCAGCGTCTTCGGCGACAGCGTGAACGCGCCGGCCCAGCTGGACCCCTGCACCCAGCCGCCGGCCATGATCGCCAAGACCAGCAGGGCGACGCCGATGACCGTCGTCTCGATGACCCGACCGGGCCGCAGCACGCGCAGGTAGAAGCCCATGAACAGGGCGATGGGGATGGTCATCGCGATCGAGAACGTGCCCCAGGGGGAGTCGGCCAGGGCGTTGACCACGACCAGGGCCAGCACACCGAGCAGGATGATCATAATGACGAACACCGAGATCAGCGCGGCCGTGCCGCCGACCGGCCCGATCTCCTCGCGGGCCATCTGGCCGAGGCTGCGCCCGTCGCGGCGCATCGAGAAGAACATGACGACCATGTCCTGCACGGCGCCCGCGAAGATGACCCCGAAGATGATCCACATCGTCCCGGGCAGGTAGCCCATCTGGGCGGCCAGCACCGGTCCGACGAGCGGGCCGGCACCGGCGATCGCGGCGAAGTGGTGGCCGAGGAGCACCCGCCGGTCGGTCGGGTGGAAGTCGATCCCGTTCTCCAGGCGCTCGGCCGGTGTGGCCCGCCGGTTGTCGACCCGCAGCACCTTGTAGGTGATGAACCGGGCGTAGAAGCGGTACGCGATCGCGTACGAACACAGCGCGGCGACGACGAGCCAGATCGCCGACACGTTCTCGCCGCGGGCGAGCGCCAGCACGGCCCAGGCGACGGCGCCGACGACCGAGACGGCCGTCCAGATCGCAATGGTTCGCGGACCCGGCTTCGTGCGCGGGCGGGCGGGGGCGGGGGTGGACACGGTCATGGCGACCTCCCGGGGGCGAGGCGGTTCTCGTCCTCTTGCCCATCCGGCGGCCCTCTCTACCGCGATCTTGGACTCCGGTCGGGCCCGTGGCAGCGAGCGAAGTCCAAGATCGCGGAAAGCAGCCGGAATCAGGCCAGGCGGTACTCGGTCGCCGCCACCCAGGACCAGGCGACCACCACGCCCAGGAACAGGGTCAGGGAACCGGCCGCGCCACCGGAGAGCGCCCAGACGAGTCCGGCCGTGAACGCGACCCCGGCGGCCACGCCCGCCGCGGCCCACCGGCCGCCGAACCGGCCGCGCAGCCGCCGGGCGAGCACGAAGCACACCACGATCAGCGCCAGGAACGACACGCTCCCGGCCGCGTTGTGCACCATCGCCGTCGTCGAGAACGATTCCGGTTGCCCGGGTGGGGTGCCGATCGGGAACCCGTCGACCGGGTCCATCCGGAAGATGCCGGCGACGACGAGGCCGAGCCCCTGCACGGTCAGCAGCGCCGCGGGCAGCCGCCCGGCCGCCGTCACGAGACCGGCCGCGCCGGCGACGGTCAGCGCACCGACGACGAGGAACGTGCCGACCTGCACCCACCCGTACGAGCCGTTGGCCAGCACGCTGGCGGGATGCCGGGTCAGGTCGTATCCGGGTCGCAGCGCGGCCTGGGCCAGCACGGCGACGGTGAACAGCGGGGCGGCCAGCGCACCCGCCAGCAGCAGCGGCGAGCGGACTGTCGGCGCGGTGATCGTCGTCATCGAAGGCTCCTTCGGGTCGGGGATTTGTGTCTCTGCCCGGTCAGCGAACGGCCCGCCGCGTAATCGACAAGATCAAAAACTTTTCCTGCGACGGCGTGAGCGGCCGGTCCCCGCGCGACTGGTTGGATGAGCCGATGCGCTTCCTGATGACCATGAACGGTGGCGGCCGCCCCGCCGACGAGCAGCTCTACGCAGCCATGGGCAGGTTCGTGGAGGAGCTCACGCAGGCCGGCGTGCTACTGGCCACCGGCGGCCTGAGCATGACCGGCACGCACATGAGCGCCAGCGGCGGCCGGGTCACGATGACCGACGGCCCGTACGCCGAGGCCAAGGAGACGATCGTCAGCTTCGCCCTGCTCGACGTGCGCACCAAGGAGGAGGCGGTCGAGCTGAGCCGGCGGTTCTGGGCCATCGTCAAGGACGGCGAGGGCGACATCCGCCAGGTGCTCGGCCCCGAGGGCTGACCGTGCCGTCCGGCCCTGACGCCGCCCGCGCCTCCATCGAGGCGGTGTGGCGGCTGGAGTCGGCCCGGATCGTCGGCGCGCTGACCCGGCTGGTGCGCGACGTCGGGCTGGCCGAGGAACTGGCCCAGGACGCCCTGGTGGTGGCCCTGCAGGAGTGGCCGGTGAACGGCGTGCCGCCCAACCCGGCCGGCTGGCTGATGACCACCGCCCGGCACCGGGCCATCGACCGGCTGCGCCGCGAGGACCGGCTGGCCGTCAAGATCGCCGAGATCGGCCGCTCCGCCGAGGACGACCAGCGCACCCACGGCGCGGCCGACTTCGACGCCGTGCTCGACGACGACGCGCTGCTGAAGGACGACGTGCTGCGGCTGATCTTCGTGGCCTGCCACCCGGTGCTGTCGACGGAGGCGCGGATCGCCCTGACCCTGCGGGTGGTCGGCGGCCTGACCACCGACGAGATCGCCCGCGCGTTCGTCGTCCCGGAGGCGACGGTGGCGCAGCGCATCGTTCGGGCCAAGCGCACGCTGGCGGACAAGCGGATCGCGTTCGAGATCCCGCCGCCGGCCGAGCGCGCCGCCCGGCTGGCCTCGGTGCTCGAGGTGATCTATCTGATCTTCAACGAGGGCTACACCGCGACGGCGGGGTCGGACTGGCTGCGTCCCGAGCTGACCCACGAGGCCCTGCGGCTGGGTCGGGTGCTGGCCGAGCTCGCGCCCGACGAGCCTGAGGTACACGGGCTCGTCGCGCTGATGGAGATCCAGTCGTCGCGCAACGCCGCCCGCGTCGGACCGGACGGCGCGCCGGTGCCGCTGCTGGAGCAGAACCGCGGCCGCTGGGACGGGTTGCTGATCCGGCGGGGCTATGCGGCACTACTGCGGGCCGAGGCGCTGGGCAAGCCCGTGGGCCCGTACGTCCTGCAGGCCGCGATCGCCGCCTGCCACGCGCGGGCCCGCACCGCGGCCGACACCGACTGGGCCGCGATCGCGGCGCTGTACGGGTCGCTGGCACGGCTCACGCCGACGCCCGTGGTCGAGCTGAACCGGGCCGTGGCCGTCGCGATGGCGTACGGCCCCGAGCGCGGCCTGGAGATCGTCGACGCCGTCGCGGCGGACCCGGCGCTGCGCGACTACCACCTGCTGCCCACCGTCCGGGGCGACCTGCTGGCCCGGCTGGGCCGCACCGACGATGCCCGGGCCGAGTTCGAGCGGGCGGCCGCGCTCACCCGCAACGAGCGCGAGCGCGCCGTGCTGCAGTCCCGCGCCGCCGCCCTGTAGACGATCCCTTCCAAGCCAGGCCAGGACAGCTGGAGCAGGTCGACGCGACATCGCCCCCGCGTATCTGCGGGAATGGGGGTCAGCGCAGTAGGTCTAGGAGGCGTTCGGCCTGGAGCCGCGGGGCGTCGGGTGGGTTGCGGCGGCGGGCCGCCTCGACGGTCAGCAGCAGGTGCAGCCACAGCGCGGCGGCCGTGCGGCGCCCGGCGAGCAGCCGGTCCGCGTCGACGTCGAAGCGCGCGAGGAACGGCTCCCAGTCGCCGCCGCGCGCCGACAGGTGCTCGACGAGCGTCGCCAGTTCGTAGGCGCGGTCGGAGCTACCCGCGTCCTCGAAGTCCACGATCCGCACCGCTTCGCCGTCCCAGAGGTAGTTGGCGACGTTCGGGTCGCTGTGCCCGAGCACGGTCTCGGTGGCCACCGGGTAGGGCTGGGCCAGGAACTCCACCGCCGCCGCGACCGCCTTGTCCACAGTGGACTCCCCGAACCGGCGCCCGGCCAGCTCGCGGGCCACGAGCGGCGCCGCCTCCGCCTGCGGATAGCGGCGCGGGGACAGGCGTGCTCGGCGAGCAGGCACAGGACCCGCCACTCCCGCTGCGGTTCGCCGCGGTCCCACCACCGGTACCGCTTGACCACCACCCCGTCCCGGACGCTGAGCTCGTGCGTCGACACCGCCGCAGCCTAGCCGCGGGCGATGAGGCAGGCTCGACGCCATGACCGACACGATGACCGCCGTGAGCGTCACCCGCTTCGGCGGCGCGGACGCGCTCGCCGTCGCCGAGCTTCCGCGGCCCGAACCGGTCCCGACCGAGGTGCTGGTGCGGGTGCGGGCGGCCGGCGTCAACCCGGTGGACTGGAAGACGGCCGAGGGCTACGGGATGGCCGACGTCATCGGCGACCCGCCGTTCGTCACCGGCTGGGACGTCGCCGGCGTCGTCGAGCGGGTGGGCTACGGCGTCACCCGGTTCGCGCCCGGTGACCGGGTGTTCGGCATGCCGCACTTCCCGCGGGCCGCCGGCGCGTACGCGCAGTACGTCACCGCGCCGTCGCGGCAGTTCGCCCGCATCCCGGAGGGCGTCTCCGACGTCGACGCGGCGGCCCTGCCGCTCGCCGCACTGACCGCGTGGCAGGCGCTCGTCGACACGGCCGGCGTCCGGCCCGGCCAGACCGTGCTCGTGCACGCCGCGGCCGGTGGCGTCGGGCACCTCGCGGTGCAGATCGCCAGGGCGCGCGGCGCCCGCGTCATCGGCACCGCCCGGGCCGGCAAGCACGACCTGCTCCGCGACCTCGGTGCCGAGCAGGTGGTCGACTACTCGGCCGGTCCGTTCGAGAAGGAGGTCGGCACCGTCGACGTCGCGCTCGACCTGGTCGGCGGCTACGGCGAGCGCACGCTGCCGCTGCTGGCACCGGGCGGCGTGTTCGTATCGGTGGCCGGCCCGGTCGACCACGACCTCGCGACGGCGGCCGAGCGCGCCGGCGCGCGTGCGACCAGCCTGCTCGTCGAGCCCGACGGCGCCGCCCTGGACGCGATCGCCGCCCTCGCCGCCGAGGGTCGGCTCCGCCCCGTCGTCGCCGGAACCTACCCGCTCACCGACGCGGCGACCGCGCACGAGGTGAGCCGCCGCGAGCGGGTCACCGGAAAGCTGGTCCTGACGGTTGACTGAATCGCCGTTGATTTGTGTCCACCCGGGCGGGGTGTGTCGATCTATTCTCGGCGGGTGATCTCGGCTGGCGGCCGGATCGTCATCGCAGGCGGGAGCGGGCTCATCGGGACGGCGCTGTGCGCGTCGTACCGCGATGCGGGCTACCCGGTCACCCGGCTCGTGCGCCGCACTCCCGAGCAACCCGACGACGTCACCTGGGATCCGTGCGCGCCCGACCCGGCCCTCGTCGACGGCGCCGAGGTGCTGATCAACCTCGCCGGCGCGCCCCTGCACGGGCACCGCTGGACGGCGTCGTACCGCGAGACGATCAGGGCCAGCCGCGTCGAGACGGCGCACGCGCTGGCCCGGATGGCCGCGCGCGCCGAGCGGCCGCCAGCGAAGTTCCTCTGCGCGTCCGGGATCCGTTACTACGGCATCGATCGCGGCGACGAGCTTCTCACCGAACGGAGCGCGCCGGGCAACGGTGGGCTGCTGCCGCGGGTCGCGCACGAGTGGGAGGCGGCCACCGAGCCCGCCTCCGCCGCCGGGATCGCCGTGTGCCACCTTCGGCTGGGCCTGGTGCTCGCCCGCGAGGGCGGCCTGCTCGCCGCGCTGCTGCCGATGTTCCGGCTCGGCCTCGGCGCCCGGTTCGGCGCCGGCCGCGAGTACTGGAGCTACGTCACGCTCGCCGACGCCGTCGACGCGTTCCGGTTCCTGTCAAAGCGTCCGGACGCGTCCGGGCCGTACAACGTCACGGCACCGGAGCCGGTGCCGAGCCGCGAGTTCACCGCGGCGCTCGGCCGGGCCGTGCGCCGACCGACGCGCCTGCGGGTGCCGCTCGCGGTGCTGCGGCCCGGGTTCGGTGGGATCGCCACCGAGGTGTTCGGCAGCCTGCGGGTGCTGCCGGCCCGGTTGACGGCAGACGGCTTCGTCGGCCGCCACGCCGACGTCGACAGCGCGATCCGGGCCGCGCTGGCCGGCGTGCCGCGCACCCGTCTCGGACCGCGCGTCGGGCCACCGACCGGGGAGCGCACCGGCGAGCCGTTCGGCCCGCCGCCCGATCCGCCTTCCGGGCACATTTCGGGGCGCTCGTTGCCGCCCGGCCGGGCGCCGCGCCCCGGCACTGGCACCCTCGGGTCCGCCGAGTAGACTTCCGGCGTTCGCGGAGCGCTGCTCCGCTGCGAAGGTGACGTCGGGCCAGGGGAGCGGGCGTAGATGGAGCCACCGCAGGCGGGCACCTCGCCGGCGAGTGGTCGGGTTTTGACCGCGGCCAACCTGATCAGCTTCGCCAGGCTGCTGGGCGTCCCGCTGTTTCTCGTTCTGCTCTTCGGCGGCGCCACCGGCGCCGCCGTCGCGGTGCTCGCCGTCGGGGGCACCACGGACTGGGTCGACGGTTGGGTGGCGCGCCGGTTCGGCCAGGTCAGCCGCGTCGGCGAGCTGCTGGACCCGCTCGTCGACAGGCTGTACATCGCGGCGACGGTGGTGGCGTTCACCGTCGAGGGCGTCGTGCCGCTGGCGTTCACCGTCGCGCTGTTCGCCCGCGAACTGGTGCTGCTGGTCTGCCTCGGCGTGTTGCGGCGCTACGGGTTCGGCCCGCCGCCCGTGCACTACCTCGGCAAGACGGCCACGTTCGTGCTCCTCGGGGCATTCCCGGTGCTGCTGCTCGCGCACGCGAGCGAGGCGGCCGAGCCGCTGGCCCACCCGCTGGGCTGGGGACTGGCCTGGTGGGGGATCGGGCTGTACTGGCTGGCGGCCGTGCTCTACGTCGCGCAGGTCGCGGGGCTCGTGCGCACGGCCCGCGTCGGGCGGATCGCGTGACCGCCGCAGGCAAGGCCGCCGGCAAGGGCGCGGACCAGGCCGCCGGCAAAGCCGCCGGCAAGGGCGCGGACCAGGCCGCCGGCAAGGCCGCCGGCAAGGCCGCCG
>Ga0070664_100000966_pt1 | contig 22497 bp, 13 predicted proteins | sample KBSC73metaG_FD_65863 | JGI IMG/M metagenome (GOLD analysis project Ga0070664, IMG submission 65863) | Corn rhizosphere microbial communities from Kellogg Biological Station, Michigan, USA - KBS C7-3 metaG | ecosystem: Host-associated > Plants > Roots > Rhizosphere > Soil ... | reverse complement strand
ACGGACGACGAGTACGTCTTCTGGCACGCCAACCCCGCGGCAATCGCAAACTCGTCGTGGGAGACCTTCCGCGGTTCCGAGAACACGCTCGGCTACGACCTTCCCGGGGCGGGCGTCTACCACTTCATCGTCTCCAACGAGATGTCGGCGACACCGCAGAGCATCGCCGTAAAGGCACAGGTTCGCTGCACCCATTGATAGCCCGGCCGGGGGCCGCGGGCGCCCAAAACCAGTGCTGATTTGACACCAACTGGTAAGCGCATCGGGGAATCTGCGGAACCCTCTTTGCAACCAGTCGGCAGTCCGCCCGAGCGTCCGAGGACCCGTGAATCGCATACTGATCAAGTGCCCGCAAACAGGAAAGATGATTTACACGGGCTACGCCATGGATCCGCAGACTTTCGAGGCGTCACCGATCGAGGAGATGGACCCGATCGAATGTCCCGCCTGCCACCAGGTCCATCGCTGGACGAAGAGGGACGCCCGGTTCGAGCGGGATCCCAACGAGTAAAGGTTGAAAGGGCGCAACTGCAACTCAACGGGCGGGAGTTGAGAACTGCAACTGAACGGGTGCCAGTATTTAGCGGCGCAGATGCCAGACCTCAGTTCACTACGTCGGGACGTTTCTTTTCGCTCTTACGTACCTGCGGTAGGTGACGTCCCGACGTCGTGAACTATTGACTGGCCACTCTGCCACTCACGTCTCTGGCACCCGTTCAGTTTACGCTTTCGGCGGCCCGATTAAAGCCCGAAACCCACCTCTAATCCATTCCCTGAAATCCGCCCCGCTCACTCCCCGAAAAACCCGTTTCTTTTCACCGCTTTCTTCGTGTTGATAGCAGCCGCCCCTTCGCGGCAAAACACACAAAGGAGCGCAGCTTTTTATGAGATTCAGAACTCCAATGCTGTCCGCCGCTGCGATGCTCTTGGCGGTCGGGGCAGTTGCTTGCAGCACCGACCTGGCCGGCCCCGCGCCGACCCTCGATGACGTGACCATCGACGCCGACATAGCAGCCACTTCGGGCGACGCCGTCGCTTCGCAGATCACCGGCTTCACCGCCAACGTTGCCGCCGCGGGATCCTTCGCCATGGTCTCGCCGAGCTACAACCTCGTGACGACTGGCGCCTCGGCCACGCCCGCGTTCAACGGCATCTCGGCTACCTGCAGCTACGCCGACGGCCGCTACAGCTGCGCGGCGACAACCGAGCAGGGCATGACGGTCACCAGATCGTTCGCCTTCTATGACGCGCAGGGCGCCACCGTGCAGAACTTCGACGCGACCAAGGTCGAATCGGTGAACTTCCACGCGCAGATCGATGGAAACTTCCAGCGCGATCTCTTCTGGAGCGCCGGTGTCCACAGAAGTCAGGACCTTACCGTCAGCGGCCTGATCAGCATGAGCCCGCAGCGCAAGTGGAACGGACTCGGCAGCGGCGCCGACACTGTCACGCACATCGGCTTTGACGGCATCAGAAGTCTCGCCGGGAACGCCGCGGACACCGTCAACAACGTCCTGATGCCCGGACCCGATGCCGCGAGTCAGGTTCCTCTCAGCGGCAACATCGTGGTCGGCGTCGACTACACCGCGTCGCTGGAAGGCGCTACCGGCAGCGTCAGCAAGGAAGTGAAGCGTCGCGTCGTCGTCACCTTCGATGGCACGAACACTCCGACGCTGGAAATCGGCAGCATGACGTGCCTGCTCCACCTCGACACCCACACCGTCGATTCCTGCCAGTAAGCTCGATCAACGCTAAGCAAAAGCGCCGCGGAGAAATCCGCGGCGCTTTTGCGTTCGACGATCAACCAGCCGCAGTTTCGCATCGCGCGGGTAGCATCTCGCGCGCACCCATCCCGCTTCCCCTCCATCCGCGCACATGGCATCCTGAATACCGGTCAGTACTGCCGTCGCCCGCCACGGAGATCAACCATGAACCGCTGGACACTCGCGCTCGTCCTGTTCGCCGCGCCATCGCTCGGCGCGCAGTCGTACTACATCACCCACACCTACAACGTCGGCGGCGAGGGAGGCTGGGATTACCTCCTTACCGATGCCCCGCGCCACCGGCTCTTCGTCGCGCGCCAGAACCGCGTGATGGTCGTCGACATGAACGACGGTCATCTGATCGCGGAGCTCCCGGGAGTGAATGGCGCACACGGCGTCGCGCTGGTGCCGGACATCGGCCGCGGGTTCGCGACTTCTGGGAACGACAGCTCGATCCTGATGTTCGATTCCAGAACCTACAAAGGGCTGCTTAAGATCCACGCCGCCGAAGACGCGGACGCAATCATCTACGATCCGACATCCAAACGGATCTTCTCGTTCAACGGCGACGCCAACAATTCCACCGTCGTGGATCCGCGGCGCGGCACCGTCGTCTCGACCATCGCACTCGGTGGAAAGCCCGAATCCGGAGCTTCGGGGAGGAACGGAAAAATCTACGTCAACCTCGTCGACAGCAGTCAGATCGTCGAGATCGACGCCAGGACACTGGCGGTCGTGCGTCGCTGGCCAACCGCGCCGTGCAGGAACCCGGTCGCGATGGCGATCGACACCAGACATCAGCGACTCTTCTCCGGCTGCCGCAGCGGGGTGATGGCGATCTCGGATTACGTGAAGGGAAGCGTGATCGACACCGTGACAATCGGCGCCGGCGTCGATGGCGCGGGCTGGGATCCCGTGAAGAAGGACATCTACGCATCGAACGCCGACGGAACGCTTACCGTGATCCATCAGGACTCGCCCGACAAGTATCACGTCGTCGAGAGCGTGCAGACCGGCGAGCGCGCGCGCAACATGGCAATCGATCCGGCGACGCACAGGATTTACATCGCCGCCGCGAAATTCGGACCCGTCCCCGCCGAATCGACGGCGACCAATCCGCGACGGCGCGCGCCGATGCTTCCGGGCACCTTTTCGATCGTGGTGGTCGAGCCCGTCGGGTCGCACTAGCCGCGGGGGAACTTCAACGACAACGGAAGACTACCAGCTGGGAGCAACCGGCGGACCAGCTGGCGGCTCCGAGCGCGGGTTTGATTTCATCATATCGATGCTCGGAGCTCCCCGCCGCTCCGCCCGTTGCTCCAAGCTGGTAGTTTTCAGTTTCAAACTCCGATCGCGTATGAAACCCCTGATCCGTTCCTGCATCCTCTTGTCCTCAGTCATATCCGCGACGACCCTCGTCGCCTGCGCGCCAGCAACCGTTACCACGGAAGGCGCTCCCGCTCCCGCAACTTCCGCCGCGAGCTCCGGCAATCCGTTCTTCGTCGAGAGCACTCTGCCGTACCACGCTCCGCGCTTCGATCTCATTCGCAACGAGGACTACGAGCCCGCGTTCGAGGAAGGGATGCGGCAGGATCTCGCCGAGATCGATCGAATCGCCAAGCAGACCGCGCCGCCGACCTTCGAGAACACCATCGTGGCGATGGAGCGAGGCGGCGCTCTTCTCACCCGCGTCTCGAAGGCGTTCAGCGGTGTGTACGGCGCGAATACGAACGACACCCTGCAACATGTGCAGGAAGTCGAGGCGCCCAAGCTCGCCGCCCACAACGACGCGATCTATCTGAACGATCAGCTGTACCAGCGAGTGAGGACGATATATGACCGCCGCAACGACCCCGATTTCACTCCTGAGCAGAAGGAGCTGATCGATCGCTACAATCGCAACTTCGTCCGCGCCGGCGCCCGTCTGTCCGAGCCGGACAAGGTTCGGATGCGCGCGCTCAACAAGGAGCTGTCGGAGCTATCGACGGAATTCACGAAAAAGCTTCTCGCCGGGACCAAGGCCGGCGCGCTGGTCGTCGACAACGTCTCGGATCTCGCGGGACTGACCGCCGACGAGATCAAGACCGCATCAGAAGCGGCAAAGGATCGTGGTCTCGCCGGCAAGTGGGTGTTGCCGCTGCAGAACACCACCCAGCAGCCGGCGCAGGCCGAGCTCACCAACCGCGCCGTGCGACAGAGATTGTTCGAGCTCTCGACTCTGCGCACTTCACGCAACGACAGCAACGACACCAAGAACACCATCAAGCGGATGGCGGAGCTGCGCGCCGAGAAAGCGAAGCTCCTCGGCTATCCGACATGGGCGGCGTACGTGCTCGAGACCCAGGGTGCCAAAACTCCGGAGAACGCGATCAAGCTGTTGACGGACCTGGTCCCGCCGGCGACGGCGAGAGCGCGCGCCGAAGCGACCGACATCCAGAAGCTGGTCGACACCCAGGGTGGGGGATTCAAGCTCCAGCCGTGGGACTGGCAGTACTACGCCGAGCAGGTTCGGAAGGCGAAGTACGATCTCGATGAATCGCAGATCATGCCCTACTTCGAGCTGAACAACGTGCTCCAGAACGGGGTGTTCTACGCCGCCAACAAGCTTTATGGGATCACCTTCAAGGAGCGTCACGATATTCCGGTCTACCATCCGGATGTCCGGACCTTCGAGGTGTTCGACGCCAACGGCCAGCCGCTGGCGCTTTTCTACGCCGACTACTTCAAGCGGGACAACAAGCAGGGCGGCGCGTGGATGGATCAGTTCGTCGACCAGTCGAAGCTGATGGGGACGAAGCCGGTGGTCTACAACGTCGCGAATTTCACCAAGCCCGCCGCGGGCCAGCCGGCGCTGCTTACATATGACGACGTGACTACGATGTTCCACGAATTCGGCCACGCGCTGCACGGGATGTTCTCGAACGTGGAGTATCCGACGCTGTCGGGCACGAACGTCCCGCGCGACTTCGTGGAGTTTCCGTCGCAATTCAACGAGCACTGGGCGCTCGACCCGATCGTATTCGCGAACTACGCCAAGCATTATCAGACCGGCGCGCCGATGCCGGCGGCTCTGGTAGCGAAGATCAAGAACTCCCAGACCTTCAATCAGGGCTTCGCATTCACCGAGCTGCTGGAGGCGTCGCTGCTCGATTTCGCCTGGCATACTCTGGCGCCGGGGACGATTCCATCCGACGTCGATTCCTTCGAGACCGCAGCGCTCGAGCGATTCAACGTCGCGGTGCCCGAGATCCCGCCGCGCTATCGGAGCACCTACTTCTCGCACATCTGGGACGGCGGCTATTCCGCCGGCTACTACGCGTACACGTGGAGCGAAGTGGTCGACGACGATGCCTACGCGTGGTTCCGCGAGCACGGCGGCCTCACGCGCGAGAATGGCCAGCGCTTCCGTGACATGGTCCTCTCGCGTGGCGGCACCGAAGACGCGGCGACGATGTACCGCGAGTTCCGTGGTCGCGATCCAAACGTCGACGCACTGCTGGAGTCACGCGGCCTGAAGCCACCTACCTTGCCGTGAGGTAGAAGCATCGCGGCTGACGGTCGGCGAGGGTGTCCTCTCCGGCGCTACGTTCGCTTGGTCGGAGCCCCTAACTACGCTCCCTCGCTCTGCTCGGTCGCGGGTCTCCTCCACGCGCTCACTTTAAAAGCGCCTGTGAGGACACCCTCACCTCCCTGCACGGGTTCGTACTCACGCGCGTCGGCCGGCGTGACCCACCATTCGCGCTCCCGCGCGGCGCTTGATTGTCCCTCGCGGTTAGCCAGCGTGCCTGTACGTCGAGATTCAGCCCGCCCAAAGGCGCGAGGACAGTGTCAGGTCATCGCGCGGATCCCCGAGGGAAGGCGGAGGAGGTCCTCAGAGCGAACACCCACTTCGCGACCAGGAGACCCGCGACCGAGCGGAGCGAGGGAGCGTAGTTAGCGGCTCCGCCCGAGCGAAGTGTTGTGAGCGGAGAGGACCTCCTCCGCCGTACCGGCAAAGAACCGTCTGATACCTGACAGCTCAAAACTCGTGACTTCCCCCGAGACGGGTTGAATCTTGACAATTCCTTAACACGACAGCATTTAGTGGCCACGCGTTTAGCTCGCGAGGCTGGAGACCCTCGCCGATTCCGCTTATACGGATATCTGGCGAGGTTCGGCTATCCCCAAGCGAGCAGACCCAAGCGGCGAAAGTCCCACTTTACCACCCTGTGGAGGACCTCCGTATGGCAGCTGTTCGTCGTCTCACTCTCGCGTTGGTGGTTGGCCTGCTATGGTCGATCCCGATCAGCGCACAAAACCCGGTCCCACCCACAGGCACCATCACAGGCAGAGTTCTCGATGCCGAGACTCAGGCGCCTGTACCGGATGTCAGCGTCTTCGTCGAAGGGACGAGGCGCGGCGCCGTTACGGGTGCTGATGGTTCCTTCACCATCGGCGGCGTTCCCTCCGGATCTCAGACCGTGCGGGCACGCCACATCGGATTCGGTGCTCCCGTCCAGGTCGTCACCGTCCCGAACGGTGGATCCGTCTCGGTGATCTTCTCGATGAGCCGCCAGGCGGCAGTCCTCGAGGAAGTCGTCACGACTGGCTACGGAACCCAGCGACGTCTTGCTATCACCGGTTCGGTGGCGACGATTGATGCTGACCAGGCCAAGGTCGCGGTCCCGACCAACGTCACCAACCTCATTGAAGGTCGCGCCACCGGTGTCCAGGTCACCCAGAACAGCGGTGAGCCGGGTGCGGGCGCGCACATTCTGATTCGTGGCGGCACGTCGATCTCGGGCGGCAACGAGCCGCTCTACGTCATTGACGGCGTCGCGGTCTCGGGCAACCAGATCGAGCCAGGCGGCGTCGGCATCGGTGGTGATCCGCCGCTCCCGCGCAACCCGCTCGACTTGATCAATCCTGCCGACATTGCCTCGGTGACGATCCTCAAGGATGCAGCAGCCGCCGCGATCTACGGCGCTCGCGCCGCAAACGGCGTCATCCTCATCGAGACGAAGAAGGGCAACTCCGGCGGGCCGAGCATGGAGTACGAGTTCTCCGCCGGCACAGGCTGGAATCCGAAGAGCCTCGGACTTCTCACCGCTTCACAGTTCAAGAATTTCATCCAGACCAACGTCCCCAGCGCATATGCCGGCGAAGGAACTGCGAATACGGATTGGGAAGGCGCGTTGATGCGCCACGCCGCGACCGTGAATCACAATCTTTCCTTCTCGGGCGGCTCGGCGAATACGTCGTACAGGGCTTCGCTCAATTACTTCGATCAGTCGGGCGTCGTGATCGCCAACGGCATGAAGCGCTACCAGGCGCGCGTTAACGGCACCCATCAGGCGATTGACGGCAAGCTCCGTATGAACCTCAACCTCACGGGCTCGCACGTCATCAACGACTACCTGCCGTTCAACGAAAACACCGGCTTCGAGGGCGGTGTTTTTATTAACATGGTGAACTACAACCCGACTCGTCCGATCACCGTTACGGATGCTGCCGGTGTCACCAGCTACTTCGAGATCGGCCCCGGCGGTCAGTCGATCCGAAACCCGGTGGCTCTCGCCAACCAGATTCTCGACAAGGGTATCTCTGATCGCACGCTCGGCAACGTTTCCGCGGACTACGATCTGTTCCCGGCCCTGACGGCCCGAGTCAACATCGGCATCGACCGTACGGCAGGCGATCGGAACTTCTACGCGCCGCGTATCAGCGCGTTCGGCGCCGGATTCAACGGCCTTGCCCAGCGCGCGAATCGTGACGAGCTGTCGAAGCAGCTTCAGACCCTCCTCACGTTCCATCCGACGCTTGGCGGCTCACGGGAGCTCGATGTCGTCGGCGGCTACGAGTTCAACGGCAACACCGTCAACGAGTTCGGGGTTCAGACGCGGAATTACGTGACGGACGCTTTCACCTTCAACAGTCTCGGCAGCGGCAACACCGTCGAGCCGCCGTACTCATTCACGACTGACGAGCGGCTTGTTTCGTTCTTCGGCCGCGCGAATCTCGGATTCGCCGAGAAATACTTTCTCACTTTCGTCGCCAGAAAGGACGGCGCATCACAGTTCGGTGAGAACCACAAGTGGGCGACCTTCCCGGCCGTCTCCGGTTCGTGGCGCCTTAGCCAGGAGTCGTTCTTCCCGAAGGTCGGCGGACTGAGCGAGCTGAGACTGCGCGCGGGGTGGGGCAAGCAGGGGAATCCGGCGGTGCCGGCTTACTCGTCGCTCATCCTGCTCGGCGCCAGCGGTGGCTCGCGCTATCCGTTCGGCGACAATCCCGTCACTGGCATTACACCGCTCAGAAACGCGAACCCGGATCTGAAGTGGGAGGAGACGGCACAAACCAACGTCGCTCTCGATTATGGCTTCCTCAACAACCGGTTGAATGGAAGCCTCGAGTACTACGTCAAGAACACCCACGACCTGCTGTTGACGGTGCAGGTCCCGCAGCCTGCCGTCGTCGGCGATCGCCTGGAGAACATCGGCAAGCTCCAGAACAAGGGCATCGAGTTCTCGCTCGATGGATTGTTGATCCAGCGTGGCGACTTCAGCTGGAACGCCGGCCTCGTCTATTCGCACGACAAGAACAAGATCGTCGACCTCGGCACGCGTACCTTCATTCCCGATGCTCTGGCCAGCGGTCAGGGTCAGTCCAACCAGTTCACTCAGCGCATTATGGTCGGCCAGCCGATCGGCACTTTCGTCGGACCCATCTTTGCCGGCGTGTGTGACGCGAATTGCGGCAACGGGGCGGACGGAGTAGCTGGCAACGCAGACGATCCGGTGAAGGGTCAGCAGATGTTCAATCACTACACGCGCAACGGTGATGGAACATTGACCCTGACGGGTACGACGGTCTCTCCGGCCGGCGACGATTTCCAGGTTCTCGGAAACGCGAATCCGACCTATACGCTGGGCCTGCACACCAACGGTACGTGGAAGAAATTCGACTTCAGCATGCTCATTCACAGAGAGGCTGGTCAGAAGATCTTCAACAACACCGCCCTCGTTTATGCGACGAAGGGCAATGCCCTGCAGGACAAGAATTTCCTCGCTTCAGCGCTGAATGATCCGACGGGTATCGACCAGCCGGCGATCTATTCTTCGCGCTGGATCGAGAACGGATCCTTCACCCGCCTGGCCAATATCACGATTGGCTACACCTTCAACATGCCAAGCTTCATGGGTGTTGCGAGGGGCTCGCGCGTTTACTTCTCCGGCGACAACCTCGGGCTCTGGACGCCGTACACAGGCTACGACCCTGAAGTCCATTCTCAGCTGCCGGGCATTGCTCCGCGCGGCATTGATTATCTGCACTATCCGCGTCCTCGCACGATTACGGGAGGTCTCCGTGTCGCATTCTAACCGACTCATGACCAACAAAATTCTTACCGCCGGCGTGTTTGCGCTGCTCGCGCTCGCGCCTGCCTGTACGGACCTCACCGAGGTTCCGCAAAGCGCCATCACCCCCGAGAACTTCTACCGCAATGCGGACGAAGCGCTCGGCGGACTGGCTTCGGTGTACGCACAGCTGCGTACCACCTACGACAACAGCTACAACATCTCCGAGATCACCACTGACGAGATGATCGTCCCCACTCGTGGCCAGGACTGGTTCGACAACGGCAAATGGCTGGATCTCCATCGCCAGACCTTCACGCCTAACAGCCCGGCCGGTCTGGATCTCATCAACAACTCGTGGACCGACCTGTTCATCGGTATAGCGCGCGCAAATGTCGTCATGCACGGCATCGCCACCGCCAACTTCGAGGGCAAGCAGACGATGGTGGCGGAGCTGCGCGTGCTGCGCGCGTTCTACTACTACATGTTGCAGGACCTCTTCGGAGGTGTGCCGATTGTGTGCGAAGAGGAAGGCAACCCGTTGTGCACTGGGATAGACATCGCGGCTCGCCCGAGAAACACTCGCGCCGAGGTGTTCTCCTTCATCGAAAGCGAGCTCAAGGCGGCGAAACCGGACCTGCCCGCAACCTGGCCTGCTGACATGAACGGCCGTGTCACTCAGGGGACGGTCGACGCGATTCTGGCGAGCATGTACCTCAACGCGCAGGTCTACACCGGTACGGTCTCGGCCACCGGACTGCAGCCCGGCGCCGCTCGCTGGCAGGACGCGCTCGACGAGGCGAACGCGGTGATCAATTCCGGTAACTACACCCTCACCACCGACGCCAACCAGGGCTGCACCCCGGGTGGATGCGGCTGGCGCAAGAACTTCACCGCCGACAACAACACGTCTCCGGAAATCATTTTCGCGATCAAGTTCGTCGCCGTGACGGACCTCGGAAACAATTTCCTGATGCGTGCTCTGCACTACCATCAGTACAGCGGCGCCAACGAGCCATGGAACGGCTTCTCGACGCTCGCCGACACCTACGCTTCGTTCGACCCGAATGACGAGCGCAAGCAGATTTTCCTCGCCGGCCCGCAAGTCAATCTCGTTACCGGCCAGCCGGCGACCGACCGCCAGGGCAACCCCCTGTTCTTCGATCCGAACATTCCCGATCCTACTTCGGCGACCGAAGGTCAAGGCGTCCGGATCGCGAAGTGGCCCGTCGACCCCGCCCACGTCAATCAGGACGCGGGCAACGACTACGCCTGGTTCCGTCTTGGCGAGATGTATCTGATCAGAGCCGAGGCAGAGAATGAGCTGGGGCAGACGGCGCTGGCGATTGCGGACATCAATACCATCCGCGCCCGCGTGAACGCGCCGGCGCTCGCAGCCGGACTGACGCAGCAGCAGGTCCGCGATGCGATCCTCAAGGAGCGTCTCTTCGAGCTCACCGCTGAAGGCAAGCGCCGCACGGATCTGATCAGGTTCGGGCAGTTCACCTCCGGTACGTGGTACGCGAAGACGACGAACCTGCCGTACAAGATTCTATTCCCGATTCCGCAGACACAGATCGAGACCAATCCCGCACTCGAGCAGAATCCGGGTTATTAGTCTGGCCTGATTTACACTCACTCCGACATCATGGCCTGTTCTCCCACACGGAGGGCAGGCCATGATGCGCTAAGGTGGTCGCTATTTGAAGAACACGGCCTTGAGGCTGAGGCTCTGCACGGTCGTTCCCGCCTTTTGTCTGTTTGCCGCGTGCGCCGGCAATGAGAAAAAACAGGAAATCGCAACCCTGGATGCCAACGCCCCGGCGGTAGATGGTCATCTATTCACGATGCTTCCTTCCAGCTACACGGGGGTACGCTTCGCGAATCGCCTGCAGGATCTGCCCGAATTCAACGTCTTTACCTACCGCAACTTCTATAATGGTGGTGGCGTGGCGGTGGGCGATCTGAATGGAGACGGCCTGCCCGAAGTGATGTTCACCTCGAATCAGCACGGCGCCCGGCTATACCTGAACAAGGGTGGTTTCCGCTTTCAGGATATCACCGACCAGGCCGGTGTCGGCGGGAAGAAATCGTGGATGACTGGACTCACCTTCGCCGACGTCAATGGCGACGGAAGGCTCGACATCTACGTGTGCTACGCGGGCCCGGAAGGCGGTGACGTCCGCGCCAACGAGCTTTACATAAACCAGGGCGCCGATGCGGCGGGCGTGCCCACCTTCAAGGAGATGGCCAAGGATCTCGGCGTCGCCGACCAGGGCTACACGACGCAGGCCGCCTTTCTCGACTATGATCGCGACGGCAGGCTCGATCTTTTCCTGATCAACAACTCCTATCGTCCGGCGAACAGCTTTGGCATGCGCAACACCCGCAACGTTCGCGACCCACTCGGCGGCGAGAAGCTTTATCACAACGATGGCAACGGCCACTTCACGGATGTGAGCGCAAAGGCGGGGATCTACGGCGCCGAGATCGCATTCGGGCTCGGCGTGGTCGTCGCAGATGTGAACCGCGATGGCTGGCCGGACATCTACGTCTCGAACGATTTTTTCGAGCGGGATTATCTCTACATCAACAATCGCGACGGCGCCTTCGACGAGCGCCTCGACAGGGAGATGCCGTACATCTCCAACTTTTCGATGGGCCTCGACATCGCAGACATCAACAACGACGGCTGGCCCGATGTCTACACCACCGACATGCTTCCCGAGGATGAGTACAGGCTGCGCACTACTTCGACGTTCGCCGACTGGGCGACCGACCAGGCGAGAGTCCAGAGCGGGTTCCATAATCAGGTGATGCGCAACATGCTGCAGCTCAACAACGGCAACGGCACCTTCAGCGACATCGGGCAGATGGCTGGTGTAGCGCGAACCGATTGGAGCTGGAGCGCGCTCGCCGCGGATCTCGATCTCGATGGCTACAAGGATTTGTATGTCACCAACGGCATCGCCAAGGACGTGACGTCGCAGGACTACGTCCGGTACCTGGCCGATCCCCGGACGATGGCAATGGCGGCATCGACGAAGGGAAAGCACGTCAACTTCAAGGCGCTGATCGATGCGATGACGTCGACGAAGCTCACCCACTACGCCTTTCACAACAACGGGAACCTGACGTTCGCCAATGTCACGGAAGGTTGGGGCCTCGCCCAGCCGAGCTTTGCCAGCGGTGCTGCGTACGCCGATCTCGACGGCGACGGCGCTCTGGATCTCGTCGTCAACAACGTCAACGACGAGGCTTTTGTCTATCGCAACAACGCGCGGTCGCTGCTGAAGGAGAACCGATACCTGCAGGTCCGACTCGAGGGCGAAGGCGGAAACCGATTCGGTATCGGCACCGCCGTCACCGTGGAGGCGGGCGGCCAGAAACTATACCAGGAAGAATCACCGACGCGCGGATTTCAGTCGAGCGTCGACTACGTTCTCACCTTCGGCGTCGGCAAGGTCGACACCGTGCAGTCCGTGGTCGTCAACTGGCCCGACGGCCGGGTGACGCGGCTGGGGAGAACGCCGACGGATCAACGTCTCGCAGTCAGGCAAAGTGAGGCAAAGAGAGAGTCTCCGGCGAAGGAGCTGCTGCGTCCGGCTCGTCGATTCCTCGTCGATGTGACCGACCGGGTGCGGCTGCCGTTCGCTCACCACGAAAACCCATACGTCGACTTCGATCGCGAGCGTTTGATGCCTAAGATGCTCTCGACCGAGGGGCCGGCGCTGGCCGTAGCCGACGTCAATAGCGATGGCCTCGACGACATCTTCATCGGTGGCGCGAAAGGTCAGGCGAGCGCACTCCTGGTCCAACGACAGGACGGAACCTTTGTGCGCAGCAACGAGCGTCTGTTTGCGGAGGATAGCCTGTCGGAGGACGTCGGCGCGGTGTTCTTCGACGCAAACGGCGATGGGCATCCCGATCTGTACGTCGTCACTGGAGGCAACGAGTTCTCCGAGGGCGCAACCGGCCTCATCGACCGGCTGTATCTGAGCGACGGTAAAGGAGCTTTCCGCAAGGCGACGAACGCTCTGCCGCCGTTGATGCAGAGTGGCTCGCGGGCAGCGGCGATCGACTACGATGGCGATGGTGCGGTCGACGTGTTCGTGGGCGGGCGAAGCGTGCCGGGGCGCTACGGGATCGATCCCCAGAGTGTGCTGCTCAAGAACGACGGCAAAGGTCATTTCACCGACGTCACCGATCGACTGGCACCGGGACTGTCGCACGTCGGAATGGTGACTGATGCCGTTTGGCAGGACGTCGACGGGGACGGGAGACCGGATCTCGTCGTGGTCGGCGAGTGGATGCCGATCACCCTCTTTCACAATGCCGGCGGCGGCAGGCTGGTGAAGACAGCACCGCGCGGATTGGACAAGACCAACGGGTGGTGGAACCGCATCATCAGCGGCGACTTCGACGGCGACGGCAGGCCCGATTTCGTTGTCGGGAACCTTGGCCTGAATACGAGACTGCAGGCGAGTGCCACCGAGCCGGTCACCATGTACGTGAAGGACTTCGCCAACAACGGCTTTCTTCAACAGATCATGTCGTACTACAACGACGGCAAAGCCTACCCACTGCCGATGCGGGACGATCTGCTGCAGTCGGTAACGACCCTGCGGGGTCGCTATGCCAGCTACAAGGATTACGCGCGCCAGACGATGGGGGATGTGTTCCCTGAAAAGGAATTGCAGGGCGCGGTGGTCAGAAACGCTTATACTTTCGCGACGTCGTTGGTCCGGAACAACGGGGACGGCTCGTTCACGGTGACAGCGCTGCCGCTCGAGGCTCAGATCTCACCCGTCTACGCAATGATCGCGGGAGATTTTGCGGGAGGCGGAAGGAGCGATCTGCTGCTGGCGGGAAATCTTGCGGGCGTCAAGCCGGAGATCGGTGCGATGACCGCCGGTTTCGGTGCATTTCTCCAGAACGACGGGAAGGGACACTTCGTCCCGGTGCCCGAGCTCGAAAGTGGATTCGAGGTCCCGGGCGAGGCGCGGGATATTCGCCGCGTTCGCACCCGGGATGGAGTTATCTATATCGTTAGCCGAGACAATGACACACCGCTCGTATTTCGGCCGGCAGGAAAGAACTAATTGGCTCGCTTGGTCTTGATGACGATCACGCCGTTCGCGGCGCGCACTCCGTAGAACGAGAGGCTTGCTGCGTCCTTGAGAACCTCGATCGAGGCTATGTCGTGTGGGTTTATTCCCAGGAGCGCGCCACCCGGTCCCGGCTGCACCGCGAGGCCGTCGATGATGTACAACGGCTCGGTGTTCGCGCCGATCGAGCTGGCGTTACGGATCCGCACGGCGAGGCTTCCCTCGGCCGTCATGCCCACCCAGGCCCCAGGCACCTTGCTGGCGAGCGCTTTAACTATCGCATCCTCACCAGCGTGGTCGAGGTCGTCGCTGGTCACCGTCGTGGAGCTCGGCGGCGGAGCGGCGGCGGTGTGGTCAGTGATGTCTGTGCGGGGTGGCGGGTTTCCGGATGCGCACCCAATGCAGAGCGCCGACGAGGTCACGCAGAGTGCAGCTAAGCGTGGAATAAATGACGCCATATGACGTTGGCCCAAGGCCTGGAGAGCTGTAAATAAGATAGCTGCATTCAGTATCCCCGCTATAGTGAGATGGAGGAAGCGGGGTTCGACGCAATCGGTAATCAACAACGGAGAGACCAGATGAAGATGTATGTGCTGAACTGGACGCGCGGGATGGCGTTTGCCGGTCTGATGCTGACGTTCACCGCCGTTAGCGCCATCGCCCAGGATTCCGCCACAGTTGCGTCGCCAAATGGGCGGACCCGCGTGACCGTACTGGTCAACGACGGCAAACTCTACTACGACGTGAATCGCGACGGACGGCCGCTGCTCTTTCCCTCCATGCTTGGCTTCGAGTTCAAGGGCGCTCCGATGCTTCGCGACGGGCTGCGAATTACCGGAGTCAAGCGTGCAAGCCACGACGAAACGTGGACCCAGCCGTGGGGCGAAGTAGCGCGCGTGCGCGACCACCACAACGAGCTCAGGGTGTCAGTCGCGGAGACGGCGGCGCCGCAGCGGCGCTTCGACTTCGTCGTCAGGGCGTTCGATGATGGCATCGGCTTCCGCTACGAGTTTCCGGAACAGCCGGGCCTCCAGGACTTCGTCATCACCGACGAGCTGACCCAGTTCAGTTTCGCCGACGACGCCAAGTCGTGGTGGATCCCGTCGAACCGGCCGCGGTTGGACCGGTCGGAGATCCTGTACTCGTCGTCGCCAATCAGCGTCACCGACAGCATCCAGACGCCCTTCACTATGCAGACCCGCGACGGAAGGACGTTCATGGTGATTCACGAGGCGAATCTTGTCGATTACGCGCGGATGAATCTCGCCGGGCCGCGACTCGAGAGCAGGGTGATGAAGGTCGCGCTGGCGCCATGGCAGAACGGCGACAAGGTGCGCGGTCACACACCGTTCGTAACGCCGTGGCGTACGATTCAGATCGCCGATCGCGCTGCCGACCTGTCACCGTCACTGCTAGGGCTCAATCTCAATCCGCCCAGCATGCTGAGCGACGTCAGCTGGATCAAGCCGATGAAGTACGTCGGCATCTGGTGGGGCATGCACATCAACACCATGACCTGGAGCTCGGGTCCCAAGCACGGTGCTACGACTGAGAACACCAAGCGCTACATCGATTTCGCCGCGGCGAACGGACTCGGCGGAGTGCTGGTCGAAGGATGGAACGTCGGCTGGGATGGCGATTGGATCAAGAATGCAAACGCGTTCTCGTTCACCCAGGCGTACCCCGACTACAATCTCCCCGAGCTGGCGCGCTACGCCGAGTCGAAGGGCGTGCACCTGATCGTCCACAACGAGACGTCGGGGGGCATCGTGAATTACGAGCGCCAGATGGACGCTGCCTACGCGATGTATCACTCGCTCGGCCTCGACGCGATCAAGTCTGGCTATGTCACCGATACGACGCCCGAGGGCAACTCGCACCACTCCCAGTTCATGGTGCGGCATTATCGGAAGGCGATCGAGACTGCTGCCAAGTACCACATCATGCTCGACGTCCACGAGCCGATCCACGACACCGGTGAGCGTCGGACGTGGCCGAACATGATGAGCAGGGAGGGCGCGCGCGGTCAGGAGTACAACGCCTGGGGCGGTGAAGGCGGTAATCCGCCCGAGCACGAGACCAATTTGTACTTCACCAGAATGCTGGCCGGTCCGATGGATTTCACCCCGGGCATCTTCGACCTGTTGATCGAACGCGGCACCGGCCGTCCGCGCCACCAGTGGGAATCACACCCGCGGACGACGCTCGCGAAACAGCTCGCGCTCTACGTCGTGATTTATTCCCCACTGCAGATGGCGGCCGATCTGCCCGAGAACTACGTCGGCAAGCCCGCGTTTCAGTTCATTCGCGACGTCGCGGTCGATTGGGAGACGAGCAAGACCATCGACGGGCGGATCGGCGATTACGTCATCACCGCTCGCAAGGCGAAGAACTCCGACGACTGGTTCCTCGGCGCCATCACCGATGAGGAAGCCCGGACCTTCGACGTTCCGCTCAACTTTCTGACGCCGGGCCGCAAGTACACCGCCGAGATCTACGCCGACGGTCCAAACGCGAGCTGGTATGATAATCCGCTGGCGGTGACGATCTCGAAAAAGACAGTGGATTCGCGCACCAATCTGAGCGTCGTGCTGGCCCCGGGCGGCGGGCAGGCGATTCGGTTCACGCCGGTTAAATAGAGCGGAGGGAACGGGAAGCGGCGGTGCGGTACTGGCCGCAGCGCATCTGGCGCACGGCGTTGTTATGCGCCGTCGCCGGCTCGGCGTGTGAGCGCGCGCCCGAGACACCGCCGCTGTTCGAGCTGCTCAAGCCGGAAGCGACGGGGATTTCTTTTGCCAACAATCTCCCCGAGCGCTCCGACTTCAACATCCTAAACTACCTGTACTACTACGACGGTGGCGGCGTCGCCGTCGGCGATGTCGACGGTGACGGCTTGATGGACTTGTATTTCACGTCGAACCTCGGCGCCAACAAGCTTTATCGCAACAAAGGCAACTACCAGTTCGAGGACATCACCGCGCGCGCCGGTGTCGCCGACTCAGTGGGCTGGAAGACGGGTGTCACCATGGCCGACGTCAACGGCGACGGCAAAATCGATATCTACGTGTGTGCTGTCGACTACCTCGACATGCACGGACGTAATGTGCTCTACATCAACAACGGCGACGGGACCTTTACCGATCGCACCGCGGAGTACGGGCTCGAGCACCGTGGATTCTCCACCCAGGCGTTGTTCTTCGACTATGACGGCGATGGAGACCTGGATATGTACCTTCTGGATCATTCCACGCATAAGGTGCGGGAAGCAGGCGGGGGCCGGGGGGAGGCAGCAGGCGCGACGCGGGAAGCGCGATCTGGCCAGCGGGAAGCGGCAGGCGAAAGGTCGATGGTTGGGGACCGGCTGTTTCGGAACGATGGACGGCGATTTACCGATGTCACCGCTTCGGCTGGCATCCGCGATGGCATCGATGGCTATGGCCTCGGCGTCGTGGCCAGCGATTTCAACGACGATGGATGTCCCGACATCTACGTCGCCAACGATTTCCAGGGCAACGACTACCTCTACATCAACAACTGCAACGGGACCTTCACCGAATCGATCGCCAGGGCTACCGGGCACACCAGTCGATTCTCGATGGGGGTCGATGCCGCCGATTTCAACAACGATGGCCGCACTGACATTCTCTCGCTCGACATGCTGCCGGAGCGTGAGGACATCCTGCGTACGACGTCGACAACCGAGACGTGGCAGCTGTTCAACCTGCGATTGCAGGCGGGATATGATCCGCAGTACGCGCGGAACGCGCTGCAGCTGAATCGCGGGATGGGACGGTTCAGCGAGATCGGGTTTCTCGCCGGCATCGCCGCGACCGATTGGAGCTGGGCGCCGCTGTTCGCGGATCTCGACAACGATGGGCGCAAGGATGTGTTCGTCACCAACGGCGTCTACCGCCGGCCGAACGACATGGATTACATCGCTTACGTCGGCAACGAAGCGGTGCAGCGCTCGCTGGGTGACACCATTACAGCGGCGAACCTGGCGTTGCTTGAGAAGATGCCGCAGGTGCCGCTGGCGAACTACGCCTTTCACAATGACGGCGATCTGCACTTCACCAACGTCGCCGCGGCATGGGGCCTCGCCCAGCCAGGATTCTCGAATGGCGCGGCCTACGTCGACCTCAACAACTCGGGGCACCTCGACCTCGTAGTCAACAACATCGGCGCACCGGCTTCCATCTACCGCAACACCGGCACGGTCAGCGCGGGGCACTTCCTCACGGTGGGGTTGCAGGGGACTCCACCGAACACCGAGGGCGTGGGCGCGCGGGTCGAGGTCAAGTCAGGCGGGATCACCCAGGTCGTCGAGCAGCAGCCGACGCGCGGCTTCCTTTCGTCGGTCGATCCGCGGCTGCACTTCGGTCTGGGAGCCGCTACGCGGATCGATACGCTGACCGTGACCTGGCCGAGTCGACGCGTGCAGCGGATGACTGGAATCGCGGTCGATCAGTTCATTACGCTGTCAGAGGCCAACGCGTCGCGCGCGGGCGGCATGAGTGGAGCGCCGCGCGATACGGCTTCGATCTGGTTCACGGACGTCACTGAGCAGAGTAAAGTCGATTTCCGCCACTTCGAAGACACCTTCTTCGACTACAATCGCGAGCCGCTGATTCCGCGGCTCGTTTCTACCGAGGGTCCTCCGCTCGCGGTTGCCGACGTCAACGGCGACGGCCTCGACGATTTTTATGTCGGCGGCGCCAAATGGCAGGCGGGCAAGCTGTTCGTCCAGCAGCGAGACGGAACGTTCCGCGCGAACGCGCAGCCCGCGCTCGCGGCAGACAGCCTGGCCGAAGACACCGGGGCCGATTTCCTTGACGCCAACGGCGACGGATTTCCCGATCTGTTCGTGGCGAGCGGCGGCAACGAGTTCTGGGGGCAGCAGGACCCGCTCCGGCCGCGCCTGTATCTGAACGATGGCCACGGAAACTTTCAGCGCGCGCGAAATGCTCTGCCCAACATCTTCGAGAGCGCTTCAGCGGTCGCCGTCGGTGATTTCAACGGCGATAGCCGGCCCGACATCTTCCTCGGCGGAAGACTCGAGGCGCGCCAGTACGGTTTGATCCCGCACAGTCATCTGCTGCAGAACGATGGCAGCGGCCGCTTCGTTGACGTTACGCAGCAGGTAGCGCCGCAGCTTGGCGACGCCGGCATGGTGACCGCGGCGACGTGGCTCGACTACGATCACGACGGCAAGCTCGACCTGATCGTCGTCGGAGACTGGATGCCGGTGCGCGTGTTTCACCAGGAGAACGGCAAGCTCGTCGACCGATCGAGCGACGCCGGTTTTGCGAATACGAGCGGCTGGTGGAGCAGCGTCACCGCCGTGAATCTGCGCGGCAACGGTCGGCGCGATCTCATCCTCGGTAACCTCGGCATGAATTCGTATCTGCGCGCCTCGCCCAGGGAGCCAGTCCGGCTTTACGTCGGCGACTTCTCCCACACCGGGCCCGGCAACGTCGAGCAGATCCTCACCGCTTACCACGATGGTGCCAGCTACCCCGTCGCCAGTCGTGACGAGCTGGTGAAAAAGTTTCCATTCATGCAGGCAAAGTTTCCGACCTACAAGGATTTTGCCTCGACCCGCATTGAAGATCTTTTCCCGCGCGAAGACCTCCGCAACGCCCAGGTTCGCGAAGCCGACACCTTTGCCAGCGCCATCGCCCTCGACAACGGCAACGGCACCTTCACCATCAAACCGCTACCGCGCGAAGCCCAGCTCGCTCCGATCTACGCCACCCTCGCCGGCGATTTCGATCGCGACGGCCAAACCGACCTCATCGTCGGCGGCAATCTCTACGGAATGATGCCCGCACTCGGCCGAGCCGACGCAAGCTACGGCCTGATGCTCCACGGCGATGGCAGAGGCGGCCTCACTGCTGTGGACCTGCCGCGCAGCGGCATCGCCATCGATGGCCAGATCCGCGCGATCCGCGCGCTGAAAGCTGATGGCCGCATCCTGATCGTCGTCGCCCGCAACGATGCGAGCCTGGTTGTGCTCCGCCCCACCCAATAACGTCCCGACGTCGTGAACTAAAGCCTGACCACTACGCTACTGAGGTCTGGCACCTGTTCCGTTGCAGTTCCCAGAGCACCCGTTCCGTTGCAGTTCCCAGCGCCCGTTCCGTTCGAGTTATCTAACTCGTTCCCACGGCCGCAACTCCGAGCGCCACTCGATCTTATCCGGGTGAAAAATGTGGCCAAGCAGCTCGACCCCCTCCGCCACCCGCGGCCCCGGTCTGGCGAAGTAAGCGTTGGCGTCCACCGCGTAAACCTCGGCGTCCGTAACCGACGGCAGCCGCTTCGCGACGGTGATCGCCTCCGCGAGTCCGTACCCGCACGGCGCGACGATGAGCAGCTCGGGCTCCGCTGACGCGACATCGTCCCACGTCATCCGCCGAGAATCGCCGCCCGGCTGGCCGAGCGGATCGTCGCCGCCGGCCGCTGCGACCATCTCCGGCACCCAGTGCCCGCCGCAGAAGAGCGGCTCGGTCCACTCCAGAAATACCACCCGGCGCGCAGCGCCCTGAACGGCGCTTCGCACCGCAGCGATGCGTTGGCGGTTCGCGTCTACGAGACGTCGCGCGACCTCTTCGCGCCCCGTCGCCGCGCCGATGGATAGAATGTTCTGCTCGATCTCGGCGATGTTGCGTGGGGTGAGCCACAAAACTTCCGGTGGGTGCGACATGTCGCGCAGCGCGCGACTCAGCTCGTTGCCCGACGGCGCGCAGACCTGGCAGAGGTCTTGGGTGAGAACGAGATCCGGATGGAGCTCGTCGAGCAGCTTCTCGTCAACCTGGTAGAGACTTTCGCCGCTGGCGAGTCGCGTTGCGACGGCACGGTCGATCTCCTGCTGCGACAACCCGTCGAGCGGCAGCGCCGGCTTGCTCACGACCGGGAGGGACCTTACCTCCGGTGGATAGTCGCACTCGTGTGAGCGCCCGACCAGATCCGCGCCCGCGCCGAGCGCGTAGGTGATTTCGGTAGCTGCAGGGAGAAAGGAGACGATCCGGGGCATGTCGGAAATCTAGCTCGTTGCCGGCGGCTCCCACGGAAGTAGATCCGCGAATGCAAACCGCTCGTCGCGCACGACGATATCGCCGACTCGATAATTCACTGGCGAGTGATAGCCGGGGCCGTCGGAAACGAAGGTGTGAAACTCACCGCGCTCGCCGCACGGGTCGATACCGTTCGGCAAATCGGCAAGCAGGGAGCTGTCGAAGGAACGCTGGGCGAAGGAGCGGTCGAGCTGGGTAGTGTCGATGCACACGAGCCGCGCGACGAATCCGTCGCTCACGAATCGTTGGGCGAGGGTCGCAGTGTCGACGCCCCAGAGCGGGAACAGCGGTTCGAAGCCGCTTCCGGAGAGAAGCCGCTCCCGATACGCCCGGACGTCCTCGAGAAAGAGATCGCCGAACGCGACGGCGGCGACTTCGGGCATCTCACGTTTCACCCGCTCCAGCGCGGCGAGAAATGCCGTCTCGTACACCTCGTTGGTGGTGAACGGATCGAGGTCGATGGTAAAGAGCGGAAGCCGGAGGCTCGCCGCCTGCTGCTCGAGAAGCGAGCGTCGGACGCCATGGACGCTCACCCGGTCGTAGTCGCGCGTGACGCTCGTGAGAAGACCGACTACTTCCACTCCCGGATCGGCCCGCAGGGCTTGCAGGCACAGGGCGCTATCCTTGCCGCCGCTCCAGCTGACGATCGCCTGGCGTGATTTCATCCGTAACGAACCTTGGCGACTCCGATCGACCCGTTGAGCACCACCATCCCGACGTTGGTCAGAATCACCGGCCAGTCATGGATGATGATTCCGTAGATGATCCAGAGCGTGCTGGCCGTGACGAGCAGGGAAAACATTCCCAGCGAAAGGTCGCCGGTCTTGCGGCTCCGCCAGGTTCGAATCACCTGCGGGAGAAAAGAGATCACTGTCAGAAAGCCGGCGAGATAGCCGAAGTAGCGGATCATCGTATGGGGTTTTGGGATGAGCGGGAATTTACGCGTGTCGTCAGGCGGCAGGGTCGATGGCGAGCGTGGAGCCTTCGCGGATGGTCAGCCAGTCGGTGCGCACCCGGTCCCATTCCTGGATCAGCAGGCCCTGATCCTCGAACACGGACCTGATCTGACTCTGATCGTAGCCGCAGATTTCCTCGAGCACGGGGATGAGCACGCTCAGCGCGTCGTCGCTGATCACGGTGCGGCGCGCGATCTGCGCGATGTGCCGCGCTTCCGACGCAGCGATGGTGAGACCGTCGCCGCGGTTGACGTGCAGCATGACAT
>Ga0070664_100000964_pt1 | contig 22504 bp, 17 predicted proteins | sample KBSC73metaG_FD_65863 | JGI IMG/M metagenome (GOLD analysis project Ga0070664, IMG submission 65863) | Corn rhizosphere microbial communities from Kellogg Biological Station, Michigan, USA - KBS C7-3 metaG | ecosystem: Host-associated > Plants > Roots > Rhizosphere > Soil ... | reverse complement strand
ACCACGACCGGCGACACGACGACCACGACCGGCGGCACGACGACTTCGACCGGCGGCACGACGACCACGACCGGCGGCACGACCACGACCGGCGGCACGACGACGACCGGCGGCACGACGACGACTGGCAGCACGACGACGACTGGCACGGCCAACCCGGGTGGTGCCGGTTACGTCACGATGCCCGGCGAAATCACCCTGCAGGACGACTACTATGTCGAAGTGCGCATCGTTGGCTCCGGGGTCACGACTTGCAGCAACAGCGGCGCATCTTCGACGAATTCCTATCCGACCGATGCTCGCATCAGTTTCAACGGCGGTTCATTCGTCCAGCTTTTCTACGGCACATCGAACGTGGTGGATCCGGCGCACGTGCTTTATTCCAAAAAATGGAAAGCCGGCACGAAAATCAACTTTGGTGGCCGGTATGTGGTCAACAACGCATGGAGCCCCTTCTACACCACGAAGAATAGCAACATGCAGATCGTGTCGCTGGTGAATGGCGACATGCCTCCCACTGCGTTCGCCTTGGACAAGTCCGCCACCTTGGCGAACTACCTGAAGCCGTATCTCGACTCGAACGGCAAGATCAAGCTCGGCCCGCTCAACATTCTCGTGCTGATGGAACTCGGCGGAACGAACCATGCGCAGAGCTGCTTCGATTTCCAGGATCAGGTGCTTTTGGTGACTTTGGTCGGCAAGAGCAACAACGGTCACGGCAACAACATCGACGGCGTTGACAGCTCCAACCCGGGTAAGGGTCATGGAGGTCCGAACGCTGCCGGTGCGGACAGCGATCCGACCTACGACGACGAAGGCAAGGTCAAGTGATCGCCTAAAAAGTGCTAGCCCCATGAAACCCATCTACGTCCTTGTCGCGGCGGCCGCCTCCCTGTCGGCAGCCAGCGCCCAGCAGGTGAGGGCATCCGCGCCCACGCGCGATGCCGCTACCCACGAGCAACTCTTGGCTCAGAGACAGGAACTGCAACGCCAGGCCGAGGAGAAGGCCGCGACCGTTGCCGCGAGCCCGGTCACGCTCGAGAAGGATCCCTCGAAGGTCAACAAGCCGACCGGTCTGATCGGTCGATCCGAAGTCCTCAGTTATAACGGATATGCCACGTTGGTCCCCAAACGGGCGATCATCCATTTGCCTGGCTCGTTGGGTTCCCGTCTCGGACTGGGCAAGGGGGATAAAATCCAGGGCTGGCAGGAATTTTACCTGAGCAATCGCGGATGGATCTCCACCGTGGAAGTGACCCCAAAGCAGGCGGAAGGCAAGGAGCCGCTCTCGGAAGAGACGCTGAAGACGATGGGCGAGTCTTCTTCCATCATCGTCGCAACCTACCAAGGCGAACCGATTTCCGTGTTGCCTGTGCAGGCGGCACAAACAGAAGGAGCAACCTCCAATCCCGAATCCAAGTGATGAAACCATCTTTTGCAATCGGCACCATCCTGGCGCTCGGGGCAGCGGCGGTTTCCGCCCAAGGCACCTACACGAACTTCATTCGACAGGTGCAATTTCCCTCGGGGGCTGAGCGTAACGTGACGGTCGATCCTTCCGGCACAAAGTTGTCACCTCTGGCGACCGAATCGGGTGGCGCTCGATTCGAGCTATGGGCTGTGCGCAACGCGCCATACTCTGAGTATCTGATCGATAGCCGTTACGTGGGATCCTATGTTCCCGTGGCGAACGTGCGGATCGAAACCGGCGATCCCTATACAACCATTCCCCGCACCCGCGCGGACCAAGCGTTCACCGTGTATGTCTCGCTTGATGGCTTGCACACGGAGGAGGGCGCGCCAGAGGCCTCGAAGAAAGTGAATTTCCTCCACCACGTGCAGTCCTACGGTACCGGTGGCACGGGCGAGAATATCAACCGGGACAACGCCAGCCTGCTGACGACCACCCCGTTGACTTCCAACATTCCCGCCAGCACGAATCCTTATAACGTTTACAGCGTGGCGGTCCCGGCCTCGGATCTTTCGCAGGCCCGCGGTGAGGAACGGTTCTCGATCTACACCTTGGACGACTATCAGGCTCCTTCTTCCCAAATCGCCTCCGCCTATGTTCAAATTTGGCCAGTGGGGACGGGTGCCATCGACGGTTTGACCGATGGCCAGCCCATCAAGTTCTCGATGCCTCCAGTCACACTGAGCTACAAGGATGTCTACCCGGATTCCACCGTCTACGCGCAGGTCTATCCTGGAGGTCCCAGCCTTGGCACCGCCGGCATCAAGGTCCCGGGATCCGGTCCAGGTCACTATTACAGCACCAAGCCAGCGGATTTCTCGGTGACACTTAGCAACTGGGACGCAGTGTTCACGCAGGACGGACAATGGACGATCGAGTTGATCGCGGAAACGCCCTTCGGTACCGAACGTCTGGATTATCGGACGTTCACCCTCGACCGCACGATCCAGATGAACGGCGGGGTCACCACCTCGGAATGAACTTAACGCTCGGCCGGGACGGGAGGCTGGACCAGCCTCTCGATCTCGGCGCGCAGATTGTCGTTCCGGTACATCAGGGAAAAACGGATCTCCTTCGATTTGCGCAGCAGATCCTCGACTTCGGTGCAGGCCAGCATCAGGAAAAGCCCCTTCACCGGCTCGCGGTGGAACGACTGGGTCTTGGTGGCGAATTGGTCCTCGACCGTGCGCTGCTGCTGGTTGGCGGTCAGCGCGCCATATTCCCCGGCCAGTTGCCGCTTTAATTTCTGAAACCGATCCTCCATCAAATCGCTCGACGCCTCGGGATCGTGATAATGAACCGTCAATTCAATCAAGTGACCACTGAGAAACCGTCCCTCGATGGCCGACTCCCGGCTTCCGGGAAGTTGGCCGTTGCGGGCTTTGACGGTGACCACGCGCAAGGCGGGCTGGTCGCCCGGGAGCGAAATCGTGACGTCGAGCGCATGGCGCGAGGCCCAGTCGATGAGCTTTTCCGGGGAATCGCCCCATTTCAACCCGTAGGGAGGCTCGAGCACGCCTTGGGCGGAGGCATGCAGGGCGGGCACGGACCAGAGCGCGAGGGCCAGGGCGAACGGACGGACGGACACGCGGCGAGGCTGCCCCAGGTGGGCGCGTCCCGCAAGACGCGAAGCCGCGTCGCGCGGCGGAGGGGCTCGGTGATCCTGGAAGTCACCATGGCGCTGACCGTGCTGACGATCGTCGGGCTGCTGATGCTGAAGGGCTCGATCAACGTGCTCCATCCGCGCCAGTGGACCTTGCAGCAAGGGCTCACCGACGCCTACCTCACCTACGAGAAGGCCTACGCCCAGCGCATTCCGTTCGACGACCTGACCGCCACGAACTCCCCGTGGCCGGCGCAGCCGGGAACCGCGAGGCAGACGGTCGAAATCGGGCGGATTCCGGGCGGCGTTCCGGTGTATGCCACATTGATCCGCACCCGCGTGCCGGACAGCAACAATTATCCGGCGGACGGTGGTTCCGGCACGGCGACCACTAATCCCGCGGCGATGAAAGTCTGGCGCGTCCAGAGCATTCTGAGCTACCGGGTGGGCGACCGCGATTACGTGAAATCCCGAACCGTGGTGCGGACCCAATGAAAACGAACGCCCGCAAGCCCAGGAAAGGCTACACGTTGATCGAGCTTTCGATCGCCATCGGTTTCGGCCTGGTGGTGAGCGCCATGGTTCTCTCCATGGTCAACCAGCAGTTCGCGTTTCTCCGCATCTACCAGTCGCAGAGTTTCCTGATGGAGGAGGCCCCGCTGATCAGCACGCACATGAACCGGCTGATCGGACAGGCGGACCGCTTCCGCCTGCATAAAACCAAGGACGAGGCGCTGGCGGGCGAGAACCCGGTGATGAGCGACGCTTCGGTGCTGGTGCTCAACTTCCAGCAACCGGACGGCTCCACCAAGGCGGCGATGCTGGCGTTCGATAAGGATAGCAAAGCGCTTTATTACTACCTCGTGCCGACGGCCGGTGCCCTGGCCGACCCCCAGTGGGCGATCACGCGCAAGGCGGCGGACATCCAATTCTCGATTGAAAACGGCGTGTTGCGCATTCGGTTGACCGGGCCGAGCAACGAGCAGGTCACTTACTCCGGCGTCATGCAGCAATGAAGGCGATCCGTCGATTCCGCCGCTCCCGCGGCTTCGTGTCCTACGTGATGGTGCTGAGCATCGGGGCGGTGCTCGCCCTGTCCATGCTGTATGCATACCGCGCGGCGTCGCGCTCCATGACCGTGGCCAGCGGGGTCCAGCAGCGGACGGACTACCACAACAAGGAGGACGCCACGCTGCGCGCTTTGCTCGCGATCGTGCCGAACCGGGCGATTCTCGCGATGCAGAGCGGCTCCAGCGCCACCAGCGATGCCAAAGCGCCGCTGGCGTGGGAACGCATCTTTTCCGACGCGCTGGCGCAGGCCAACGCGCGGAGTTCAATCTCGGACAGCGTGGCGTCCAACGCAGGTCTGGCAGGCACCTATCTGGGGAACACGGGGGATTCGACGCTGACCGATGTCGGCAAGATTTTCCAGGCTCTTTCGGCCGAGGCGGGTGTCGTTTCCAGCGGTTGCAACAGAAGCCTCGGCGAGGGGTTTCCCGCGCCGCTTGAGACCGACGGCGGCACGGCGGCGCTCGACAACACCTATCCGATCATCTCCTCCGCCAAGCGCTATGGTGCCCTGTCGGCGAGCCAGGTCGGGCTGTCGGTGACGGCTTACCCGCAGTTCAACAAGATTTCGTATCCCTATATCGACTTCGGCTACGGTAAACCCGGCGAGCCCTTCGTGGCGAAGCGCAACTGGTGGGCGTTCTCGGTGGACATCTTCGGCAACGACGACCAGGCCGACGGAGACGCCCGCATCGACCGCAAGCGCGACTACGTGCTTTCGATCTACGAGGTGCCCTCGCAGCTCGCAATTTCCGCGAACACCTTCACCTCGCTCGGCAGGCACGCGTCCGGCGAGGACTGGCAGAACATCCAGATCGAGGGCGAGGTGTATGCGGGGAAAGCCCAGGTGGAGGGATCGACGACCCTGTCGCAGCTCGCCAGCCGGCGCGGCATGACGTTGTCGCAATCCTCGACCATCGGCGGCCAGAGCTTCACGGGCAACCCGTTCGCGCTCGGATTGCGCGAGCAATACATGATCACCACCGGCGCGTTCTTCCCGGTCTCCGTGTCGTCCGAAACCGGCCGTGCATCGTTCGTGCCGATCAACCGCGGGGCCGAGTTTTTCGACCGTTTCGCGCTGACGACCGAAAGCAACACGCTGTCGCCGACGACTTGGAACAACTACTCGGTCGGGGCGCTTCAGTGCGCGATGAAGCTGGATGTGACCCAGGTTTTCAGCAGCACGGACCAGACGCCCACCGAGCTGCGTTTCACCTACAAGAGCGGCGGCACGGATTCCTCCCTCACCTTGGCTGTGAACAAGACCGCTTGGGAGGCGGCTAGCCCGCGGGTGCCTTTCGATGTCATTGTTCTGCCTGGCGCCGACCACAAGCCCTGCGTGGTGATCAAGCCGGAGTTGTTCGCCGCCTATCTGGCCTCGCTGGGGGCCGACGGACTGGAGGTGAACAACTCGATCGCGGTCAACGCCGACTACACGATGGGCACGACGGTGAGGAAGCCCTCGATTCCCAGCCTGGAAAGCGACATCGGCCTGGTGCTGAACGAATGCACCGACCTGACGTCCTTTCCGAAGGGATTCTCGGTGGTGACCAACTTCCGCCTCTACATCGGAGACGACTTCAACATCGTGTCCACCACGCCGCCGAGCGGCAGCAACCTGCCGACGCCCTACTATCCGCCTGCATCGCTTTTCGCCCCCGAGCGCCGTTTTGGCACCGATGTCGACCCGTGGAAAGTCGAACAAACCGGCCAGGTCGGAAGCCTGGGGTCCGACGACGGCGGTAGCCCGCTGCATCCGCTGGATTTGACCATGGGCTCGGGCACCGCGGTGGCGTCCGACAAGCTCACGGTGAATTTGAAGCCGATCACGCATCCCGCGGCGCTGCCGCCGGTGACGATGATGAACTGGCTGGTGGTTCTCGAAGAACGTCGCGGCGAATTCTTTACGTCGAACTGAATCGTGCCACCCCGGTGGGGCTGGGCGGTCGTTCGCCGGGTTTTCCGCGGCCGGGCGACGGAGAAACGCTTGGCATGCGGGGCTCATTCCCCATATTCCGCCGCGCAACGATGGCTGACGAGACCCAGGAACCACCCGCCGCCGAAGCCCGTCCGGGTTTGCGGCAGGATTTGGCCGTGCTGATGAAAGTGCGGCTGAACGTCTTCGTGCTCATCACGACGTTCTTCGGCTTCCTGCTGGCGTCGCGCGACTACGGCTTCCACTGGCTGCGGCTGGTGGACACCCTGATCGGCACGGCGGCCGCGGCGTTCGGCTCGGCGGCGTTCAACCAGCTGATGGAGATCGACCTCGACGCCCGGATGCGGCGGACGGCGAACCGCCCGCTGCCGTCGCGGCGGATGGATCCGCTGATGGCATTTGGCATCGGCTGGGTGCTTTCGGCGCTGGGCATCATCCACCTGGCGGTGCGGGTGAACGTGACCGCGGGCTATCTGGCGGCGGCGACGATCGCCATCTACGTGTTCATCTACACGCCGTTGAAGCGACTGCACTCGGTCAACACGCTGGTCGGCGCGATTCCCGGCGCGATTCCGCCGGTGATGGGCTGGGTGGGCGGTGGCGGCGGGCTCGACTGGGCCGCGCTGTTCCTGTTCGCCCTGCTGTTTTTCTGGCAATTGCCGCACTTCGTCGCGATCAACTGGCTCTGCCGCGAGGAATACGAGCAGGCGGGCTATAAAATGTGGTCGAACGGCGACGTCAGCGGTCGCAAGAGCGGCGAGCTCGCCGCGATGTTCTCCCTCGCGCTGGGCGGCGTCGCGCTGATGCCGTGGCTGCTCGGGCTCGCCGGAGTGGCGTGGGCGATCGTCGGGCCGCTGCTCGGCGTGGTGATGGCCGTGCTCGCCTGGCGCTTCCGCCGGCAGGGTGACCGTCCCTCGGCGCGCAAGCTGTTCCTTTTCACGCTGCTCTACCTTCCGCTCGCGCTCGGATTGCTTGCCATCGCGTGGCGCTAGTCTACGGTCCCGCGCCGCATGCCAGCCGATCCCACGCCCCTCGAGCCCGCGATCCGCGATCCGCGTAAACTCCGCCGCACCGCCTGGGTTCTGCTGGTGGTCATGCTGCTGGGCGGCGTGATGATCCACCTGGCCTATCAGTCGTGGTCGAAAAAGCAGTCCGTGGACCTGCGTCCGGCCTTCGTCACGCGCATCGCCAAGGAAAAGGACCTGCGGGTCCTGCGCCAGGACGGCGCGCAGGCCGACCTGCTGGAGCATGACGGGCAGGTCTGGGTGCTGGCGGCGGTGAGCTCGGCCCAGCTGGAAACCTCCGAACATACGCTCGCCGTGATGAAGCGGCTGGCTGGAAAATACGCCGGACGCACGGATTTCGGCCTGGTCTGCCTGGTGATCGACTCGGGCGAGCGCGAGCAGCTCGACGCGCTGCTGACGGACACCGCCAAGCGCATCGGCGCGACGCTGCCGCAGTGGTGGGTCGCGTCGCAGCGGCGCGAGGAACTGCACAAGTTCGTGAAAAACGAGCTCAAGGCGTCGCTTTACCCGCATCAGGCGGCGGACGGCAAATGGAGCTTCGACACCTCGCTGGTCCTGATCGACCGCAACCGCCACGTCCGTCAGGCGGTGATCCCGCAGAAGCAGGGCGGCCAGCCCTTTGTCGCGCGATTCGATTTCGACCAGGCCGCCGAATGGGACGCCAAGGGCGTGAAAAGCGGCACCGACCGGAGCAACGCCGAGGAACTGGAAAGTCGTCTGGGCGAAACGATCGAAACCCTGCTGGCGGAACCGAAGGAATCGAAATGAACACGAAATCGAAGCTCGTCATTCTCTACGGCACGGTCGCCCTGATCTCGGCGGCCATCCTCGGCACCGCGATGTGGGTGCGCTCCCGCATGCCGCGCCCCGAGCCGGCGGTGGCGGTCGCCACCGGCAAGCAGACGGAAAAGGAATGGTTCCCGATCGAGCGCGATCTCACCGCCGTCAACCAAGCGGGCGAAACGGTGAAACTCTCCCAGCTCAAGGGGAAGGTCTGGCTGGTGGCGGAGTTTTTCGCGATCTGCCCGCATTGCGCGATGCGCAACGGCGCGGAGCTGCGGGTGATCTACGACGCCTTCAAGGCGAACCCGGATTTCCAGATGGTCTGCATTTCGGTCGATCCGAAGACCGACACGGTGGACAAGCTCAAGGACTACGCCACGGCGCTCGGCGCCGAGACGAAGAACTGGTGGTTCCTCAACGGCGGCGACGAAAAGGCGGTGCACGACTACCTCGAGCACGAGTTGAAGTTCTTCGGCGTGCGCGAGCGCAAGGATCCGTCCGACATCGAGGCGAACGGCCGTTTTTCCCATGACCTCGGGTTCCTGCTGGTCGACCGCGACTTCCAGGTGATCGGGAAATGGCCGCTGGCCGACGCCCGCTCCGAGGAGGCGAAGAAGCGCGATCCCGAGCTCTACGAAACTTTGAAAGCCGACCTGTTCGCCCGCATCCGAGGCGAACTCGCGAAACAGCCCGGCCGATGAACGACGAACGCAAGCAATGGCTGTCGCGCCCGCCGCAGGAGGCGCTTTCCCGCAAGCTGACGGTCACGGCGTGGATCCTCACCGCCGCGGTGCTGGTGCTGGTCGGTCTGATGCGCCGCCCCGAGCTGCGCATTCCGCTGCCGGAAGGCTGGTCGTTCTCCTTCCTGCCGCCGGTGCACGCGTGGCTCAACGGACTGGTCGCGCTCGCGCTGGTCGGCGCGCTGGCGGCGGTGAAACAGGGCAGGATCTCCCTGCACCGGAAGTTCATCTTCGTGGCGATGGGGCTCTCGGTGCTCTTCCTGCTGTGCTACGTCGCCTACCATTTCACCACGGAGGAGACGAAATACGGTGGTGAAGGCTGGCAGCGCGGCGTCTATTTCTTCCTGCTGATCAGCCACATCGCGCTGGCGGGCGTGAGTCTGCCGTTCATCCTGTTCACCTTCATCGCGGGCTTCACCAACCGCTTCGCGGCGCACCGCCGGCTGGCGAAGTGGGTGTTTCCGTTGTGGTTCTACGTCGCGGTGACCGGGCCGCTGTGCTACTGGATGCTCAAGCCCTATTACGGCTGAGGCGCGGAACCGGCGTTCCGTTGGCGGGAAATCGGAATCTCGCTTGGCGGGCGGGGGATTCGCCGCCATGCTGCCGGCCTTTCCGGCATGAAGATTCTCAGCCACAGCGACTCCGGCTACGCCACCTTCGTCAAACGCCTCAACCGCCGCGCGATTCCCGAGCCGGGCGTGCGCGATCTGGTCGGCGAAATCATCGCCGAGGTTTCCGCCAAGGGCGACGCCGCCCTGTTCGCCTACACCAAGCGCTTCGACGGCGCCACGCTGACGGCCAAGAACCTGTTCGTGAGCGAGGAGGAATTCGCCGCCGCGGCCAAGGCGGTGACGCCGGCGACGCGCCGCGCGGTCGCCCGTTCGCTGAAAAACATCACCGCCTTCGCCAAGCGCAGCATGCGCAAGGATTGGTCGTTCAAAAACGCCGAGGGCGCGACCGTGGGCGAACGCTTCACGCCGTTCGATCGCGTTGGCGTGTACGTACCGGGCGGCAAGGCTCCGCTGGTTTCCACCGCGCTGATGACCGCCGGCTTCGCCAAGGCAGCCGGCGTGCCGCAGATCGTCGGCGCGACCCCGTGCGGCCCCGATGGCACGGTGAATCCCTCGCTGCTCTACGCCCTGAAAGCCGCCGGTGCGACCGAGGTGATCAAGGTCGGCGGCGCCCAGGCGATCGCCGCGCTCGCGCTCGGCACCAAGTCGGTGCGACCGGTCGACCTGATCGTCGGGCCGGGCAACCGCTTCGTGGTCGAGGCCAAACGCCAGCTCGTCGGCGCGGTGGCGATCGACCTGCTGCCGGGGCCGAGCGAGGTGCTCATCCTCGCCGACAAGACCGGCAATCCGGATTTCATCGCCGCCGACCTGCTCGCCCAGGCGGAGCACGGCGGCGACAGCGCGGTCGGGTTCCTCACCGACTCGAAGGCGCTGCTCGGCAAGGTGGTCAAGGCGGTCGAACGCCAGCTCGAAACGCTTTCCCGCGGCAAGATCATCCGCGACGTGCTCAAGCAGGGGACCTTTCTGCTGCACGTGAAGTCGTTCGACGAGGCGATCGCCATCGTCAACGACTTCGCGCCCGAGCACCTTTCGCTGATCTGCGCGGACGAGAAAAAGCGCCTCGCGCAGGTCCGCACGGCCGGAGCGATCTACGTCGGCAACGAATCGGCGGTGGCGGTCGGCGATTTCCTCGCCGGGCCGAGCCACACGCTGCCGACCGGCGGCGCGGGCCGCTCGTTCTCCGGCCTGCGCGCCGACCAGTTCCAGCGCCGCACCAGCGTCGTGAAGCTGGACAAGTCCGCGGTGAAAAAATCGCTCGCCGTGGTCGAGGAATTCGCCCGCATCGAAGGCCTCGACGCGCACGGCCGCTCGGTCGCGATCCGTGCCGAAGCCCCGTGAGGGCGCGGCCTTCGCCAAGGCGCGGGTGGGGTTCAGTTCGGGATTCCACCTGTCCGCCGCGTTCAAGCAGGCATACGGACAATCCCCCCAGCCATGGCGGCGGGGCCTGGAGCGCGGAGCGGAGCGCCACGGGGAACCTCCGTTTTCACCATCGACAGGGTGAACGGGCGATTTTAGCTTCAGTAAACCTAGCTTGAGCTTACTCACCCGAATTTTGGAAGCCGCCAGCAGGGACGAAAAGCCCCTGTCCGGGGAGCTGTTGCCGCTGGTCTACGATGAACTCCGGAATCTGGCCTCGCGGAAGATGGCCGAGCAGGGCCCGGGGCATACGTTGCAGGCGACAGCCTTGGTGCACGAGGCCTGGATACGATTGGTGGGTGGGGAAGAACGCAATTGGAGCGATCGTGCCCATTTCTTCCGCGCGGCGGCACAAGCCATGCGGCATATTCTGGTGGACCGCGCCCGGGCGAAGACGAGCCTCAAGCGCGGCGGCCCACAGGAGCTTCTTGATGTCCACAGTCTCGATGTGGAGGACGCCTCGGTCGATGAGCGCGTGCTGCTGGTGGACGAAATGATGGAACGTTTGGAAAGCGAAGACCCCGAGAGCGCCCGGGTGATTTCCCTGAAGTTTTTCGGCGGACTGACGAACCGCGAAATCGCGGCGATGGACGGCATCACGGAGCGAACGGTGGAGCGTCGCTGGGCTTATGCGAAAACACGCTTGTTCCAGATGATCCGTGAGGAAAGCCGTTGAGGGGCGAAGCACCGGCATGTCTCCGTCCATTGAAAAGCTTCTTTTCGCCGCCGCGTCGGGTTTTGCCGACGCGGAAGAGCGTCGGGTTTTCCTGGATCATGCGTGCGGTGGCGATCCCGTGCTGCGGAAGAAATTGGACGAGCTGTTGGCGATCCGCAACGAAGCGGAGGATTTTTTCGAATTCCAACCCGAAGTGGATGACCCCGGAGCTCCCGCCGAAACAGCGGGAGAGGAAGGCCTCGGTACCCTCATCGGCCGTTACCGGCTGATCGAACGCATCGGCGAAGGTGGATGCGGCGTGGTTTATCTCGCCGAACAGCAGGAACCGGTGCGACGGAAAGTGGCGCTCAAGATCATCCGGCTCGGCATGGACACGGAGAACGTGATCGCGCGCTTCGAGGCGGAGCGGCAGGCGCTGGCGCTGATGCATCACCCGAACATCGCCCACGTGCTCGATGCCGGAGCTACCGCCACGGGTCGTCCGTATTTCGTGATGGAGTTGGTGGACGGGGAAAAGATCTCCGAATTCTGCGACCGCAACCGCATGGATCTCCGGGGGCGGCTGGAACTTTTCATCCAAGTCTGCCAGGCCATCCAGCACGCGCACCAAAAGGGTGTGATCCATCGCGACATCAAACCCTCGAACGTATTGGTCCGGTTGGATGGTGGGATACCGGTGCCGAAAGTGATCGATTTCGGCATCGCCAAGGCGACGACGGAGAATCCCGGCCTGGATGTGACCCATCTCGATCAATTTCTGGGCACTCCCGCCTACATGAGTCCCGAGCAAGCGGCTGGAGGAATGGACGTGGATACCCGCAGCGATATCTACAGCCTCGGCGCTTTGCTGTACGAGCTGCTGGTGGGTCGTCCGCCCTTCGAGGCAAGCCGCTTCAAGGATCGGAGCGCCGAGGATGTGCGACGAGTGCTGCGTGAGGAAGAACCCCTGGCACCTTCGGCTGCGATCGAAGCCCTTCCGGGTGACGAGCTGGAAAACTCCGCGGCCGCGCGTGGGGTTCCCCCCCAGCGCCTGTCGTCGCAACTCACCGGCGACTTGGATTGGATCGTGATGAAAGCGTTGGAGAAAGATCGCCAGCGCCGTTACGTAACCGCCAACGGCCTGGCCATGGACGTGCGGCGGTATCTGAATCAGGAACCGATTCACGCCCGGCCGCCGAGCCGCTCCTACAGGCTGCAAAAGCTCATCAGACGCAACATGGCGCTCTTCGCCTCGGGTGGTGTCGCGGCCTTCGGGCTGCTCGCGGGCTTCGGCGTCTCGACTTGGCTGTTTCTCCGCGAAAAAGACGCCCGCGAAGAACAGGTCCGGCTGCGGAACGTCGCCGAGGAGGCTCGTGCGAACGAAGTGATGCTGCGCGAAAAAGCGCAAACGGCGGAAAAAGTCAGCAGGGCGGCCGTCCTGCTCCGTGACGGGGGATTCGCGCAAGCCGATGATCTGCTCGCCGGTTTGTCCGCGGAAGAGACTCCGGTCTCGCTGGAATCCGCCAACACCTTCAAGGCCTTGGCCGAGTGGCATTTGCGCTCGGGAAGATGGAACGAAGCTTCCGACCGGTTCAATTCCCTAGCGTATGTCATCACCAGCGTGGACCTGTCGGACACCGACCGCGCGTCCCGCGATCTGCTGCCTGCCGCCGCCGCGTTGTGCGCCTCGGGAAAGCCGGGGCAGTACGACCGCTTCCGCCGCATGGCGATCCAGCGCTTTTCCCATACCTCGCACCCGGTCGTGGCCGAGCAGATTCTCAAGGCCGGTCTGCTGCTGCCCGCCGATGAGGCGATGCTGGAGTCGCTCGAGCCACTGGCGGAAATCGCGGAGACTTCGCTTTTGTCGAGGGATCGGGAAGAAAATGACGCCTATATGAAAGCCTGGCGGACGTTTTCGATCAGCCTGTGGTACTGGCGGCGCGGCGATGCCCGTGCGGCGGCCTCCTGGGCGCGCCGGAGTCTGGCCAGTTCGGACCAAACCCCTTCACGCGTCGTCCTGTCGAAGCTGGTGCTCGCCATGGCCGAAGCGGGTTCGGAAGGGGCGGTTCCGGCTCGTAACGAGCTTTCGGAGGCCCGTGCGGCCATCGATCGTTGGTTTTCCGAATTCTCCAAGTCCGGTGGTGTTTCCCGCGGTGGACTCTGGTCGGACTGGGTCAGCGCCCGGATCCTTCTGAAGGAAGCCGAAACACGGATGGAAACGGGAAAAGCGGAATAATTTCCGCTTTGGAGCGCGGACTAAGCTACCACCGGAACGGGGGAGGTGGGGAATGTCGGGAAAAAGCGCGGGACCGTGTCGGGTTTTGCGGGGGGAATCCGTCCCTTTAGGGAGAGGCTTGCGGGAGAATGCCGTCGATTGACACAAGATCCGTCGAATTTGGTCTCTTGATTCCGGTCACCCCATGGCCGGGAAACCCAGCTCCCCACTAACCTATGAAACCAAAAAACGCTGCCCGAAATCTATTCGGGACCCCCATCGTGCTGACCGCCGCGCTGGCCGTCGGTTTTGCCTCCTCCACCGTGCAAGCCGCCAACCAGGCGTGGTCCACGAATCCTACGGATGCCAATTTCAGCGGCATCAACTGGAATTCGGGGTTCACGACCGCTCAAGCCGTTCCGGCCAACGCCGCGGCAAGCGGCGACGCGCTGTTCTTCGACACGTCGGCCATCACGACGCTCAACAACAACCTGTCGGGCGCGACTTTTGCCGGTTTCACCTTCAACGCGGGCTCAAGTGCTTTCACCATCGGCGGCAACGCGTTCACACTTTCGGGCGCGCTGACCAACAACGGTTCCAGCCTGCAGAGCTTCAGCAACGCGATCACGTTGCAGAACCCGCAGACGATCACCGGTGTCGGCAGCTTTTCATTGAGCGGCAACCTCACCGGGGCCGGCAACCTCACCAAGAGCGGCACGGGCACGCTTTCGCTTTCCGGCACGACCAACGCCATCACCGGCAACCTGCTTCTCAGCGCCGGCCGTATTAACGTCACGGCGGGCACGACGAACTTCGCGGGTGCCTTCTCCAGCCTCGCCAACACCGCTAGCACGACGGCGCGAGTGGGGGTTTCTTCGGGAGCCACCTTCGGCTTGACCGGCACCAGCGGCGGCAATGTCGGTGGCGCCGCCACCGCCAGCGGCGTGATCTACAACGCCGGCACGTTCAATCAGACGTCGACCGCCGCCAACAACGCGGGTGTTTATCTGGGCAACGCCGCCAGCTCTTACGGCTACCTGCACAACACCGGCACCGCGACCATCAGCGGTCGCATGTATGTCGGCCGTGTCGATACGGCGGCTTCGGCTGGCTCGGTTGGCCTGCTCGATATCGCGGGCGGTAGCGTGACGGTGTCCGGTACCAATACGACCGTAGTCAACGGTCACCAAGGCTCCTTTCTGCTCAACACGAATAACAACAGCGCCGCGACCTCCCGCTCCAGCACTGGATACGCTGGCGTGAACGTGCACGGCGGCACTCTCTCGCTCGGCCAGGCGCAGACCTTCCAAACCAACACCGGCGCGAATCTCTACACCTCCGTCAACGTCTCCGGTGCGAGCAGCAAGATCGCGTCCACGGGCGCGGCGGGCTTCAACCTGAATTTCACGAGCAACGCCACCAACACCACGACGTTCTCGCTGCATAATGGCGGCACGCTGGAGACCTCGTTCATCAGCAACACCGGAACCGCATCCAAGGGAATTTTGACCTTTGACGGCGGTGTTCTCAAGGCGACCGCGGCGGACGCCACCGCGCTGATCCGGAGCGATGTCACGACTTACATCCAATCCGGCGGCGCTACCATCAACACCAACGGATTCAACACGACGATCGCCTCCGCCCTTCAGGCGCCCGCCGGCAATGGCATCTCCAACATCACGCTCGGTGGCACGGCGACCGGTTACGTCGGCGCTCCCATCGTTCAAATCACCGGCGGCGGCGGCACGGGCGCGGCCGCGATCGCCAACTTCGATCCGGACACGGGCACGGTCACGGGGATCACGATCACCAGCATGGGCTCGGGTTACACCTCCGCTCCGACCATCACCCTCGTCGGCGGAAACGGTGGCTCCACCGGTGCCGGCGTCGGCACGATCACCGCCACCGCAACCTTGGGTGCCGTCGCAAGCGGCGGCCTGACCAAGAGCGGCACGGGAATCCTGACCCTGTCCGGCGTCAACACCTACACCGGTGCGACCACCATCAGCGGCGGCACGCTTAAACTCGACGCGGCGGGTTCGATCAACAACACCAGCGGCGTTCACCTCGGCACCAGCGGCACCTTCGACGTCTCCGCCAAGAGCGGCTACACGGTGAGCAACCTGTCCGGTTCTGGCACCGTCACCGGCGCGCTGACCGTCTCCACCCAGCTCGCCATCGGCAACTCGCCCGGCACGGTGAACTTCAGCGGCGACCTCACCCTCGGCTCCGGTTCGACCTACCTCTATGAAATGGTCGGCGGCGGCACCTCGGCGGACCTCGGCGACGTGGCCGGTGCCCTGACGCTCACCGGTTCGATCCTCGATCTGGTCCAGCTCGGCACCTTCACCGAAGGCGACAAGTTCACCCTCTTCGCCTACGACGGCGCCCTCGCGGGCACCTTCAACGGCCTGGCGGACGGTGCCACGTTCACCGACGCGGGCGGCGAGTGGCTGATCGATTACAACGACACCACGGCCGGTCTCAACGGCGGGACCAGCGCGAGCAATACCTACGTGACCATCACCGCGATCCCGGAACCGGGTGCCGCGCTGCTCGGTGGTCTCGGCATGCTGGCGCTGCTGCGCCGCCGCCGGGTCGCGTAAACCACAAGATCAACCGTGGGCGGAAACTGGGGAGTTTCCCGCCCACGGAAGAACCCCAAGCCGGTCGGGATCACCCCGGCCGGCTTTTTTCGGGATAGGGAAAGCTCTTTCCCATCCAGATCGGAAGGAGGCGGAAGATGCCAAGGCCGCATGTTCTCCCGGCGCTTTCCTTCATTCCGTTTCCTCATTGCTCGACTGTTCCGTTCTTCCGTTTTCACTCCGCGATTTTCACATGCTTCTGCAGTCGCTTTGGTTTCCGCCCTGTTGTTCTTTCGCACGAGTCGCAGTGCAGTTTTTTAATTTTCCGCGGACTGGATCGACCGGCTCCACGGATGCGGGAGTCTGTGACAACGTGTGCGATGGAGGGAAAAATCTCCGGAGCTGGTTTCCGGAAAGAAATCTGAAACATCACTCTCCATAGGCACGTTACCGCTATCGCTAGGATAGACCCTATCATCCCTCTCTTCATGAAATCCAGACGCCACTCCATTCAGACCTGCTGCATTGCGGCGGGGCTTTTGAACGTCATCGCCACCGGAACCGTTGCCGCGCTGCCCACCGGCACGAACAACGCCGGGCAGCTTGAATTCGCTCGCGAACTCTCCACCGCCAAGCCGGGGGGATTCGCCTTCGCCAAGCTGGAAAGCGGCATCCAGTTCCGCGTCAACGACACGGTCAAAAACCTCCTGTTCTACGGCCCGGACATCGTGCGGGTGAACGCGAATCTCGGTAAAACGCACACCACCCAGCCCAGCCTGACGGTGATCCAACGTCCGTCCGCGGTTCCCTTCACGCTCAAGGATGGCGGAGCCACGCTGGAGTTGTCCACCGACCGCCTGCGGGTCCGGGTGGATAAGAAAACCGGCTCGCTGACGTTCCTGCGGCCCGATGGAACGGTGATCACCCGTGAGAACGCGGAGAACCCCAGCGAGATCAAGGAGGTCACGATCTCCGGCGCTCCCACATACGAGGTGAAGCAGAACTTCACGCTCGCCCCGGACGAATCGCTCTACGGCCTGGGCCAATACGACCAGCGCTACATGGACTACCGCGGCAAGGAAGTCCTGATGGTCCAGACCAACATCGGCATCGTCGTGCCGTTCCTCGTCTCCACCAATCGCTACGGCATCATGTGGGACGCCTATTCCAAGAGCATCTTCAAGGACGATGGCAAGGGGGCCTCGTTCTGGTCCGAAAGCTCCCCGGCCGGCTCCGACTATTACTTCATCGCCGGCAAGGACATGGACGGCGTGATCGGCGGCTATCGCCAGCTGACAGGAAGAGCCCCCATGTTTCCCAAGGCGGCCTTCGGCCTCTTCATGAGCAAGGAGCGCTACAAGACGCAGGCCGAGCTCATCGACGTCGTGCGGAATTTCCGCAAGGACGGCTTCCCGCTCGATTACATCGTGCAGGACTGGCAATACTGGGGCGGCGACAAGGACGGCACCTGGAGCGGGATGACCTGGAACAAGGAGCGATTCCCCGATCCCGCCGCGATGACGAAGACGCTGCACGACGAGTTGCACGTGAAGCTGATGAATTCCATCTGGCCGTCCGTGGGCAATGACACCGAGTTGGCCAAGGAACTCGACGCGAAAAAGCTCCGATTCGAGCCCTTGCACTGGATCTCGAAAAAGGCCCGCATCTACGACGCCTTCAGCGACGAAGGCCGGAAGATCTATTTCAAGCACGTCAAGAAAGGCCTGCTCGACGTGGGCGTGGACGCGCTCTGGATGGACGGCACCGAAGTCGAGGTGGGCAGCGCCTGCCACGATCCGAAGAAGGTCGAGGCCGACATCAAGAGTCTCGGCATGAACGCGATGGGCGACTTCACGCGTTATCTGAATCCCTACAGCCTCATGACCACCAAGGGGACGTACGAGGGACAACGTGCCACGAGCGACAAGCGCGTCTTCACGCTCACGCGCTCGGCCTGGGCGGGGCAGCAGCGCTACGCCGCGGTGTCATGGTCGGGCGATACCACGGCAAGCTGGAAGACGTTCCAGGACCAGATCCCCGGCGGCATCAACGTCGCGATGGCCGGCCAGCCCTATTGGACGCAGGACACCGGCGGCTTTTTCGTTCGCGGAGAATTCCGCAAGGATACGGAAATGAATCGCGAATACCGCGAGCTTTTCGCCCGCTGGCATCAGTTTGCGATCTTCAATCCGATCTACCGCATCCACGGCACGAACATCGACCGCGAGCCCTACCGTTTCAAAGAAAGCGCCCCCGAGTTCTACAAATCCCTGCGCGACGCCGCGACGCTCCGCTACCGCCTGCTGCCCTACATCTACAGCCTCGCGTGGCAAAGCACCGCCAACGGCTACACCATGATGCGCGGCCTGCCGATGGATTTCCCGGATGACCTGAAGGCGCGTCGCATCGACGACGCGTTCATGTTCGGCCCGGCCTTCCTCGCTCATCCCGTCACCAGCCCGCTGCTCAGCTCGGGGGCTTCGCCGGCGACCACGGTGCCTGCGGAAGTGTTCCAGACGCCGGACGGCAAGCCCGGCATCGCGGTGGAATATTTCCAAGGCACGAATTTCGAGAAACCCGCGAGCCAGGCGGTCGATGCGAAGGTCGATTACACCTGGCCCGGCCCGCCGCTCACCGACTGGCCCGCGGGCTTGCAGGGTGGCAACGATTTCTCCGCCCGCTGGCAGGGGACGATCACCGTGCCCGAGGATGGCGAATATGAAATCGGCGTCGACGGCGACGACGGCTTCCGCCTCTGGCTCGACGGCAAGCTCGTCGTCGAAGACTGGCGCGCCCGTGCGCGCACCTACAAGGATGCGAAAATCAGTCTTCGCAAGGGCCAGAAGCTCCCCGTGAAGATCGAGTATTTCCAAGGGTCGCATGATCGCGCGCTGCGCCTCGCCTGGCGCACGCCCAGCCAGATCGCGGCCAGCAAGAACGGCGGCGCGCCGCTGGTCGAAACCTACCTGCCGGCCGGCGCGAACTGGTTCGATTTCTGGACGAACGAGCCCCATCGCGGCGGACAGACGGCGAGCCGCGAGTGCCCGCTCGACATCCTGCCCCTGTATGTCCGCGCCGGCTCGATCGTGCCGATGGGCCCGTTCATGAACTATTCGACGGAGCAACCGGGCGCTCCGTATGAAATCCGCGTCTACCCCGGTGCCGACGCCAAGTTCGTCATCTACGAGGACGACAACGAAACCTACGCCTACGAGAAAGGACAGCGCGCCATCATCGATCTCGAATGGAACGACTCCGCCCGCACGTTCACGGTGGGCGAACGCCTCGGTTCGTTCCCCGGCATGGTGAAAGAGCGCCCGCTCCGCGTCGTGGTGATCGCACCGGGCAAGGCTCAAGGCCTCGGCGAAAGCGACGCCGGCCAAATCGTCCGCTACACCGGGAAGAAGCAGACGTTGAAGTTCTGACTTCCTTCGACTGAGACCGGCGCGGTGGGGGCAAACCCGCCGCGCCGGCATGGTTGACAGGGAAAACGCGGGAAATTTCCTCCGGTCGCTCCCGCGTGGACAGGGCGGACTCTCCTTGTTAAGAGCCCCCGCGCATGGCCACGTTCCGAAATCCCGTTCTGCCCGGTTTCAACCCGGATCCCTCGTTCGTCCGTGTCGGCGACGACTACTACCTCGCCAACAGCACCTTCGAATGGTTCCCGGGCGTGCAGCTTCATCACTCACGGGATTTGGTGAACTGGCGGCTCGTCGGCCACGCGCTGACCCGTACGTCGCAGCTCGACCTGCGCGGGGTGGCGGATTCGGGCGGCGTCTGGGCACCTTCGATGAGCTACGCCGACGGACGGTTCTGGTTGATCTACACCAACATCCGGACGTCAGGCATGGGGCGCCGCTACAAGGACATCGACATTTTCCTGACGACCGCCGAAACGATCGAAGGCCCGTGGTCGGAACCGGTTTTCCTGAACTCGATCGGCTTCGATCCGTCGCTTTTCCACGATGACGACGGCCGCAAGTGGCTGGTCAACATGGAGTGGGACCACCGCAAGGACCGCTTCGCCTTCGCCGGCATCGTGCTGCAGGAATACGATCCGGTGGCGCGGAAACTCGTGGGTCCGACGCACAAGATCCTCGAAAAGCACAACATCCTCACCGAAGGCCCGAACCTCTACAAAAAGGACGGCTGGTATTATCTGATGCTGGCCGAAGGCGGCACGGGCTGGAACCACGGCATCTCGATGGCGCGTTCGCGCTCGATCACCGGGCCGTACGAACTCGACCCGCAGGCGTCGGTGCTCACCTCGCGCGACGACGCGGGCCTGCCGCTGCAGAAAGCCGGCCACGGCGAACTGATCGATACGCCCGCGGGCGAATGGTGGCTCGCCCATTTGTGCAGCCGCCCGGTGAAAACCACGGCCGGGGTGAATCTCGATTCGCCCGACAAGACGGCGGCGGCCAGCGAACGCGCGGGCTTCCGCTGCATGCTCGGTCGTGAAACCGCGCTGCAACGCGTCGTGTGGTCGGAAGACGGCTGGCTCCGTCTCGCCCACGGCGGTCATCATCCCTTGCTCGAAGTCGAGGCTCCGGCGGAGCTCGCACCCGCGCCGTGGCCCGCCCTGCCGCCGCGCGACGATTTCGATTCGCCCGTGCTCGACGTGCATTGGAGTTCGCTGCGCGTCCCGGTCGATGAATCGTGGCTTTCGCTCACCGAACGTCCCGGCTGGCTGCGCCTGCGCGGCCGCCATTCGCCGATCTCGTTGTTCGAGCAGAGCCTCATCGCCAAGCGCCTGACCGCCTTCCGCGCCACGGCGGAAACCTGCCTTGAGTTCGAACCGACGCACTTCACGCAGATGGCCGGTCTGATCTGCTACTACGACACCCGGACCCACTACTACCTGCGCGTCAGCCACGACGAGAGCCGCGGCAAGGTGCTCGGCATCGTGCTGTTCGACGACACCGCATACGACGAGATCGACAGCACGATCGACATCAACGGCTGGAACCGCGTTTGGCTGCGGGCGGAGATCGACCACGAGAAGCTCCAGTTCTCCGCCTCGCCCGACGGCGAAACGTGGCGGACGGTCGGCCCGGTGCTCGACGCCTCGAAGCTCTCCGACGACTACGGCCATTACCTCCACTTCACCGGAACGCTGATCGGCGTGTGCGCCCAGGACCTGGGTGGAACCCGCGCGGTCGCGGATTTCGATTACTTCGAGCTGAAGAACGAGGCGTGAGGTGGCTGCGTCTCGCCGGGGAGAGCGAAAGAGGAAAACAGAAACCACGAAAAACACGAAAGTTCACGAAACCCGGAGAGTTGAAGCCAGAAAGGGATTTCATCTTCAGGGTGAAGTCTCCGGCTGCTGCAAGGTGCCTTCATTTCGTGTTTTTTCGTGCGCGAATTCAAGCGGCCAACGCAATCGGGAGGTTTGGCAATAGGCCAGGGGCTGAGTGAGGCTTCTGGTTCAACGACCAAGCCGAACCGAAATGAGTCACTACAGCCGCCTGACCCGGGAAAAACGCTACACGCTTGAGGTCCTCATCCGCAAGCGCACCCCGCAAAAAGACATCGCTGCCATGCTCGAAGTCCACCCGAGCACCATCAGCCGCGAACTGCGCCGCGACGGCATGAATGCCCGCACCTACGGCCACCGGCGCGCCGAACGCCATTCCAAAGCCAACCAACCACGACCCGGTCGCCCCGCCTGCGTCGCAACCCTTGCGCTCGCCGAAGAAAAGCTGCGCCATGAGCAATGGAGTCCCGAGCAAATCAGCAGGCATTTCGCCCTGATGGAAACCGGCTCCATCAGTCACGAAACCCTCTACCGGCACATCTACCGCGACCAAAGCGCCGGAGGCGATCTCCACCGGCACCTGCGCCACCGGTTGAAATCCTACCGCAAGCGGGGCCAGGCGGGGCGGGAAAGGCGCGGCAAACTCAAGGATCAGAAGATGATCAACGAGCGCCCGCCCGTCGTCGAGGAGCGCTCGCGGGTCGGCGACTGGGAGATGGACACGGTGCTCGGCGGCAACGCGGGTGGCCCCGTGCTGGTGACGATGGTGGAGCGCCGTAGCCGCTACACGCTCATCGCCTTGGCCGCGTCGCGGGAAGCCAACGAGGTAAGCGCCGCGATCCTCGAAGCCATGAGAGCCTGCCGGGACAAGGTGCTGACCATGACCTACGACAACGGCAAGGAATTCGCCCTCCACTGGCTGCTCGCCGGGCTGTTGGAAGCCGATGCCTATTTCGCCCACCCATATCACTCGTGGGAGCGCGGTCTCAACGAGAACACCAACGGGTTGATCCGGCAGTATTTCCCGAAGGGAACGGACTTTTCACGAGTCACAGCGGCGGAGGTCCGAGCGATCCAGGACAAGCTCAACTCCCGCCCCCGGAAATGCCTCGACTACCGGACCCCCAACGACATCTTCAGCCCGCCACCCCCGATTGCGTTGGCCGCTTGAATTCGCG
>Ga0070664_100000959_pt1 | contig 22560 bp, 16 predicted proteins | sample KBSC73metaG_FD_65863 | JGI IMG/M metagenome (GOLD analysis project Ga0070664, IMG submission 65863) | Corn rhizosphere microbial communities from Kellogg Biological Station, Michigan, USA - KBS C7-3 metaG | ecosystem: Host-associated > Plants > Roots > Rhizosphere > Soil ... | reverse complement strand
CGATTAACCGGGATGGGCGGCTTGGCGGTGAGATCTCGGTGAACGATCACGCCGAGAATTCGCTCCGATTGATCAATGAGTTGATCGATCCGGGCAATTATCGTCGCTCGATGGGCCCCGAAGAGTGGACGCGGAGCCTCGTCTATAGCGACGTCTTTGACGGGCGGCCGGTGGCCACCCACATCGTGCGAGTCGACGGGGAGAGCCGCGCGCGCGCGCTACTCGCACCTACGGTCAGGCGAGGCATCGATCTTCCCGGGAGCGTAGTGGGCGCGCTCAATCGATACCTCCTGTGGCACGAGATCGAGCACTATCGCCGTCGCGGCGTACGCTACTTCGATTTCGGCGGGGTCACACTCGACCGCCAATCGCCTTTGTATTCCATTGCGCGATTCACGTTGTCATTTGGCGGCGAAGTGGTCGAAGAGCGCGTGGTAGGTTTGACCGGTGATCTCCCGCTCCGCCTATCCCTGCGTGCCGCCGCAGGCGTGAAAACGTTGTTGGATCAATGGCGCGTTAGGCATCACAAGAACGAGTGCGACCATTGATTGGCGACCGTGGCGTGCCGGTCTATCCGGAGCGAAACGATGCGGCTGCCGTTCGAGACCGCCTTCCCTCTGCTGGTGATGCGGCCTCGCCAAGTGGCGCGATTAGGCAGCAAGGCGGAATGATGCCTTCAGACTCTGGGTGTGTAGCATGAGCGATCGCCTCTCCGAATGCCCGGCATGCGGTGAGAACGCGCAGGTGCCTGTTGAGTCCGTGCGCGGATTCGATGTCGTCCGTTGCCTTTGCTGCGAACTGCAGTACACCGCGAATCCGTCCGTCGATCTACGCAGCTATGACGAGACGTACAGCGGCACACCCGGATTCCTGGACGACCCGGCGATTTATGCGGCTCCGGCAGCGCGGTTATCGCTCGAGCGCGACGCGTTCGTTCAACCGGCGCCGTATCTCAGTCCGGCAGAACGTTGGGTCTTGGGACGCGTTACACGCACCGTGCCGAAGGGCGGAACCGTCCTGGATGTCGGTTGCGGGACCGGTCGTATCCTGACCGCGCTCCGGCGCCGCGGCTATCGGGCGATGGGAGTAGATCCCGTCGACCATGTCGTAGCGATGCTCAGAGACAGAGGGTGCGAGGTGCGCGTCGGGAGCCTGCCCGGACTCCAATGGGAGAGGCCGACCCCGGATGCGGTGACACTGTGTGAAGTGCTCGAGCACCTGCCAGATCCGCGGCCTGTCCTCGAGGAGATCAGGCATCTCTTCCCGGCCGCGCGTGTCGGGGTGACGGTGCCTTCACCGACCAGAGCTGCGCTTCGGCACGGTCGCGCCGGCGCCGACTACCCGCCTAACCATTTCCTGCGATGGACCCCCGTCGCACTCGAGCGGGCCTTGGCCCGCGCTGGCTTCCGAAACATCACGGTGATTGTCCCGCGTCCGAGTGGAGTGGAGCTCGCTCCTGGCGCAGCGAACCTCGTTCCGCTTCCAGTCTTGCGGTGGCTCGCTCGGGGGAAAGCCGGTGACGGCGTCCGCTCCCGCTCAGTTCCTGCCGATCGCGATCAACCGACCGCACCGCCCGTGAGCCGGCGTATCGTGGCCACAGGCGCTCTCGTGTCTCATAGGACCTGGCGGACTATTGCCAATGTGCTCGGTACCCCGCGCGCTCGTGCGGCGGCGCGCCAAGGGTGGAGTAGCGCTTCCCTTGCAGCATGGGCGGAACCCTGAGATGACGCCGACGAGCGAGCCGAGCGCCGGTCCTCCCGCGATGAACGCCTCCCGCGTGCCTTCGCCCCCCGCGATGCGAAAATCTCTGCGCGAGCGCCTCAAGGCAGTACTGACGGGTGTCAACGCGAAGCGGCTGCGGGGTTCCCCGGACCGCCGCGCGGTCGTGCTCTGCTATCACTCGATTCACCCGGACAAGTCGTTCGCCTCCGCAACGCCTCAGCTGTTCGCCGGTCATCTGGACTGGCTCGTTAGGCACTGTCGCGTCGTTCCGTTGCAGGACATCGCGTCCGTCGGCTCGGCACTGGTCACCGACGAGCGCCCGGCTGTCGCCATCACGTTCGATGACGGCTATCTCGACAACTACGAGTATGCGTTTCCGCTCCTCTGTGAGCGTGGGCTGACCAGCACGTTCTTCGTTACGGCGGGCCTGCTGGAAAAGGATGCCGAGGTGCTCGGGCGGCTCGCGCGCCTCCGGGCCGGCGATGCCGATGCGATCCGCCCCATGGAGTGGGACCATGCGCGCGCGATGCAGGCAGGTCACATGGAAATTGGCGCTCACACGTACAGTCATCCCAATCTCGCCCGCCTCGTCCGCGCTGCGGCAAGGGAGGAGCTCGCCCGCTCGAAAACCATCATCGAGCAGCGCCTCGGGCAACCAGTCCGTTCCGTCGCGTACCCCTTTGGAAAACCCCGACGTCACTTTACCGCGGAGACAGTCTCACTCGTGGAGGAACTGGGCTACCAATACGCGTGTCAGGTCCTCTTTCGCGGGGTTCGAGCATCGGACTCGCGCTTCCGGATTCCGCGGTTCTTCGTCCGCGGCGACAGCATCAGGGACCTCCGCGCGAAGATCACCGGGGCGTGGGACCCGGTTGGTGTCTGGCAGGAAAAGAGCCCGGTATGGCTGGCGCGGCGCGTATCGCCGCGTGACTTCATGGAGTGAGCCCGTGAACGTTCTCCATTGGTATTCCAACCTTCTGCACGGCGGTGGTGTTGCCAGCGCAGTCGCGGGCGTAGCCGCTGCGCAGGCCCGTCAAGGCGCGAGCGTGATGGTCACTGCGGCCAAAGCCGACCGGCATCCGCTGTACGAACCGATCGCATTGCAGGCTGGTGTGGACTTGTTCGCGTGGTCGCCAACGTCCGCCGTTCGCGTCGGAACCCAGAACCTGCGAGTCATGGCGCGCCGGGACATTGCGCACCTACGGAACGCGCGTCCGGACGTTGTGCACGTGCACGGCGAGTTCAACGTCGACAACCTGTGGGTACCGCGACTGTTCTCCTGCCCGGTCGTAGTCAGCCCGCACGGGGCGTTTCATTCGGTCGTGCTGCGCAAGAGCCGCCGACTCGCCAAACAGCTATACCTGGCCACGGAGGCGCGTTTGGCAAAACGACGGGTCGCCGCCTTTCACGCGTTGACGCCGATGGAGTGCGAGCACACGACGGCGCTATTTCCACACGCCGAAGTGTATTGTGCTCCTCAGGGGGCGAGTCCGAGCTTCCGTCCCTGGCCGCATGATGCGCCGGAGCCATCACCGCGAAAGGCGACGATCACGTTCGCATCGGTCGGTCGGCTCGATGTGTTCACCAAAGGGCTCGACATATTGCTCGAGGCCTTTTCATGCGTGGTGACGCAGACGTCGCTGCACGACCTCCGCCTCGTCATCGTCGGCCCCGATTGGAAGCAAGGGCGCGCATGGCTTGAACGCCGCGCGAGAGAGCTCGACATCACCGATCGCGTGCGGTTCACGGGCCCTCTCGCGAGCAGCGACGTCGCTGCAGTACTCGCGGAGGCCGATGTCTACATCCAGCTGTCGCGCCATGAGGGATTTCCGCTCAGCGTCGTCGAGGCGCTGGTGTCGACAATGCCGGCGATCCTGAGCGATGCGATCGGGACGGTGTCGTACCCGGAAATCGCCGACCTTCCTCACGTCATCGTCGTTCCCCCGAGCGCGGTCGAGGCGGCGCGTGCGATTGCCGGCGCGGTGAATCGATTGCCCGAGCTTGCGGGGGCGGCGCTTCGCTGCCACGACAGGGTGCGCTCATTCTTCTCGTGGGACCGGGCGGCAGCGATGCATCTCGAGGAGTACGCGCGCCTTTGCCGGGTCTCTCGAGCTGATGGTATCGGCGTATGATGACGTCGAGGGCCGCGGTCGCCAGTCGCTTTCTCGCCTTTCTTGGCAGCCGTCGGATCGAGTACTGCGTAGTTGGTGACGTTCGTCGGTTGCCGGCCGAAATCCACAGTGACATCGACATTGTTGTCGACCCGCGAGCACTTCAACATCTGCCAACAGATCTACTTGAATTCTGTGCCGGCAATGAGCTGCAGCTCGTGCAATGCCTCAGGCACGAGGTCGATGCCTTTTACTTCGTGCTGTCGTGGCTCGGCGATGGAGGGCGGCCCAATTTCCTGCACCTCGACCTCTGCGCCGACTACTGTCGTGGCGGAGCGCTCTTTCTGACGGCGCGTGAACTGCTCGCTGGCCGTGTCGAGGCGGTCGCGAGCAACGGCACGCCGAAAGGGTTCTTCGTCGCCAGCCCGTCGCGCGCCTTCATTTACTACCTGCTGAAGCGCGTCGACAAGGCAAGCCTCGATGAGCGGCATGGGGAATTCCTGAGTGCCGAGTGGCACCGTGACCCGGTCGCTGCCCTCGAGGGCGTGCACCGATTCTGGACTGGCGCCCACGCTCGCACGATCGCCGAGGCAGCGGACACTGGCCGGTGGGGAATGGTCGTTGCCGCGTTGACCGAGCTCCGACGCGAGCTGCGGAGACGCGCTAGGCGTCCGCACCGCGGTCTCGGGCCCGAGCTGGCCCGCCGGCTTGGCCGAGTACTCCGACCGACGGGCGTGCTCATCGCCATGGTCGGTCCGGATGGCAGCGGCAAGAGCACGCTCGCTGAGATCGTGGTGCGTGACCTGGCACCGGCGTTTCGGCGAACCCGCTCCGCGCATTTTCGACCACAGGTTGGGCGGCGGCTCGCGCCCGGTGCCCCGGTAACCGATCCACACGGCCAACCAAGCCGCGGATTCTTTGGCTCCGTCGCGAAGGCGGCGTACTACCTGTGCGACTTCGTCGTCGGGTACGTCTGGCAGGTCCGTCCACACCTGGTCAGGTCCACGCTGTTCCTCTTCGACCGCTACGTCTATGACCTGGAAGCGGATTCGAAACGCTTCCGCTATGGAGGCCCGCGATCGGTCCTCGGTATCGTTAGGCGTTTCACGCCCCAGCCGGACCTCGTCATTCTCCTCGACGCACCCCCGGATGTGCTGCGCGCTCGGAAGCCCGAGCTCCCACCCGCGGAAGTGGCGCAGATCGCCGAACGATACCGGCGCGTGGTGGGCGGGCTACCGAACGGCTCCATAGTCGACGCGGCTCGGCCGATTCCGGAGGTGGCAGCAAGCGTGGAGGCGGCGGTTCTCCGATTCATGGCAGCGCGCATGCAGCGCCGCATGCGCCGGAGCGCCAGGGACTCGGGGCACCTCACAGTGCGCACCGCGGGGGCGTCGTGAAAGTCCTCGTCTCGGCCTACGCGTGCGAGCCGGCCGCCGGCTCCGAACCTGGAGTTGGTTGGAACTGGGTAGAACAGATCTCGCGGCACCATGAAGTCTGGGTCCTGACTCGACAGAACAACAGAGCGGGGATCGAGCGCGCCTTGCAACAACGACCGCGACACAACGTGCATTGGGTATACGTGGACCTGCCGCGGTGGCTCCGATTCTGGAAGCGAGGTCGGCGTGGCATTCACGCGTACTACTGTATGTGGCAGGTAGCCGCCTACTTAGCCGGCCGTCGGCTGGATGGTGATGTTCGGTTCGACGTGGTCCATCACGTCACGTTCGTGAACTACTGGCTGCCGACGTTTCTCCCGTTCCTCGCGAAGCCCTTCATTTGGGGTCCCGTCGGCGGTGGGGAATCGGTGCCGCGCCCGTTCCTGCAAACGTTGAGCCCTGGCGGGCGATGGTTTGAGCGCCTGCGAGACACTGCACGCGCCATCGCAGAAAAGGGCATCTTCGTGCGCCGAACGGTGCGCGTTTCGCGAGCCGTCCTCGTCACGACGAAGGAAACGGCGTCACGTGTACAGGAACTTGGAGCACATCACGTCCAGGTCATGTCTCAGGTCGCGCTAGCCGAAGACGACCTCGACGCGCTGGGTAGCTTGGCACCGCGAAGCACCGGCCCGTTTCGAGCGATCAGTATCGGTCGGTTCGTCGACTGGAAGGGATTCCACCTGGCGCTGGCGGCCTTCGCCGAGGTACGGCGCGACCTGCCCTCGAGCGAGTACTGGCTGGTTGGCGACGGTCCCGCGCGCACACGGCTCGAGCGGATCGTACGGGAGCTCGGATTGGATGCGGCTGTGACGTTTCTCGGGCCGCTGCCGCGCGCGGAAGTGTTCGCGCGACTGGCACAGTGTGATGTCCTGGTGCATCCAAGCCTGCACGAGTCGGGCGGGTGGGTGTGTGCGGAGGCCATGGCAGCGCGGCGTCCGGTGGTCTGCTTGGCACTCGGCGGACCGGCGCTGCAAGTGACGCCGGACTCGGGCTACGCAGTCAGCGTTGAGACACCTAACGAGGCCATTCAGGGCATGGCCAACGCACTTGTTGGGCTGGCGCGAGACGCCGACCTTCGCGCCCGCATGGGTGAGGCAGCTCGACAGCGAGCGAGGCAACACTGCGGCTGGACAACGCGCGGCGATTTCATCACGGCACTCTACCACCGCGTCGCTGCAGGAGCCGCGTGACTCGGCTGCTCCGCTCAACGCGCCATCTCTCGTCGGAGAGGTCAGTCGCGGCCATACATCCGCAGCGGAGTCTGTCGGCCGTCATGCAATCCGCGCCTACGCTGGATCGACCACGCTCGACAGGTTGGCGATCGATCGTGCGCTTTGTCGCACCCATGATGGCCGCTGTGGCCGGGGTGGCAGTCGCGTTAGGTGGTCGCCCCCTCCGTCTCCTGCTCGGCGGCTTTGGCGCGCTATGCATTCCGCTGATCCTTACCCTGTCCAACCGCCATCTCGTCGAGATGGCGCTCGTCGCGCTCTTCTTCAGTCGGATCGGTGTGGCATACGGCGCACCCTCGGCGCTGAACTTCATCCATTTTCCGCTCGTACTGCTCGCCGCTGCCACGGCGACCCGCGCGCCTGACCGCAGTCCAAATCGCGTCGCGTCCGCCTTGGGTATGGGCGCTGGCGGCCTCCTGGCTGTGGCGCTGCTATCAGCACTCGCGAATGGGACCAGCGTCGTCGCGGCCATTCTCGATTGGCTTGTGCTTTGCGAGCCCTTCCTGCTGATCTACGCGGTTGTGCGCGATCCGCCCCCGGACTCGAGCCGCTCGCGTCTCGAGCACTTGCTGCTGGCCGTCGTCATTATGCAGGTCCCATTCGCTCTGTGGCAGACCCTAACGCGTGGCGTCGGCGATGCGGTCCAAGGCACGTTCATCGGTCAAGGTGCAGGAGCTCACGTCGTGGGCGCGGCGAGCATCGTCGCGGCGCTATTCGTCGCGTCGACGAACGTCGTCCGACCACGGCACGTAAGGATCGCGGCGGCGCTTTCACTGGCCACGCTACCGCTCCTTGCGGACGCGAAACAGGTGCTGCTGCTTTTCGTCGTCGCGTATGCCGCGACAAGTCTCGCGCATTCTCCCAAGTACTGGTTCGCATCCGCATTCGGAGTGGCCGCACTGGCCGGAGTCGTCGTGGTGGCAGTCAGGTTCGTCCCGGGATGGCAGCTGGTGACGAACCGGTGGGTCTTCGTCGATGGTCTGACTCACAAGCTTCAGGTGTTTACCCTGATACGATCCCACTTCGACACCTGGTCGGATTGGCTTCTGGGCATTGGGCCCGGAAACACCGTGAGCCGAGTCGCCGTCATGGCGTTACCAGACTACGGGGGACGTAGCTCACTCCTGCCACGGCTTGGTGTCGACCCGTCGCCCGTTGCCACACAGCTGTTCGCGATCGACACGGAATCGTACCTGGCGCGCTCCGGCGTAGGATCGTCAGCCTGGTCATTCGTTTTTTCATGGGCGGGCCTCTTTGGAGACTTGGGTGTGCTCGGCGTTGCGATGTATGCGTGGTTAGGCATCATCGTTTGGCGCGCGACAACACACCTGAGCCATGACCGACGAGCCAACGCCGCGCATGTGACGTTAGCGCTTTTGGTTCTGCTCGCGACAGTTTACGGCTATCTCGAGGAGCCGGCCGTGACACTCTCGGCCGCCGGCTGGATCGCGTTCGTTGTCGTCGCTGGACAGGCATGCCGAGTCAGTGCAGATCGCGCGGCACCATTGGACCGCCGGCGATGACCGTTGGAGAAGGAGCAGCTGCCCGTGTACTCCTCATCCATAACCGCTATCAACACGCGGGTGGCGAGGATGAGGTTGTTGCACAAGAAGCGGCTATTCTCGAACAGCACGGTCACGCCGTCAGCCGCCTAACGGCGGACAACCGCGAGATCGTAGACCTGTCGGTGCGAGGACGGGCTAGGCTCGCGGCAGAAACCATTTGGTCACGCCGGTCCCAACGGGCGGTTCGTGAGCGGATCCGAACCGATCGACCGGGGGTCGCGCATTTCCACAACACGTTTCCGCAGATCTCTCCGTCGGCGTATTACGCCTGCCGTGATGCAGGGGTGGCGGTCGTGCAAACCCTCCACAATTACCGACTGCTGTGTCCGGGCGCGCTCTTCTTCCGAGCGGGGCAAGTGTGTGAGGAGTGTCTCGGAAAGACAGCGCCCTGGCCGGGCGTGCGACACGCGTGCTATCGCGACAGCCGGACGGCGTCGAGCGTGGTGGCCACGATGGTTACGGCGCACCGTGTGAGCGGCACGTGGACGCACGCCGTCGATTTGTACATTGCCCTCACCAACTTCGCCAAAGAGAAATTCATTGCGGGAGGGCTACCCAAAGACAGGATCGTCGTGAAGCCAAACTTCGTGGAACATGACCCAGGGTTGGGTGACCACGAAGGTGGCTATGCTCTATTCGTAGGCAGGCTGTCGAAAGAGAAGGGGCTCGACACGCTCATTGAGGCCTGGAGGCTTTTGGGAGACACGCCAGTCCTGAAGATCGTCGGCGATGGGCCGCTTCGATCGCTCGCCGATAACGCGCCGCCCAACATCCAGTGGCTCGGTCGCGAACCGAAGGCGCGCGTGTTTGCGCTCATGCGAGATGCGAGCGCGTTGGTGTTCCCTTCCGTTGTCTACGAGGGCTTTCCTCTCACGATCGTGGAGGCGTTCGCGACCGGATTGCCAGTAATTGCGAGTCGGCTCGGGAGCATGAGCGAGATCGTGAACGATGGCGAAACTGGCATACTCGTGGCGCACGGGTCATCGGCCGAACTTGCGTGCTCGGTTGACCAACTGTTGGCGAACCGTAGCCTGGCCCGTGCTATCGGCCGTGCAGGGCGGGACGCGTACGAAGCCAGGTTCACCGCGGAGCGTAACTACCAGATGCTTATGGAGAGCTATCAACTCGCACTCGAGCGGTGTCGAGAGCGATGCTCATAATGGTTGTACAACCGCGGGTCTGTAGTCACGCCACGAACCGTGCAAACGGTTCGTGGCGTGTCCCGGGGTGCTGTTGCGGAGGCGACTGCTTATGGAGTGAATGTTCCAGTCAGGTCCTGTCCCGCCGCTTTCCAGTCGGTGGTCGTGCGCGAACCCTCTTGCCAGAAGAACGGCCGCGTAAGCCCACTCAGTGTGTAATGGTTCGTACTGAAGCGGTTATTGCGCGCGGCGGTGTAGGCCACGCCCGTGCCGGTCCGGTCGCGGACTCCGTTGTAGCCGCTGCTTCCCGCCGCCATGGTAACCGTGTTGTCGTGAACGTTCAGGTTGATGAGCATGAGCTGTCCCAACGGTCCGCTCGGTGCGCTCGGACGCTCCTCGGCGCCGATTCCGTGTGCGTTGCCCTCGAGGACGTTACCGTAGATCTCGACATTCACGCCCGATGCGACGTAAATGCCCGCGCCACCAAGGAAGCTAGAGCGGGCCGGAGAGCGGAACCCGTTCCGCCGAATCGTGTTGTTGCGGATCACGGCCGAGTAGCTGATCTCGTGGAAGATTCCGTTGTCTGCGTTGTCCTCGACGCGGTTGCTCTCGTAGATGACACCGTCATTGTCGTAGTCGGTCCAGAGGCCGATCCCTTCGTTGTGGTGCGAGAAGTTCCCGCGCACAATCAGCCCTCGCGTGTGCGTGAACTTTGTTCCGCCGCCCTCCCACGACCACCAATATCCCGCTGTGTTGTTGTAGGCGATCTCGTTGCCTTCCACGAGAAGGTCGGTCGCGTACGGTCCCATGAGGCCCATTTCCCCCATGTGGTGGACGTAGTTGCGAAGAATCTTCCCGCGCTGGCTGCTCGCGAGCCCGATGCCAACCCCGTGGCTCAGGCGGACCTCGTTATCGCGGATGACCCAGTCGTTGATCCCGCCACCGCCGACGACCATGCCCTGCGCCTGTGTTGCGAACTTCTCGAACACGATGCCGGCGATCGTCACGTTATGCTGGCCGCCCGACGCGTAAATGGCAGCCGTGGCCACGCTTGCCTCGACCTTGTGCCCGGTTGGGTCATCGAGGAAGTAAATTTTGTCGTTCGGGTAGTCGAAGAAGAACTTGCCCGTTGTCACGGCCGCCAGACTCCCGGCATGGACCAGTGGCTTGTCGTCGAAGAACAAGTCTTCCGGGTACGTGCAGCGCGGATGTGTCGGGTCGCACTCGCCCGGCCGGTTGGTGTTCTCCTGCGTCTGGCCGGTGGCGACCCAGTAGGCGCCCTCGCGCACGAAACTAGTGAGGAGGCGCGAGCCGTTGAGGATGGTGCCGCTCTCGCCGAGGAAGCTGTTCCCGGCCTTGGGCGTCACGAAGCGCGTCAAACGATGGACGCCCGCTTTGAGGATGAACGTGGTGCCCGACGGGTTGGCGTTGATCGCCGCTTGGATGTCGGCGCCTGGGTAAATGGTTGTGCCGGTGACCGGCGCCTGCACCGTAACCTGCGCGGTTTGACTCTTCCCATCCGTCGTTGCGGTGACGGAGACGGTGCCGGGTGCAACACCGGTCACGAGGCCGCTCGCGGACACCGTGCCAACCTGCGGGTTGGAGCTCGCCCACGCGAACGTACGGCCGCTCAGCACGTTCCCATTCGCGTCGCTTGCAGTCGCGGATAACTGAAGCGTCTGCCCCGTGTTCACCGTCCCGGTCGTGGGAGTAATCGAGATCGACGCCGTCGGCACGATTGCCGCCGTCACCATTACCTTGGCGGTCGTCGAGACTCCATCGCACGACGCCATCACGAGAGCCAGACCGATCTTGCGCGCGGTCACGAGCCCCGCGCTCGAGACGACAGCGATCGACGTATCCGAGGTACTCCAACTGACGGCACGGCCCGTGATGATCGCATCAGCGGCGTCGCGCACGGTTGACGTTAGGCGTGTGGTATCGCCCACCGCGACAGCCACGGAATCCGGCTTGACGGCCACGGAGGCGGCGACAACGGACGTCGATCGTACGATAATGCGCGCACTGTCCGTCGCATACTGGTTCGACGCCTTGACCATGGCCGAGCCTGCGGTGAGCGCAGTCACGAGTCCGCTAGAGGAGACGGACGCGACGTTAGGCGCAGAACTGCTCCAGACGGTTGGGCGTGGGCGTTTGCGGTTGTTCCTGAGGTTCGCCGTCAGTTGGAGCGTATCGCCGACGGTCATGGTGTCGCTCGTGGCCGCGTTGGTCAGACCGAGCGAGAGTGACCCACTCACATTCGCCGGCGACGCAGTGGGGTCGGCGATGCGTTCATCGCTGCAGGCAGGAAGGAGAGTGAGCGTCGAACAGACGACCAGCAGCGTGCGCGATACAGCGTGGCAACGCATGGGCGAGCCCTCCGAGGTTACTTCGGCGGCCCGACTGGCGTGGTCAGCGCGCCCTCGGTGCTGACTGTAGCCTCGTGGCTTTGCGACGCCGGCTTTCGCCGGGTGTGCCCTTGTCGCGTCCCCGCGGTGGGGGTCCTGCGATCCTGCCGACGGTTGTGGTGTGCGACTTACTGTATGCTCGACTCCGGCTGTGAGAAATCGATCAGAACCACTTGGTGGCGACCCTCATTGACGAGTCAGACAAAGCTTGGAGCTATCTCATCCATTCCAGTGTTGCGCGACGCTCTCGATAGATACTAAGCGCGCATAGAATATTGGCTTACGCTAATACGCACGGAGTCGTAAATCGCATGCCTAATGTGACGAGACCACGGACGAGCCGCGGTGACGCAACGGCCGAGTAATCTGTGGGGCGGCGCACAGGGCCAATCGATTCTGGAAGCATGACGGTGTGGTACAAGGATTTTCCGCCGGGGTGGGGACACCTCAAGATTCCGCTGTCGTCGCGCAACTCTGCGCTTGCAGCGTTGGCGCTCCATGCGCCGTGTCGGCGCCGGGCGAGGCTGATTCAGCGGGCGGCGTGGGCGATCATCAAGGTAGTCGGACCATCCGCGCTTCCTGGTCGGGCGATAGAATGGTCGCCGGCCGTCGATCGGGACGTATGGCAGGAACTCTCTGCTCTCCTCCAACGAGAGGTTGGGGCTTTCGATGGCGTGGCTGGATATGAGCGTCTGCAGCGTTCACATCCCGGCTTCGCGCTCTTGCTCCTGCGCGATGGTGTCCCCGTCTCGTTCGTCAAGCTTCGGTACGGCGATGGTGCTGCCGTCGCGAACGAGTACCAGGCGCTCCACCGAGTCGCGCGATACGCCCCGCGGTCGTTCTCGGTGCCGCGGCCACGCGCACACGGCGAGCTCCATGGATGGCACTTTCTCGCCATCGAACCCCTGACCCCGCGGCTACATCGCCCGGCGAGCAAACCTCCGCTTGGTCTCATAACAGCGGAAATCCAGGACGCCCTCGCAGACCTCCCGAGGTGCGAGAACACGCCAGCGCACTGGCGACCAATGCACGGGGACTTCGCGCCGTGGAACCTCAGGACAACACCAGGCGGCCCAGTCCTCATCGACTGGGAAGATGCCGGGTGGGGTCCACCGGGTGCGGATGAGGTTTTCTACCTATCTACACAGGCGGCGCTCGACCTGGGCGATACGTCGGCATCAGTGTATGACGAAGCGATAGCGTATTGGGATCGTAAAGTCGCCGGTCGGCGAGACACCAAACGAGACATCACGTTGGCGACTGGCGTTTGCGACGCCCTTCGTCGCATGCGTGTGCCGGTTGCCGCCAACAATCGCGCTGCTCATCCGTGCGTAGACTCAGTGCGAAGCTCGGACGCTGGCGGAGACTGCGGCACCACAAGGAACGCTGCTCGCCCCCGCGCGCTCGTGTTTGCGTACGCATGCGAGCCGGGTCGCGGCTCGGAGCCTGGCGCTGGATGGGGTCTCGCGCAAGCGGCCTCGGAGCTCGCCGACTGTGTCGTCCTCACCGCAGCCGAACATCTGCCAGGCATTCGGCGCTGGGAGGCAGCCACGCCCGGATCATCGATGCGCTTCATCGAGGTTCCTGAGCCGGGATGGGCGCCGCTCGCGAAGCGGCATCGCCTAACGTGGTTCTTGCTCTACGCGATCTGGCTTCGCCGGGCGCAGCTGGTCGGTCGAAGTCTACATGCGACGACGCCGTTCGACCTCGTGTACCACGCGACCTATTCCGTTTACTGGCTACCGAGCCCGGCGCCGACCTTCGGCATCCCTGCTATCTGGGGCGGAGTCGGTGGGGCAGTTACGACACCGCTAACGCTCTGGCCGTTTCTCGGGTTGGGTGGCCTGCTTGATGAGATGCTCGACTACGTGGCGGTCCGCGCGCTCGCGCTGCTGCCGAGCACGCGGCGTACGTGGAAACGCGCGGCCGTACGTGTCGTGCAGAACGAGGCAACGCTCGCCGCGCTCCCGCAAGCGCTCCATTCCGGCACCTGGTTGCTCAACCACGCGTTGTTCACTGAAATCCCCGATGACGGCGTCGGTGAGGGCGGGCGGGACGTGCTGATCGTGTCGGCACTCGAATCGCGGAAGGGTGTCGCGCTTGCCCTCCATGCTCTCTCGCATACCACTGATGTGCGCCTCACCATCGTCGGCGATGGCCCGCGCCGCCACTCGCTCGAGCGACTGGCCAGGCGGCTTGGCGTGGCCGGACGGGTAACGTTCCGTGGCCGAGCACCACGGTCGGAGGTGTTCGCGTTATTACGCAGTAGCGCAGCCGCGGTGTTCACTGGGCTGCGCGAAGAGGGCGGGCTCGCGCTCGCGGAAGCCATGCTGTGCGGCGTGCCGGTCATTGTGCTCGGCAACGGTGGCGCGCGGACCATTGCCGCGTCGGGAACGGATGCCACACGCGTGGCCTTGATCGAGCCGGGCCGGCCTAACGAGACCGCGCGGCGGATGGGCGAGGCGATGACTGCGTTCAGCCAAACGGCCCCGACGGCAAGTACGCCGCTCCTGGACCAGGCTGCCGCCAAGCGGGTGCTCCGAGCGGCATTCGAGCAGGCGGCGAGGGCGGCGATTGTACGGGATCCTAATGGAGCCGATGGGTAGCGTGGGGGCCGCACGCGTGCCGTTGGTAACGGTCGTGATTCCCACGCACCATCGCTGTGCCCTCCTCACACGGGCGCTGCGCAGCGCGACATCCCAGCATGACGCGGCGGTTCAGATCATCGTCGTTGACGACGGGTCGACTGATGACACGTATGCCACGGTCGCAGGCCTGGCCGATGACCGCATCTGCGTGGTCCGCCACGAGCGCCCGCTGGGGGTCAGTGCTGCTCGCAACCGCGGCATCGCCGAAGCCGATGGGGAATGGATCGCGTTCCTCGATGACGATGATCTGTGGGCGCCCGACAAACTCCGGCTGCAGGTCGCGAGCGCGGAGGCGACAGGCCGCGACTGGTCGTACGGAGGGAGCGTCACGCTGCTGCCAACGCTTGAGATCTCTGGTGCCGGGCCGCCTCCGTCCGCCGAGGCGGCGTGTCGCGATCTGCCACTGCGCAACATCGTGCCTGGGGGTGCATCGAACGTCGTAGTGCGCCGACGCCTGCTGAAACGCGTCGGCACCTTCGATCCTTCACTTCGCCACATGTCCGATTGGGACCTGTGGATCCGGCTAGGCATCGCCGGTCCGCCAGCAGTCATTGACGAGCCGGTCGTCGCGTACCGTCTGCACGCGGGCAATGCGTCCAACGACACGACCGACATCGCACGCGAAATGTCAGTCATCGAGAAGCGCTACGATCATCTGCGTAGGGGATCACCCGTCGATCGGGCGTACGTGTACCGGTGGATTGCCTGGAGTGCGCTGCGGATGGGACGCCGACGCGAGGCGCTCACGGCATATGTGCTCGCCATTCGCGCAGGCGACCTCGCTTCCGCAAGTCGAGCGGTGATAGGGCTGGCTCGGCCCGCGCTGGCAACGTGGAGGATGCGACATGCATCGGACCGTCGCTACGAGGCGCTCGCGGCGCAGTGGCTCGCGCCGTTGATCTCGGAATGATGCGCGCTCCGCTGACGCCGAGTGCCGTCGACCGTATTCGTCAGCAGCGCATTGCCCCGCGACCGACGCAGCACGACTACCTCCACCTGCGCGGTTTGCTCGCGGCGTTGCGTCGAGCGTTCGAGAATCTCGACGTCGCTCGCGGTCCCGTGCTCGACGTTTACTGTGGCGCGCGGCCTTACGAGAGCATCATCCCCTGGCGACCAGTCTGGGCCCTGGACATCGACCGGCATTTTGGGGGAGCGAACGTCATCGGGTCGATCCCATTCCCATTTCGCGATGGCGCATTCAGCGTCGTCGTCTGTACTCAAGCGCTCTACCTCGTCGACGATCCGATGACCACCGTCAACGAGATGCGGCGAGTGACGATGCGTGGCGGCTATGCGGTTGTCACTGTGCCGTGCATCTTCCGCCGCGAATCCAGCGCCGAGCGGAGGTGGACGCGAGAGGATTTGCACCTGCTCTTTCGGGCGTGGAACCCTGTCATCGTGGCTGGCGTCGACGGTCCGGCGGTCGGTGCCGCCTTGTACACGGGCCAACTGATCCTGGCGGCAACCCGTCGCTGGCCGATATTGGCGCCGGTACTATCGGGGAGCGCTCTCGTCCTCAACGGCACCGCCGCGGTTGCGGAACGCCTGCTTCGTCCGCTCGCACATCGATCGCCGTCCAGCCTCATCGTGATCGCGCGCCGACCGGACGATTGAGTCGAAGCGCGACGGCCGCGGCGAACGCGTCGCTGCCTAACGCATCCGGCTCCCAGCGGTCGAGCAGGTAGCGATTCGACTGCGCTCCAATGGGGTGGCCGCCGCCCGTAAATGCCGCGTCGTACCCGGCTTCTCGCGCTGCCTGTGCCTCTCGCCGGGTTGCTCGACCATGCGGGTAGGCCAGGAGGGTGACTGGTGTGCCCGCAGCTTCTGCGAGCTCGGCACGGCCCTGCACGAGCTCGTGGGCGAGCGCTTCGGCCGGAAGTGTCGGGAGCAAGAGATGGTGAACCGTATGAAACCCAATAGACATTCCGCCGTCCACGAGCGCACGGATCTCCCGGTCACCGGAATGAATGCGTTGCGCTTGAGCCGAATCACTTTCCAAACGGTCCACCAGACTTGTTCCTTCACACTTGGCTGCAAGCTCAACCGGTGACGAGGCCGTCACGCCCAGTATCCGGCACATGTCGTCCAGCCCACGCTCTGCAATGAGCCGCTCGAGTGTGATCCACCAGTACGGGCCCAGCCCGTGCAACGCACGACCAGAAAGGAAGAACGTGGCGGAGACACGGAGCGAGCGAAGCAGAGGAAGCGCGACATGCGTATGACCGAGATCGTCGTCATCGAAGCTCACCGCAAAGCGCACACGCGCGCTCGGCCTTCCGAGGTCTCGCACCAGCTCAGCCAATGTGACGATGTCACCGAGTTCGCCTAACACCGCAATCTGCTCACGGACAAGGGCCGACGGCATGGCGCGAACGACCTCATGAGGCGCTGCACCTTCCGGGCGGACGCGATGATAGACGAGTGCGAGCGCACGACCGCGAGCCGCGGCCAGTGCGAGTGCGGCACGCCGCAGCGCCGCGTTCCGCAGTGCCGCCTCGCCTGCGCCTCTCAATGTCACTGGCGAGCTGCCATGAAGGAGCCGACTACCTCGTGATTCGCATACTGCCGGACATGTCGATTGTGATTCCAACGGTTGGTCGGGATCTCCTCGAGGGCTGCCTGCAATCAATCATCGGGGGGAACGCGTGGCCAGCGCGTCTCATCGTCGTTGAGCAAGGCTCGAACCCGGCGGTCGCCGCATGGATCTCGGGTCTCGAGGCACGCGGCCTGACCACCGAGCACGTCACCTCGCGTGAGCGAGGGGTAGCAGCGGGTCGCAATCGTGGCATCGAGCGCGTCCGAACGCGATTCGTCGCGGTGACTGACGATGACTGCCGTGTTGCGCCCGACTGGTTGGAGCGAATGGCTGTGCGGCTACGCCAAAACCCCGATGCTTTCGTCACGGGCCGCGTCGAGGGACTGGGCGTCGGAAACGGGGTTGCGAGCCCATCCCTCATGGAGAGCCCCATTCCCGAAGTGCACACGCGTCCGCTTCTCAAGCGCGATCCGCTCTATGGCAACAACATGGGTTTCGCCATCGCGACCGCCGAGCGCGTTGGACCGCTGGATGAGCGGGATTGTGTGCTCTTCGCTGAAGAGGCGGAGTGGTCCTACCGGGCGCTGCGGGCAGGAGTGCCAGTCGTTTACGCCCCCGACGTGATCGTCAAGCACCTCGCTTGGCGCAACGCAGCGGAGTTGGCGCTCACCTATCGGCGGTATGCGCGCAGCCAGGGTGGGTTCTACGGAACGTACCTGCGGCGCGGCGATCCATTCATCGTTGCACGGGCGCTGTTCGACCTCGCGCGCGCACCATGGCTCGTGTTGCGTGGGGCCGCGACTCGTAATCGCGAGCTGATCGCCGTTGGCCGCGCGTACCTCACGGAGCTTCCGGCGGGGATTCTGACCGGCCTAACGACGGCAGAGCACAAGACCAGCGCGCGGTGAGCACGTCGCTCGCCCGACCCGCGGGGACTGCCCTTGCCTGGCGTGTCGTGGAGCTGGGCGGCGTTCGCCTCATCTCACTCGTTCGGTTCTTCATCCTTGCGAAGTTACTTGCACCCGACGATTTCGGTCTGCTGGCCATCGCCGCAGTGGCCGTCGAGGTGACGCTTTCAGCGACCGACCTCGGACTCATTCCGTCGCTCATCCAGCATCGCGCTCCCGATCGACGCCTCTACGATGTGGCGTGGACTGTCGAGTTCATTCGCGCCTGCGCCGTCGCTGGTGTTCTATTGATCGGCGCGCCGCTCGTCGCGCGGTTGTTCGGCGACCCGCGGGCCGCATCGATCCTTCGTGGCCTGGCCGTCGCCACCTTCATCGCGTCACTTACGAGCATTCGGACGATCGATTTCCATCGCGAGCTGCGTTTCGGTCCCGTCGCGGCCCTGGAACTGTCGAGCGCGTTGGTCGAAGCGGTCGTATCGGTTGCATTCGCACGTGCTCTCGGCGTCTGGGCGTTGGTGACCGGACAGATCGCCGCTGCCAGCGTGCGAACCGGAATGTCATGGGTGCTCGCGCCATACCGCCCGCACTTCGTGCGAAACGTGGACGCGGCGCGACGACTCCTCGCATTCGGCCGATGGGTGTTCGTCACCGTACTGCTGGAAACCGCTGGTGATCTGTTCTTACGTGGCGTCGTGTCGCGGCGGCTTGGAACAGCGGACCTCGGGCTGTACTACGTGGCGTTCCGCCTCGCGATGCTCCCAAAGCAGCTGATGAGTGATCTCGTCCAACCAGTCGCGTTTCCGGTCTTTGCCCGGCTTCAAGGCACATTATCGGAAGCCACACGCGTCTATCGCTCGATGATGGTTGCGATGGCCGCCGTGCTGTTGCCGGCGTACGCGCTGCTGGCAACGCTCGCCCCACCGCTTGTGTCGACGCTCTTGGGTCCGCGCTGGGCTGGTTCGGCGGAAATCATCCAACTTCTATCAGCGGCCGCGTGCATCAGTCTCGTCACCGAATGCACGATTCCGCTGGTTACGGGACTGGGTCTGCCGCATTTCGCAGCGCTCGTTTTCGGCGTGAGATCCGCCCTCGTGGTGAGTCTAGCGATTTGGCTGGCGGGAACCTACGGAATCGCTGGCGCCGCGCTGGCCTGGCTCCTGGCGGAGATCGGCGTGCAGCTTGTCGCAGTCGGTGCGGCGCGTCGAACGCTGCCCACGCCGTTCGCGAATCTGATTCTGCCCGTGATGGGAATCGCGCTTGTCTCGGCCATCGGCGCGCTTGTAGCTTGGGTCATCGACACCACGCTGGGAGGCCGATTCGGTCTCCTCACCGCGGTACTCGCTGCCATCATAGCCATGCTGGCGCTCCTCTTTCTGCTTGACCGCCACCTTCGACTCGGGTTCGCGGCGGGGGTCACGTTCGTGGCGCGACGTCTCGACGCGTTCCGCCATGGCCTGTCAGCGCGCGGAACCGACGCCTGAGCGCGGCAACGACTCTCTGAAGAACCCCCCAGCTGAGGAGCAACGGTCCGGCCGCCGCGACTTTCACTCGCAGGCGCCAGCCAACATCCGCTGACACGAGCGCGATACGGGGAAGGGCGTAAGGGTCCGTTCGTGGGCCGATTCGTCCGGGCGATATGGCGAAAGCCGCGACGTACCCGGCGTCACGAACCGCCTGTCGTACCCGCGAATCGTGCTCGCCGTGCGGATAGGCGAAGAACCGGGGCTGCGGCAACCCCAGTTCGCGGACGTCCGCGGCGCATCCCCGCACTTCGTCGCTCAGCGCGCTGTTGGAAAGCGCCGGCAGTGGTCGATGGGTCCGCGAGTGACCACCGACCTCGATGCCTAACGGGGGAAGGTCCGCCAGCTCGCGAGCCGAGAGCAGAGGCAGGATGCCTGCGCCCAGCCACCGGTCCCAGTCGTTCGTTTGTCCGAGGCGCCCGCTGACCGCGAACGCAATTGCTGGCACGTCCAACTTACGCACGATTGGCGCGCCGGCTGCCATGAGGTCGCGGGAACAGTCGTCGAACGTGACCAGGAGGGCGCGACGCGGCAGTCCGCCGGTTCCACCGAGGAATTGCGCGAGCTCGTCGGGATGTATGAAGTGGTATCCGACCCGGCGCAGCGTCTCGATCTGGCTTCGGAAGCGTTCGGGTGGCACGCCATACTCGGCGAGCACCGGGTCGTCAGCGAGGTTCGCGATGGCGTGATAACAGAGGACGCTCAGGCGGTTGTGCTCGGGGATGCCGCCAGCGGCGTGCACGCCCGTCCAGTAATGCACGGCACGGAGGGCAAAGAACGCCCGCGACGTGAGAGGGTCTCGCGCCCCGCCATCCACACGCCTAACGATTATGTCGCGCGCTGCACTGACGACGGCCCGTGCGAACCGCGGGAAGCGCAGCACGGGGCGGCGCAGGAGGCGATGGATGCTGGAGCTGCCCAACTCTCCAGGAAAGATGTCCGGCCGTAACTCCGGGTACTTTCGTACAAGGACGACGTCGGCCCGGCCCGTATCCTCGTATTGCCGGAGGTACGCCGCAGCGCTCACGACGTATCGCTGTCGACTGACCGCGCGGGTGTTGAACACAGCACGGTAGCCGGCGCGCAGCAGACGATGACCGAAGTCGAGGTCTTCGTTGCCATAGCTACCGCCCGCGGTAAAGCGCTCGTCGAACCCTCCGAGTCGCTCGAAGACCTGTCGCCTGAGCGAGAATTGCCCGTTCAAGATCTCGTTGAAACGGAGCGTGTAAGAGCTGTGGCCGATGCGTTGCGACCGCGCCTCCGCCCACACTCGGACGCCGTCAGCGAGGAGTGTGCGTGGCGAATCGGGGTGCAGCGGCACAGCGCCCGCGACGACGTCCGCGCCTTCCCTCATGGAACGATCGTGTTCGGCGAGGAGATGCTGGTCCGGCTCCATGTCATCGTCGAGGAAGAGGAGGATCTCCCCCGTGGCTGCCGCGGCGCCTCGGTTTCGCGCGTTCGCCAGGCCGCGGTTCGGCTGTGTGATGACGCGCATTGGAAACGACGTTGGGAGTGCGGCGAGACGCCGCTCCGTGTCGTCGGTCGAGCCGTCGATGACGACAATGAGCTCGAACATGCCGACGTATGTCTGGTGGCATAACGCGGTGACGAGGTTCGTCACCACTCGGCCGCGCTGATACGTTGGCACGACCACGGATATCCGAGGCGGGGCGGCACTCATTTACTGAAACGCACTGCAGACGGTGTCGGTGCAAGTGCGCTGCTGTAGACTGCCTCGTAGTCCGCGGCGATTTCCGACCAGTCATGGCGACGAGCGTATGCGGCTGCAGCGCGACGGCACGCGTCACGCTCATGCGGCTGAAGCTCCGCGAATGCGCGGAGCGCCACCTCGACGCTATCGACCGTCGTGCGCCAGCCAGCACCGGCGGCGGCTACGCCCGTCGACCGGTCGACTTCAGGACTGACGAGCGAAGGCACGCCGTGGGCCGCTGCCTCCAACAAGGCCATCGGCAGCCCCTCGGACTGCGAGAGTAGAACAAACAGGTCGGCGCTGCAGAGAGCGGAGTGGAGCGCCTCGCCTCGCTTCGGACCGGTCAGGCGAACGCGGCCGCCAACGTTCAAGCGTTCGATGAGCCGTCCTAACGTCCGGGCGCCGTGCCGGAAGTCTCCGCCGACGATAGCGAGTCTCCATCCGGATACTTGGGCTATCGCGCGCACGAGTCGGTCTAGACGCTTGGCCCGAACATCCAGCCGGCCCACGTACACCGCCACGCGATCTGTCAACGGCCAGCCCATTTCCTCTCTGATAGTCGGGGCTCCGCGAGGCACCTCCGGTACGGCCACGCCGTTAGGCAGGATCGCTACACGGCGCCGGACACCAAACTCACGGAGCTCGCCGGCCTCCGCTGGGGTCAGCGCACAGATCGAGCGCGCCCGATGCAACATTCGCAACTCGAACAGCCGGCGAAACACGCGCTTTCTCAACCGGTGGTATGCGAGCGCCTCCGGCGCATACCCACCGTGCGGCGAAACCACGTACGGGAACGGGAGCGTCTGCGCCGCCTGGTTGTTGAACGGATGGAAGACACCATGGAGGTGAACGAGGTCCACCGGTCGCGCGGCCATCAATCTTGCCGTTGCCGGCCGGAGCCAAAGCTGCGATCGCGACGACACGGCGATACGCTCGACTCCCGCGCTGGTCAACTCGGCGTCGAGCTCGGTGCCGTTGAGAGGCCACGGTCCGAAATGCCAGAGCTCGATGGCATGTCCTCGTCGCGCCTGAACGGTCGCCAGTTGAACGAGCGATATGAGCACTCCCGAGTACGGGTGGATTCCGGGTGGAACGAGGTGGGCAATCTTCACGTCCGCGTCCGCATCAGGTGTTCTCGAACCGACTACTCGTCGCCAGTGTAACAGGCCCTGCTATTGGGTCCAGAGTTCCCGTTAGGCAGAAGCCTCTCGTGGCATAGTCTATTCCTGCCGCGGTGGATTTCAACGCACAGCCTGCTGTTCGCGCGTGTGGTTGGTTCGCACATGCCGGTGCAGCCCGTCTGTGCGATCGCTGTGACGGGGGCGCGACGCCGGATGCGCCTATCCGCAGGCCGTCGTCTATCGGAAGCCGCAACGCCGGCTGGACGCGCTCGGTCGGCGACTCCTGGCCTAACGCGCGTACATGCGGCGTCACGGGTGTGGGTACGACGGTTGGCTACTGTGCCGTGGTATCCGGCGGATAGATGTGCGGCGTGACTTTCCAGTCGCGCTGCAGCGCGCCCGTCGCACGGAGACGCCGGCAGTGCGCGCGCAGTGCCTCCACGCACGACTCGCGGACGTAAATGGTCTGCGAGTCCACGTGGCGGTGCTCGGGGCGCGTTGCCCGC
>Ga0070664_100000950_pt1 | contig 22641 bp, 20 predicted proteins | sample KBSC73metaG_FD_65863 | JGI IMG/M metagenome (GOLD analysis project Ga0070664, IMG submission 65863) | Corn rhizosphere microbial communities from Kellogg Biological Station, Michigan, USA - KBS C7-3 metaG | ecosystem: Host-associated > Plants > Roots > Rhizosphere > Soil ... | reverse complement strand
CAACTTTTGTAGATTTTTTATTGCATATCATTCCTGATACAATCATCGGCGCATTTGCAGAAGGAAATATTTTGCAAGTTTTATTCTTCGCAATTTTATTCGGAGCTGCTTTATCAACAATCGGCATAAAAGCAAAACCAATATTAAGAGGACTTGAAAGTTTAGAAGATGGTTTATTTGCTATGATGCGCTTCATCATGAAACTTGCACCATTAGGCGCTTTGGGCGCAATGGCTTTTACAATTGGTAAATATGGTTTTGGTTCTCTTGCTTCTTTAGGTGAATTAATGATTTGTTTTTATGCAACCTGCCTCATCTTTGTCATTTTTGTTTTAGGAGGTATTTTAAAATATTTCGGTTTCAATATTTTGAAGCTACTGCGATACATCGCAGATGAACTTTGGGTTGTGCTTGGCACATCTTCATCTGAAAGCGCATTGCCATCATTGATGCAAAAATTGGAAAAGCTTGGTTGCTCTGAATCTGTTGTTGGTTTAGTTGTCCCAACAGGTTACTCATTCAATCTCGACGGTACTTCCATTTATCTAACAATGGCTGCCGTTTTTATAACACAAGCAATCGATCTTCCTCTTTCACTATCTCAACAAATAGAATTGATACTTGTATTGCTGCTTACATCAAAAGGTGCGGCCGGTGTTACAGGTGCAGGATTCATCACACTTGCCGCAACTTTACCTGTGCTTGAGCATATTCCTGTTGCATCCGTTGCATTGATACTTGGAATAGATCGCTTCATGAGCGAGGCAAGAGCTTTAACCAACATCATCGGAAATGCAGTGGCGACAATAGTTGTAGCGAGATCGGAAAAACAAATTGATATGCAGAGGGCAAAAGAAATTATCGGATAAATTATTTTTTTGGATTGAGGATTTTCTTCAGCTTGTCAAAACCTTGCTCCATTACCGGTCCGAGAATTTTATCGTTTGCCAAAGAAGCAAAACGTTCCCACGGATACCAATTTAATTTTTGTTGAAAATACCATTGCACTGTAAAGCCGCTATCTTTTAAATGAGGAAGAATTGTAAATCCACTGTTTTGAACATTTCCTTTTTCACTTTTCCAAACGGTGTAAATTGAATCAGAAGTTGTTCTTGTAATTGTTACTTCACCGGTGCCAATTTTTGCAACTGTTCCCGTACCTGCGGTTTTCGCTGATTCAAAAGTAATCGTGTTTGTGTCTGCACTCATCATCCAAAGCTTCCAGTATTTTATATCGCTTAAATATTTGTAGATCGTATCCTTTGGTGCTGAAACTTCAATTGCTCTTGAAACGCTTACTGTTGACGGGAACATCAAGCCAATTGCAGTGATCACAGCAAACAAAATGATAAAACTTATCAGCGCTAATTTTAAAAACCGCATGAGGGATTTTTTTTGACGAGCGAATGTAGTGCTATTAAGCTTTGGTTGTGTCACTCACTTGTGCGTTTGAAAACTGTATTAAGCAAGCTCCGAGCGACGAGCTATGGGCTACGATTGAACAGACTCGAAGCTCGCAGCTAACAGCTCATAGCTTTTCCATAGTAAAAGTGTGCGACGCAACAGGCGTTGAAATATATTCTCTTGCTGACCTCAAAAAAATTATAACCACTAACAATTACTCCCACTTAAAAACTTTTATTGCAATTGCATATAAAATAATTCCCCAAAGCAGTAGAATGCTTATATCTTGCCAAACACTGAGCATGCTTGCACCCTCAAAAGAAATTTCGCGCATGGCATTGTTGAAATGTGTTAGCGGCAATAAGTTGCAAAAGAATTGTAACCATTTCGGAAAAACAGTAATTGGAAAAAATGTACCCGATAATAAAAGTTGTGGAAACGTGAAAAGATTTGCAAAAGGCGGAATGGCGCTTTCATTTTTTGCAAGATTGCTAACGATAAAACCGTAACCCATAAAAACGATGAGACCAATAAAACTGAGAAACATTAATTCGATGAAGGTGAGAAAACCATGTATCAATGTAAAGTGAAATGCAAATGCACCGAGCCCAATGATAATAATGGCTGCCATCATTTGAAATATCACGCGAGCAAGCGCTTCACCCACAACAATATAAGGACGTGTTATAGGTGTAGCGAAGAAACGTTTGAGTACGAGTTGCTGGCGAAGGTTGAAGAAAAGAAATGCAACGCCAAACACGCCTGCACCGAGTAAAGAAAATCCAAGCTGACCGGGTAGAATAAAATCAATTTCGCGATACACACGACCGGGGATTTTTTGAATCTCCGGATTTACTTTCGCTAATAATTTTGTATTTGATGTATCGCTGCTTTGAATGATCACACCGTTTAAAATTGATTGAAGAACCTGCAGATCGGAGTGCTTTACTGCCTCAGAGCTTTTTAAATTGATAATGTAAGCGGGATTGCCTGCTGGATTTTTTTGAATATTTATCACTGCAATGAGATTTCCTCTTTCAAGGTCTTCTTTTAATAAACTCTCACTCTTGTTTATGAAATGAAGTGCAGGAACATCTTTCAAAGTGAGATATAATTCATTTGTTGTGTCACTGTTTTTGTCGAAAGAAACATCATAAGAGAAACCGCCGCCTTCACCAATAAATCCAAAAACTAAAATAAAAATTAAAGGAAATCCAATGCTGAATGCTACTGAGGAAGGACTGCGGAAGGTTGCTTTTAAACTTGCTTTTGTAATAGCCAGCATTGCCTGAAACTGGCTGTATCTTCGACCCATATTTTTTTATTGATGCGCAAAGCTATTCGATAAATTGCGTAAAATAAATGAAAAAGATTTTTTCTAAATACAGACAAATGACGTACATTTGATGACAAATGACGGTGCAATGAAAAAGACAAGAACAAAAAAATATTCTGCAGCCGCATCCAAGCCTTCAAAAGTTGAGGAACCGTTTACAGAATATAAAACCGCGAAAAGAATTCCTTTGGTTGCCGAGTTTCCATATAAAAAATTTGAAAGAATTACCTCGCAGGTTCCTTTCAGTCAAAAAGAATGGAGTAATATTTTACATCTGTCTGAAAGAACATTGCAACGTTATGCCAAGGATAACAGCAATTTTGAAGGTATTTACACTGACAGAATTTTGCATGTAGAAGAATTGATAAAAAAAGGATTGGAAACTTTTACAAATGCAGATGCATTTTACCGTTGGTTGAAAAAAGAAAAGCATGTGCTGGGAGAAACGTTAAATTTTGAATCGCTTTATTCAACACGGGGAATACAAAGCTTAATGGATCAACTTGTAAGAATTCAATGGGGAGTTTATACATGATCTTGCACAGATTCGCTCACAGAAAATATGCTCATGACATTTCGGGAACAGGATCTAAATTGAAAGGAGGACGATGGAATTCTGTTGGTTTAGCTGTTGTTTATTCAAGCGAGCGTATCTCTTTAAGTTTACTCGAAGTATTAGCAAACGCAAATACTTTAGAAGAGTTGCAAATGCTTCAACTTACCGAAATAGAAGTGCCTGATAATGTTCCTTTACATGAAATCCGGTTGTCTCAATTAAAAAAAGAATGGTGGAAAGATTTTGAGTACTCGCAATGGTTAGGTTCAGAAATTTTAAAAGAGAACAAAGCTCTGATAATAAAATGTCCTTCTGCTATTATTGAAAGCGAGAATAATTATCTTATTAATCCTCTTCATTCCTCATTCAAAAAAATAAACATTAAAGCAGTAAATGATTTTCGTTTTGATGAAAGGCTTTTTAAGACGTGATGCTCGTTACTAATATATCTTAATGTCAAACGGAAGTCTTGACTGGGGCGCTTTCATTAAGTCTTGCAATTTTTTTACATGTTGCAGCATGTCGTATTGCTGCGCACCAATTTTTTCCTTTATCATTTCTTCGCTTGAAGACTTTACGTAAGAATTGCTATTCAGTAATTCTTCGAGAAAAGATTTTTTTTCAGGGTAATCTCGTGTTCTGTATGTTTTCAATTTTGCCATTCTTGCTGCGCAATCAACGGCATCTTGCAATGTTCCGGTTCTGTCAACCAATTTTAAACTGATGGCTCTTCCTCCTGTGTATACATGGCCTTGCGCGATGCTGTCAATAAAAGCAAGATCAGTTTTTCTTCCGCTAGCTACACGTTGTTTGAATACATTGTAAATGGAATCAACTGATGATTGCATAAATCTTTTTTCTGGTTCTGTGAGCGGACGAGTTGCAGTACCCATATCTGCATAAGGTGCGGTTTTTACACCATCGAATGTAATTCCAAGTTTATTATTAAAGAAAGGTTGCATGTTGGGTAAAATGCTAAATACGCCGATCGAACCTGTGATGGTATTTGCATCTGCAAAAATTGAATCTGCATCGCAGGAAATATAATATCCTCCTGAAGCTGCATAATCACCCATGCTTACTACAACCGGTTTTTGTTTTTTTGCGAGTGCAATTTCTCTCCATATTTTATCACTTGCCAATGAACTGCCACCGGGAGAATTTACACGGAATACAATTGCTTTAACATCATCATCAAATCTTAATCTTCTTATTATATTCACGTAATCTTCACTTCCTATTTCTTTATCCTGGCTTTTGCCGTCAACAATATCTCCCTGTGCGTAGATGATCGCTATTTTATCACTGCCATCATTTTTTGTAAAGTCAATAGCTTTTGCATAAGTGCCAAGTGCAATAAAGTTTATTTTATCTTTTTCCCGTTGACCAATTTTTTGTGCAATCTCCGCTTTTACTTCATCATCATATCTTAAACCGTCCACTAATTTATTTTGTAATGCATCGTTTGCTGTTTGAATTTTTCCTGTGATTGCTAATTGATGAAGTGTTGCAGTATCTATATCTCTTGCTTTGCTTGTTTGCAACAAAAAGTTTCCATACAAATCGTTCAACATGTCTGTTGTTTGTAAGCGGTTAGGCTCTGTCATTTTTGTAACGCGAAAAGGTTCAGTTGCGCTTTTAAATTTTCCTGCATAAAAAACCTGTGGCTCTATTCCAAGTTTATCAAGCAAGCCTTTCATAAAAAGAAGCGTTACCGAAAAGCCGGTCCAATCAACACCGCCATTTGGATGACAATAAATTTTAGCTGCAGCAGTAGAAACATAATAAGATTTTTGATCCATCGCTTCGCCATACGCAATCACGAATTTTTTGCTTTGTTTAAAATCAAGAATCGCATTGCGCAGCTCTTCGCTTGATGCAAATCCATTTTCGTTGTCACTTGCTTTTATGTATAAACCTTTTATTGTTGAATCTGTTTTTGCATAATGCAACATCCGTATAACATCATATAAACCCGGCACATCATTAGAAGGATCACCGGCTAACGAACTGATAGGATTTTCTTTTGCCTGCTCGGGAAAATCTTTGCTGAGATCCAATACCAGGACGCCTTTTGAACCAAGGTCTGGTTTAGAAGGTGTGAGAGCCCCACTGATTAGCCAAAGCCCTATTAGAAAAACAATTGTGCTGAATACAATCAATGCAACGAAAGATGCGAAAAATATTTTCAAGAAAGTTCTCATAGTTCCTCGTTTGTGCATTTCAAAAATAAAGATATTTGAAGCCTTTTATTGATGTTTATATGAATAAGGCTTACCTGCTGACAGGCGGCAATTTAGGTAACAGATTGAATAATCTTAGCGAAGCACGCAAATTAATTGAACAATATTGCGGAAAAATTGATGCGCAATCTTCCATTTATGAAACCGCAGCATGGGGTTTTAAAGATCAGCCTGATTTTTATAACCAGGCCGTAGAAGTCGCCACCGAACTTTCTTCTGCAGAATTAATGAAAACTATTTTGATGATAGAAGAAAAAATGGGAAGAAAGCGCAAAATAAAAATGGGACCGCGAATAATTGATATCGACATACTTTTATTTAATGATGAAATCATTCATCAATCACATCTTACTATTCCGCATGAACGTTTGCACGAAAGAAGATTTGCATTAATGCCGCTGGCAGAAATTGCTCCGGATGTTATTCATCCGATTTTTAAAAAAACCATCCTGCAATTATTATCAGAATCTAATGACACGCTCAATGTGAATAAAATTGAACAACATAACTAACAGCTCCTTTTATATTTGAATTGTTAATCGTCGAATTGCTCAAGAACATTCAGGATGTACAAGAGTGCGACGCAACGAAAGTGTCATAGCAGTAATGTAGTTGGGTTCATAAAAATAATAAACACGGGGAACAAAATGCAATATCATTTCATTGTTATTGAAGGGAACATTGGTGCAGGTAAAACAACATTGGCTCATTTGCTCTCACGGAAACTTAATGCCCGCTTGATTTTGGAGCAGTTCTCCGATAATCCTTTTCTTGCGAAATTTTATGAAAATCCAAAACAATACGCATTTCCGCTCGAATTATTTTTTATGGCTGAGCGGTACAAGCAATTGAAAGAGATGTTGCATAAAAATGATCTTTTTCAGAGCGTCACAGTTGGGGATTATTTGTTTTCAAAATGTTTGTTGTTTGCAAAAGTGAATTTGTCGGATGAAGAATTTAAGTTGTATCAAAAATTATTTGACATTATTCATCAGCAAATTATTTTTCCGGATGTGTTGATTTATTTGCATGCGCCTGTTTCAAAATTGCAGCAGAACATAAAAAAGCGTAATCGTGATTTTGAGCAAAATATTCCTGACGAATATTTATTCAGCATCCAGGAAACTTATACGAGTTATATAAAACATCACAACATTAAAACCATTTTTATTGATGCATCCAACGCAGATTTTTTGGGAAATGAAAAACATTTAAAAGTTGTGCTTGATGCATTGGAAAGCGAGCTGGAGGAAGGGCAACATTTTTTTGTGTTGCCATAAATTTTTCTCATTCCATTACGTTTTAGTTTATCTTCCTGGACATCTTCATTATTCAGCATTTAACGAGTACTTTTGAAAATATTCTATGGATACTCGTCAAAATCATGTTTCTCCGTTCGCCTCTGTTTTAATTCATGAATACCGTTATCTTTTATCAGGAAGATTTTTTTTCATCGTTGCTTTGCGCATGATGAGCACCCTTGTTGGCTGGTGGGTGTATCAATTAACAAATGCTCCGTTTGCCATTGGTGTTGTTGGTTTATCAGAGTTTATTCCTGCATTTTCGCTTGCATTGTATGCGGGACATGTGATTGATATCAGCGAAAAAAGATGGATGTTGTTGCGTGGAGTGTTATTATATTTTTTGTGTGCGTCGACACTTTTATTTTTATCTACAAACTTTACAAAGCAATACATAAACAATCATACAATCGCCATTTGTATTTATGGCGTGATATTTTGCACAGGTATTATCCGTGCATTTACAGGACCTGTATTCAATGTTATTCTTGCGCATATCGTTCCGAGAAATATGTTGCAAAATGCAACAACCTGGAACCAGGGAACATGGCTCTCCGCTTCAGTTTCAGGTCATGCACTGAGTGGATTCCTGATCGCTTATATTGGTATCACGGGTACATTAGAAACTATCTGCGCATCCATGATCGTGGCTTTTGTTTTTTTATTTCAGTTAAAACGAAAAGCTGCATTTAATGATCTGCGTGATCAAAAAATTTGGGATAGCGTGAAACAAGGTTTACACTTTGTTTTCAAAACAAAAGAATTGCTTGGCGCTGTTTCACTCGATCTTTTTGCTGTGCTCTTCGGCGGCGCAGTGGCAATGGTTCCCGTGTATGCAAGAGATATTTTAAAAGTCGGACCGGAAGGTTTTGGTTTTCTCAACGGCGCTTCAGATATAGGTTCTATCTGCATCGTTGTGTTGCTTACAATTTTTCCTTTGCGACGAAAACAAGGAAGAGTGCTGATGTTTGCCGTCGCTGGTTTTGGAACGTGTATTATCATTTTTGGGTTGTCAAAAATTTATATGCTCTCATTTTTTATACTTATGATCAGTGGCATGCTTGATGGAATCAGCGTTGTTGTTCGCGGCACCATTATGCAATTAAAAACGCCGGATAATATGCGTGGTCGTGTAATGAGTGTGAACAGTATGTTCATTAATTCAAGCAATGAACTTGGTCAATTTGAAAGCGGCGTTGCTGCAAAATTGATGGGCGTCGTTCCATCGGTTGTGTTTGGCGGTTGTATGACATTGCTTGTTGTAATCACAACATGGATAAAAGCGCCGAGTTTGAGGAAGATGGAATATTAAGAACCCCACCAAACCTCGCCTGAAGGGGAGGCTTTAAAACATCATGATAATTTTGTACAGCTTAGAATTTTTTCAATAAATTTTTTATGAGCCAAACTACACTGCTACTATCATGCTTCTCTTGCGTCGCACTCTTATACGCTTTGAACTTTCTTCAACAAAAATTTTAACCACTAAAATTTTTTTAATGAAGTAAATGTGTGAACGTACTTATAAGCCTCGCTTTAGGGAGCCTGCCTCCTGTCGGCAGACAGGGTTTGGAGGGTTTCCAAAACATAAAATACTATCGGGCAAAAAGTAGAATTTTTCAAAGTGATATTTTGTCTTTTTAAAAAAACATCTTCATCTGTGTATGGAAATCTTGCACAATCAGATGGTCTTACTTCATAAATGCTGCAAAAATTATCAGTGCCAAGAAACGGACACGGAGTTGCCTTTACGACATAATCGCCATCTTCATCCAATCGCAAATAAGTTTCTATAAATTCACTTTCACGCATCTTTAAATGTTTACTGATGCGTTTAATGTCGGGAGTTTTAAACCGCGGAGAATAATTTTTACAACAGGCTGCACAATCCAAACAATTTATTTTTTCAAAAGCTTCTTCATGCAATTCAGGCAATCGTTTCAACACGGCATTTTTGTCAGCTCTTTTCAAAAACTGTTTGTATTGTTTTTGATGTTCTGCTGATTTCTTTTGCCAGTTGTGTAAAATTTTGTCTGTCATTTGTTGTTATTAAATGAAAAGTCAAAGAGATTTTTCACATAAATCCTGCGAAGTTTGAAACTTCGAAGAGCGGCACTTTACAGAGCAGCAAAGTAACCCTTAACAGAGGTTTAAATTTGTATAAAATTTTTTCTGATTATTTTGCAGTGCAAGATTGAAAATAATTTCATCGAAACCTAATTCTTTCCAATCCTTTAACTCAATTTATGAACGCAATAAGAGAACAATGGCTTTGGTTAATATCAACTCCTTTGTATTTTATCATTATAGGTATTGAATTATTGCTAACACATCTTCAACACAGAAAGACTTACACAGTAAAAGATACAATTGCTAATGTGTACCTGATGTTACTTAATTCGGCAATCGATCTTGCATTTCGGCTTGTTTATCTTGCAATTTTTAGTTGGTTTTACAATAGATCAACGATTGCCTGGAATTACGCAATGATGTATTGGCTAATGCTTGTGCTTGCAGAAGATTTTCTTTATTATTGGTTGCATCGTTTTGATCATGAAATTCGTTTCTTTTGGGCGACACATGTAACGCATCACAGTTCTCAACAATTAAATTTTACAGTTGGTTTTCGTTCATCAGTGTTTCAACCATTGTATCGTTTTATTTATTTTATTCCGCTTGCGTGGTGTGGCTTCAAACCTGCTGACATTGCTTTTATGTATTCTGCAACACAGATATGGGGAATTTTTGTTCATACAGAGATGATAAAGAAAATGGGATGGCTTGAATATATTTTTGTTACACCTTCTCATCACCGTGTGCATCATGCAGCGAATCCAAAATATCTTGACAGGAATATGGGAATGTTTTTAATTATTTGGGATAAAATGTTTGGAACATTTCAACCTGAGTTGCCGGATGAAGAATATGAGCCATTGAAATATGGTCTTACAAAAAATATTGAAAAACCAAATGCAGTAAATCTTGTGTTTTATGAATGGAAACAAATTTGGAAAGACATTACAAGAAAAGATATCGGCTTTAAAGAAAAATGGAATTATGTTTTTGGACCCCCGGGCTGGAGCCATGATGGAAGTCGTTCTACAAGTGAGCAAATGCGTGAATGGGAAGAGACACGTACATCAGTTGAAAGTGTTACTGCAAGCGGCTTTGAAGAAAATGACGGATTAGAAGTTGCGATGGCAATGGCAAAAAATGAGATATCTAAATAAATAAAGCCGGTGAAAATTTGTTGAATAAAATTGTTGCAGTAAAAGTGTGCGACGCAAGAAAAGTTTCATAGTAGTAATGCAGTTCGGCACATAGGAATAAATCACAGTATTGGCACGTTGTGCATATAATCTTCACATAGTTATTTTCTCTTTCGATTATCTTCGGTTATTATTTTTTCATGAAATATTTTATAAGGTTTCTACAGATTTTGTATTGCGTGTATGCATTGTTATGTTTTATTGTGCTGATGTTTTTGGCATTGCCTTTTATTATTGTGTTTTCAATGTTTGGAATTAAGGGTGGCAATCTTGTGTATGTGGCATGCAATATTTGGGGAAGAATTTGGTATGGTTTGATTGGTGTGCGGCATAAAGAAATTTATGAAGCGCCGCACGATAAAAGCATGTGTTACATTTTTGTGGCAAACCATTGCTCGTACATGGATATACCTGCAATCGTACGCTGTATGCACCAGCCGATAAGGGTTTTGGGAAAATCTGAAATGGTAAAATTTCCTGTATTCGGATGGATATACAGAGCAGCGGTGATACAGGTTGATCGCGGAAGTACTGCAAAAAGAGCGAGAAGTGTGCGTGCATTGAAAGCTGCGCTGCGAAGAAAAATTTCGATTTTTATTTTTCCTGAAGGCACGTTCAATGAAACGGATAAACCACTGAAAGATTTTTACGACGGCGCTTTTCGCATTGCAATTGAAACGCAAACACCGATAAAGCCTTTGTTGTTTGTTGATACTTTAGATCGTTTGCATTGGCGTGGAATTTTTGAATTAACGCCGGGAAGATCGCTGGTTGTTTATATGAAGGAAATTCCGGTAAACAATTATACAATGAAGGAGTTGCCGGAATTAAAAAAAAATGTGCATGAAGTAATGGAAAAGGGATTGATAAAGTATAGGAAATATAAAACTGTGAAGGTTGAAGATTGAAGGTTTAAGGTGTAAGGCGTAAGGTTAATTGTTTGTTTATGCAAGAAGAAATTTTTCAAAAGAAGGAAAATATTTTATTTACTACAGAAGATAATTCTTTGTTTGCTGAAGTAATCATCCCGCTTGCATTGCCTCAAAATTACACATGGCGTATTCCTGAACATTTACAGTCTTCTGTTCAATGCGGTTCACGTGTTGAGGTGCAACTGCGCAATAAAAAGTATGCAGGTATTATAAAAACGTTGCATCACAGCAAGCCCGAAGCTTTTGAACCAAAAGAAATTTTAAATGTGCTGGATGCAGAGCCTGTGGTTTATACAAATCAATTGCAGTTGTGGCAATGGATCGCTGAATATTATATGTGCAGTGAAGGCGAAGTAATGAATGCTGCTGTACCCACCAATTTAAAATTGTCAAGCGAAAGTATTCTGTGGTGGAATGAAGAATATGGAAATGATTTCAGCGATTTGAATGATGAAGAATATATTGTTGCTGAAGCGTTGGAAATGAAGAAGGAATTGCGTTTGAGCGAAGTGCAGCAGTTGCTTGATGCTTCTCACGTTTATCCTGTTGTAAAGAAATTGATCGACAAGAAGGTTTGTTATGTGTGGGAAGAATTGAAAGAGAGATATAAACCAAAAACTGAAATTTATATTACGCTCAATCCTGTTTATCATAATGAGGAAAAACTTTCAAAACTTTTAAATGAATGGACTAAAGCGCCAAAGCAACTTGCCTTGCTGCTTTCTTATTTGCACATTATAAAAACAGAAGGTGAAGTAACGCAATCACAACTTTTAAAAAAAGCAAATGCTTCTTCAGCACAATTAAATGGATTGATTGATAAAAATATTTTGATTGCAGAGAAGAGATCAACAGATCGCGTTCCCGGTTTGCCAAAAAATATTTCCATTGATTTTACTTTATCTGTTGCGCAGAAAGAATCGCTGCAAAACATCATAAAAATTTTTATTGAAAAACAAGTTTGTCTTTTGCACGGTGTCACTGCAAGCGGAAAAACGCAGATATATATCAAACTGATTGAGCAATATATTCAGCAAGGCAGACAAGTTTTATACATGTTGCCGGAAATTGCACTTACAGCGCAGATTGTTCGTCGCTTGCAAAAACATTTTGGAGGAAATATTTCGATCTATCATTCAAAGTTCAATCCTAACGAGCGTGTTGAAATATGGAACAAAGTAAAAAGTGGTGAAGCGAAAGTCTTGCTGGGAGCACGTTCTGCCTTGTTGCTCCCTTTCAAAAATTTGGGATTTGTAATTGTTGATGAAGAACATGATGCATCGTACAAACAACAAGATCCTGCACCACGGTATCATGCACGGGATACAGTTATTTACTATGCTTCTCTATTTAATGCAAAAGTATTGCTTGGCAGCGCAACGCCTTCGATTGAAAGTTATCAGAACTGTAAGACCAATAAATATGGACTTGTTGAATTGCATGAACGCTTTGGTGAATCGGAAATGCCAACGATTGAATTGATCGATTTAAAAACGGTTGCTTCAAGATTTAAAGGTAAAGTGATGCTTTCACCTCAATTGAAAGCTGCTATCGAAACTTCTCTCATTGAAAAAAAACAAGTGATACTTTTTCAAAACCGCAGAGGTTATACGCCTTATATGATCTGCGCAGTGTGCGGTTGGATACCTCAATGCCAGTATTGCGATGTAACCTTAACGTATCATAAAGCGAAGAATAAATTGGCTTGTCATTATTGCGGTACAACTTATCCTGTGATGGTAACATGTCCTGCATGCGGCAATCATAATTTTATGCAGAAAAATTTCGGAACTGAAAAGATAGAGGAGCTGATCGCCGAGCAATTTCCTGCTATACATGTTTCGCGAATGGATTATGATGCGATCAAAGGCAAGCACGATCATGATAATCTCATCAAATTATTTGAACAGAAGAAAATAGATATTCTTGTGGGCACACAAATGGTAGTGAAAGGTTTGGATTTCGAGCATGTAAATCTTGTGGGAATTCTTGATGCAGATGGTCTTCTGAATTTCACAGATTTTCGTGTGAATGAAAGAGCGTTTCAATTAATGGAACAAGTGAGTGGTCGCGCAGGAAGAAAAGATAATAAAGGTAAAGTGCTGATACAGGTGAGCAACACGCAACATCCTGTTTTAAAATTTGTGCAACGACACAACTTCAAAGACTTTTACAATTTTGAAATAGAGAACCGTAAACAATTTTTTTATCCACCATTCTCGCGCCTTATTCATATAACTTTTCGTCACAAACTCACCAACATCGCTGAAGAGGCTGCAAACCTGTTGGTGCAAGGCTTACAGCCAAATTATAAAAACAATATCACGGGTCCTGCAGAGCCTGTTGTTAATCGAATACGCAATCAATATTTGTGGGAATTGCTTATCAAGTTACCAAAGGATGCGCAGTTTATTCATCAATGTAAGCAACGGTTGCACCAGCAAATTGCTATCATTCAATCAGACAAAAGATATAGAAGTGTTGATATCATTGTTGACGTTGATCCGGTCTGATGATGAATGGTGAGTAATATTATTTAGTTTATCAGCGATATCTTTCATGGCATCTTCGTTGTGTCACTCTCTTGTACTTTCTGTTCTTTATTCAGCATACCGATTTTGCTTCATGCATATTTTCTTAGGTTTGCGCTTATGCGAATTCAGGAAAATATTTCACTCAAGCCATACAACACGTTTGGAATAGATGCAAAAGCAAAATACTTCTCAACGTTTTCTTCGGTCGATGAATTAGAAGAATGTCTCAACTACAAACTACAAACCACAAACCTGCCTATCGGACAGGCAGGCCACAAACTCATTCTCGGTGGCGGCAGCAATATTCTCTTCTCAAAAGATTTTAATGGACTTGTTTTGAAAAATGAATTGAAAGGAATTGATCTCATCAAAGAAGATGAGCATCATTATTTCGTGAAAGCCGCAGCAGGAGAGAACTGGCATCAATTTGTTTTGTATTGCATCAAGAGAAATTATGCAGGTGTTGAAAATTTAAGTTTGATTCCCGGCAATGTTGGTGCATCACCCATGCAAAACATCGGCGCGTATGGAGTGGAAATAAAAGGAGTCTTTGAACAACTTGAAGCATTTCATATACGCGATAAAAAGATTGTAACGTTCACTGCAAATGATTGTGAGTTTGGTTATCGTGAAAGCGTGTTCAAAAGAAAATACAAAGATCAGTTTGTAATTCTGAATGTTACTTTTCGTTTGAGAAAGCATCCGGTCTTTCATACATCCTACGGCGCAGTTGAACAGGAATTGGAAAAAATGAGAGTGAAGGAATTATCTATACAGGCAATTTCGCAGGCTGTAATTAATATCCGCACAAGTAAACTTCCCGATCCAAAAGAGATTGGCAATGCGGGAAGCTTTTTCAAAAATCCCGAAATAGATAATCTTCAGTTTCAAAAGTTAAAACAAAAATTTTCAAACATTGTTGGGTACCCCGTTGCAAACAATAAAACAAAACTTGCTGCCGGTTGGTTAATTGAACAATGCGGTCCGAAGGATTCTGTGAGTTGGAAAGGTTATCGTAAAGGTGATGCAGGCTGCCATTCAAAACAGGCTTTAGTTTTAGTGAATTACGGCAACGCGAAAGGAGAGGAGATATACAATCTCTCTGAAAAAATTTTGCAAAGTGTAAAAGAGAAATTTGGTGTTAAGTTGGAAAGGGAAGTGAATATTGTTTAAACCTGAATTTAAAGAAAATAAAGTATCAGATTGCACAATTCTTGATTCTTGTCTTTTGTTTCTTGATTCTTGAATCTTGTCTCTTGAATCTTGTCTCTTGATTTTTGATTCCTTATTTCTTGTTTCTTCTCTCTCTTATCTTTGCTGCAATGGACATCCATTGCACGCATAAGGAACTGATCATTTTAAGAAAGATAGAACATGCCGCAGAAGAAATGCAGATGCCATGTTATCTGATCGGTGGTTTTGTGCGTGATAAAATTATTGGTCGTCCTACAAAAGATGCCGACATTGTTTGTTTAGGCGATGGTATTGAGCTTGCTCATAAAGTTGCAGACAGGTTTAATCCTAAACCACTCGTTGCTTATTTTAAAAATTTCGGAACAGCACAAATAAAAATTCCTGATTTTATTTCAGATAAATATGCTGCAGTTCTTCCTCACGATGTGGAAGACACAGAAATAAAAACATTTGAAATTGAATTTGTGGGAGCACGTAAAGAAAGTTATTCACGTCACACCCGTAAACCAAAAGTAGAGCCTGGAACTTTGGAAGATGATCAGAAGCGCCGTGATTTTACAATCAATGCGCTGGCGATAAGTTTGAACAAGAAAGATTTTGGAAAACTCATTGATCCTTTCAATGGTTTACAAGATATTAAACACAAGATCATTCAAACGCCTTTAGAGCCGGAAGAAACATTCAGTGATGATCCTTTGCGCATGATGCGTGCCATACGTTTTGCATCCCAACTTCAATTTGAAATTGCAGAACATACATTTGATGCAATACAAAAAAATGCAGAGAGAATAAAGATCGTTTCACAGGAACGAATAACTGATGAACTAAATAAAATTGTTGCAAGCAATAAGCCTTCCATCGGTTTCGATCTTTTAAGTAAAAGTGGTTTACTGCAAATTATTTTTCCGAAGATGATGGCTTTGCATGGAGCTGAATATGTAGATGGCAAAGGTCATAAAGATAATTTTTATCACACACTGCAAGTCGTCGATAATATCGCTCAAAAGTCAAATGATCTTTGGTTACGTTGGGCTGCCGTGTTGCACGACATTGCAAAACCTGTAACAAAAAAGTTTGAACCCGAACATGGCTGGACATTTCATGGTCATGAAGTGGCGGGCGCAAAAATGGTTCCTAAAATTTTCGCAAAATTCAAATTGCCGCTCAATGAAAAAATGCGACTCGTGCAAAAGCTTGTGGCGCTGCATCTCAGACCTATCAGCCTTACAAAAGAAAATATTACAGACAGTGCTATTCGCCGTTTACTGTTCGAAGCAGGCGAAGATATTGACGCGTTGATGATGTTGTGTGAAGCTGATATTACAAGCAAGAACAAAATAAAAGTGAAACGCTATCTGCAAAACTTTGAATTGGTTCGCCAGCGCATGCAGCATGTGGAAGAAACTGACCGCTTGCGTTACTGGCAGCCTCCTATAACCGGTGAAATTATCATGGAAACTTTTGGAATATCACCGGGCAGAGATGTAGGTATAATCAAGGATGCTATTCGCGAAGCCATTTTAGATGGTATTATTCCTAACAATTATGAAGACGCTTACCGTTACATGTTACAAAAAGCCGCTGAATTAAATTTGCAACCGGTTTGAATACATGTATTTTCGTTTTAATTTTTGTGATAAATATTTTGTATCCAACTGTTGAATAAAAATGAATCTTTAGTTCCGCCTGAGGCGGACACTTCTTCTGAAGGTAATTCTATTGAGCAATGAACCACATAGGCATAGTAGATGACATAGACGAACACATAGAAAAACTATGTGATGCTCTATGTAACTATGTTTCTATTTGGTTCAAGAATCGCCTTCATCTGCCTGTGTGTAAGATTTTTTTCAAGAGCAATTGTACTGCAGGAAATAAGTGGCATTAAATAAAAATTTAAAAAAGTTGTGTTTAAATGCAGTCACATAAAATTTACAGGCTTCATTTTTGTATAAATGTTTTAAGAAAAGAAAAGAATAATATGCCAAAAGTCCTTGCTAATAAAGTTTCCATAAAAACACTAAGACTAAGCCTATATATTTCTGTGTTTGGTGCCTTTATAGCGGTTGAATAGAATTATTCAAGTACAAGTGTGCGACGCAAGGGACGATAAATAAAGAATCTGCAGTTGGGTACATAAAAAATAAAATCGTAAATCTGCAAATCGTAAATAAAAAATCGAATGGCAATTTTAAAGTTCAGAGTGTATTTTGAAGAAGATGATGCGGTCTACAGGGACGTAGTTATAAAGCATACCCAGACCTTTGAAGATTTGCATTATACAATTCTGAAAGCGTATGAATTTGATAACAAGCACCAGTCAACCTTTTACCGCAGTAATGACAACTGGCAAAGAGGAAGAGAAATTTCTCTGGCAAAATATGATAAGGCTTATAAAGCGCCGCCACTTTTGATGAATGAAACAACAATTGGAAGTGAAATTCGCGACACCAATCAAAAATTTGTTTACGTGTATGATTTTGCAAAAAACTGGACATTTCTTGTTGAACTGATAAACGTGAGCAAAGAAGAAAGCAATAAAATTACTTATCCTGCAGTATCGCGAACAGAAGGAATTGGTCCGCAACAATATGGAACGCGAAGTTTATTAGGTGATCGGTTTACAGACATTGAGGAGAAATACGATCTTACAAAAGGAGCGGAAGGATTTAGTGAAGAGGGAGATGGAGGCGACGAAGATTCTTTTGGTGAAGACACTGGAGGGAATGAAAGTGGCGAGGAATTTTAAATTATTCAATGATCTCCTTCTATTTTTTAGTCGAAGGTTTCAATATTAAGAAACTGTAAAATTTCTATTAATTCCGTTTAGATGTCGGGAGCTTCATAAATTGGCAGTATGAAAATACTCGTCACCGGAGCAAACGGTTTTCTGGGACAACATTTAACGCTTTATCTTTCGCATAAGAGTTATGATGTTGTTGCATGCAGTCGCGGTAAGTGCCGTATTCCTCATCAAAAAGCTTTTCAATATTTTTCTTTTGATTTAACAGATGCAAACGCAGTAGCTGCAATTATTGCATCCTCTCAACCAGATGTGATCGTTCATGCTGCTGCGATGAGCAAGCCTGATGAATGTGCTAATAATAAAGAAGCTTGTTATTTAAATAATGTAACAGCTACAAAATTTTTATTGGAAGCATCAAAGCAATTTCAACCTCATTTTATTTATGTTTCGAGTGATTTTATTTTCGGAGAAAATGGCCCGCACAGTGAAGATGATGAAGCAGCACCTTTAAATTATTATGGTGAAACAAAATTGCAAAGTGAAAAACTTGTAGTAAGAAGCGGATTAACTTATACTGTTGTTCGCCCTGTTTTTATTTATGGACCAATACTCGAAAATATGCGTCCTTCTTTTTTGCATTGGGTGAAAAATAATCTGGAGCAGCAGAAGAAAATCAGAGTGGTAAGTGATCAATTACGTACGCCTACATTTGTTTTAGATATTTGTGAAAGCATCGAAAAAATTATCACGCGCAGGCAACAGGGCACATATAACATTGCGGGAAAAGATTTGTTATCACCGTATCAAATGGCAATAGCAGTAGCCGAATTTTTAAAGCTTGATGCAACATCGATAGAAGAAGTAACATCAGATACATTTAAAGAACCGGTGCAAAGAGCAAAACATTCAGGTTTAAAGATCGAAAGGGCAAGAAAAATTTTAGGATATGAGCCGGTAAGCTTTGTCAAAGGCATTCAACTTACTTTCAATAATAGTATTTATGCACACCCATCTTGAAAAATATTTTTCTCAGCGTGTAAAAAATCTTTTCAACCATCTGCATGATTTTGAGTTAACGGGAGATGAAGTTTCGCTGCATGACCTTAGGGTCGAGATGAAAAAGTTGCGTGCCATTATAAAATTTCTTCGGAATATTTATTCAAAAACACGAATTAAAAAACCTGCACATGCATTAAGGGCAATTTTTCAGCAAGCAGGGGAAATAAGAGAATACCAGATCATCTCGCTATGGTTGCAGAAAAATAATTTCAGTATGATTGAGCAGGTATATTTTCCTGCTGATCAATTGAAATATATGATCATGGAATTTCAAAAAGATACAGAACATTTGAAGGAAGAGTTTAATAAAATAATAGAATCAATTAGTCCTTTTATTGAAAACACGAATGAAATTCTTGCCGAGCAATATTTCGTGGATCTTAATGCGCTGCTTGAGCAGCTCTGTAATAAGGATCTGCCGCAAACTGAATGGCATGAATTGCGCAAACTTACCAAGCAACGCATTTATGCGTACAACTGGATATCACATGAAAAAGAGGGAGAAGATTCCAATTTTTCTTACTATCATAAATTGCAGGAAGCAATTGGGTTTTGGCATGATCTCGTTATTATTAAAGATGCTTTCTCAACACAACAGGTATATCTTTCACAAGACATAGAAGTGCAAAAAGATTTTACTATTGCCTGGGAAAAACTTGCTGCTTCATTAAAGCAACGTGAAAAACAAATTGAAGAGTTGTTATCAAGACAACTGGTTCATGAATAATTGGATATTGCAGTACCTGATCTTGTTCTATTGATAAACTTCTACAGTAAATTCTACTGTTTTATGTGTTCCATTATTGCCGATAAGATCAACGGTAATGTGTTTGGTATGACTGCTGTCATTGGCAGGATTATGTTTTACAATTATAAGCGCAGAAGTAAGAGCACTGTCATCAACGTTGTAAGTATTGTTTGAATTAAATTGAACAGGAATGTAAATATTGTTTGTTGAGGTAATTGATTCGCTGTCATTTATTCCATTCAAATAAGCAGTTTCATTTTCGCCCTGTATATCTGAATAAGTTTTCAATACTTTCACGGACGGTCCAAATCTTTCCTCCTGTCTTTTTTGAATCCTGATCTTTTGTTCCAATTGTTTTTCTGATTCTTCGATTTTTTGCTTATTTAATTTTTGTTTTGTTTTTTCTTCCTGGTTCATCAAATCCAAATTACTTTTCTTTAATTGTTCAAGTTGATCAAGAGTCATCTTTAAAACTGTAGTTACCTGGTTAGAAACTGTTGCTGATAAAACTTTTTCTTTATCTGCTGTTGCAATTTCTTTTTTTGCATTTTCTACATCACCAAGAACTTTTGCCCAATCTTCTTTACTTGCTTCTTTGTTCAATTCGTTTAATAAAACATTTTTTGCAAGAACAACGAAATTTGAAGAATCAAAGTTGAATGAGAAACTATTCGGAGATTGTAATTTGTTTAGATTAATATGAACATTATTTAAATCTTTCTGGGCTTTTACCATTGCAGTATTTAGAACCGTATCAAAGTTGCATTGTAAATTCTGCAATTTTTCTAATGCAATCGGGGCAACTTTTGCAAAAGTTTGAGAAGCAGATTTTTCTATAACAGGTGCAGCTTCTTCAATTTTATTGCTTGCAATATTTACAGCTTTATCCATTTCCTGCTGTAATGGTTTTGTAAAATAATATACGGGATTGAATAAAGGATTATCTGCGGTGACTGCAAGCGGTTCAACAACTATTTTATTATTTACTTGTTGAGCCGTATTACCTGAAGCAGAGTTATATTTTGTTTGAGGATTTAACCATGCGACCGAGCTCAGCATAATTGTAATAAGCACGAGAGCAAACACCTGGTTGCGATAATTATAATTTTTTTCCTGCTTGTTCAACATACGTTTTACTCTTGATAACAGATCATTGTTGTTACCGGTTGCATTCATTGTAAGACTTGTCATTGCAGGTATGCTTGCAATGCGTAACAAAGCTTCTGCATATACCGCAGGTTTATATTGAAACTGCAGCACCCAATCATCGCAACTGTTTTCTCTTTCTTTCTTTATCAATCTTCCAAGTAGTTGAACAAAAGGATTAAAGAACAGAATGATTTCAATGATCGATTGTAAAATGTTGATGAGGTAATCCGCTCTCTTTATATGCGCCAACTCGTGCAGCAGCAATGCTTCCAACTGATCTGTTGTTAAATGATTGATGCTTGCAATCGGCACAAGGATCAAAGGTTTCAGAAATCCAATTGTTACAGGACTTTTGATGATGTTTGAAAAATAAATCTTTACTTCTTTTTTTATTCCAAGATATGCTGCTGTTCTTTTAATAAATAATCTCCATTCAACATCCGGCTTCTGTAAGCCTGTTTTTCGAATTTGCTGTGTAAAATAAAATGCGCGGCTTAAACGAATCACAAGAAATATCAAAATGCAGAGATACGCCACTGAAAGATAGGGGAGATACTGTTCTGCCTTGATGGTGTAATATAAAACAGCAGATGAAAAATCTTTTACAGCCGGTTCATAAATGTAAGAAGCATCGGCTAACGAAGTCGTTGATGGAATTTGCGACAATGCTTCTGCGCACCTGGAATAATAATATTGAAGCGTAAATAAAAACCACACAAAACCTGCAAACTGCGCCGTTACCGCAACGAAATATTTTTTTGAAGACGACAATTTGCCAACATTATTTATCACTACAACAAGGAGCCATAACAGGGCGATTTGCCAAAGACTATTGGCAATTGCATATCCGAGTGCCTGCAAAAAGACAGACTGCAAAAAATTTTGCATCTCTATTGTTTTTTCAGATCGTTAAGTAGTTTTTGTATTTCGTCCAGTTCTTCTTTACTTGGCTGCGAAGTACCAAGCGCCTGCATCACCAATTGCGAAGCCGAACCGCCAAATAAAGAATCCACCATCTTGCCAACAAGTTGTTGCTGCGTTTTTTCTTTGCTTACGTTCGGTGTGTACACATGTGTTTTGTTTGAGTCATCTCGCCTCACCAAACCTTTTTCAAACATTATTTGCATCAGCTTAAGCGTAGTAGTGTAGCCGCTGTCCTTGTAAGCGCTCAATTCTTCATGCACCTCTCTCACAGTTGCGTTGCCTTTGTCCCATAACACCTGCAAAATTTCTAACTCACTTTCCGTGGGTTTTATTTGTTTTATATTGCTCATGATACGATTAATTTCGTAGCAAAATACGAATCTAATCGTAAAGATGAAATTTTCTCCTCTATTTTTTTTAAATCTTAACAAAAAATGCAACCGCTCATCAAGTAAGTGTGGAATATGAGAGATAATTTTTTGGTAGTTAGCTTTAGTTCGCTGCTCATCGTCCCTTGTGTCACTCACTTGTACTGAAGGAATTGTTGTGAAAGATGAACAACATAGGCATATAGAAACATAGGACACACATAGAGAAAAGAGAATCTATGTGATATCTATGGCCTATGTTCTATGTGGTTCAAAACAATTTGTATTGAAGAAACTTTATTCAACAATTAAAGCACAGAGTTTTTGTGTTTTCTGTGAAATAAATCTGTGCAACAGTGGTAAAAATTTTTGCTCAACAAAATATAAAAGCTGAAGTGTGCGACGCAAGGAAAGTTCAATAGCAGCAATGCCGTTCGGCTCATAATAATTCTAAAAAAATTTTCAACAAAAAAGCTCAACCAATTTAGTTGAGCTCTTGAATCTTGAATCTTGAATCTTGTTTCTTAATAGCGATAATGTTCTGCTTTGAAAGGTCCGTTCTTTGGAATAGCTAAATATTCAGATTGTTCATTCGTTAACTCTTCCAATTCAACACCAATCTTTGAAAGATGCAAACGTGCAACTTTTTCATCAAGATGTTTTGGCAGTACGTAAACTTTGTTCTCATAATTTTTGTGATTGTTCCATAATTCAATTTGCGCCAACACCTGGTTGGTGAATGAATTACTCATCACAAAACTTGGATGGCCCGTTGCGCAACCGAGATTCACCAAACGACCTTCTGCAAGAAGAATGATATCTTTTCCGTCAATATTGTAAAGATCAACCTGTGGTTTTATCACATCTTTTGTATGACC
>Ga0070664_100000948_pt1 | contig 22679 bp, 15 predicted proteins | sample KBSC73metaG_FD_65863 | JGI IMG/M metagenome (GOLD analysis project Ga0070664, IMG submission 65863) | Corn rhizosphere microbial communities from Kellogg Biological Station, Michigan, USA - KBS C7-3 metaG | ecosystem: Host-associated > Plants > Roots > Rhizosphere > Soil ... | reverse complement strand
GACTAATGGAATTGCTTGAAGTGAAGACCAGTGAACAAAATGACAAAAAAGAATTGTTTACCTCTTTCGGGATAAGGCCTGGAAGAAGCAGGGATTGAACCAGGGCTTGTTGACAGAGCAGATATCAAAAGCCTATGTTATCTCATTTTCAGGGACCGAGCAAGGGATGAGCGCCCTCTGATCTAACGACCAAACAAGCAAGCAACGGCCCGGCCCGGCCCTTGTTACTAGAAATATGAAGCGTGCTAGCGCGCACTTCCTATTAACCAATTCACCAATTTGAAGATTGGTAAACAAAGATAATAGGAGCCGAAGTCAATCCCTTCTCCTCCCCGAGGGGACGTTATCGGTCGCTTCGTTCCCTTGTTTACTGAACTCTTTTCAGGAGATAGGTCTACCTCATCTGCTTGTAAATTCATTGTGTAAAATAACTCGTAAATTCATTGTGCCAGAATTGATCACTGATCAGGTGTGATCAGTCTCATCCGTCTAAGAGACTGATCCGGTGCGATGAGTCTATTCCGTGTAATATTTTGGAATTCCTCTTCCAACTCGTCCCGGAATGGGCGTTATGGCAAAGAACAAGAAGAAAAAGAAAGAAGAAATTTGTCCAATAGTAACAAATGGTGCCTCCACAGGTTGACATCCGATCCAACCTAGTAGTAAGCAATCCGCCAAAAGCAACCAAAATATTCCTTGGTGAATCGGTCGAAAACTTGAACTACGCACATACATTTCTTTAAAAAAAGGTAAAGCCAAGAGAGATATAAAAACTGGTGCTATTGCGGCTACACCCCCCGCTTTGTCAGGTATACTGCGAAGAATGGCATGGATCGGTAGGAAATACCATTCCGGCACAATATGAGGCGGGGTGGGCATCGGATTAGCAGGTATATAATTGTCGGGATGCCCCAAAACATTTGGAGCAAAAAAAATCCAAATGGAAAAAAAGATAGCAGAAGCTACCCGACCTACAAGATCCTTTACATAAAAATAAGGGTAAGAAGCAATTTTATCCATCTCAGAATGTACACCCAATGGATTATTTGATCCATATTGATGCAATGCAGCCAGATGAAGAAGACTGGCGCCTGCTAAAATAAGGGGGAGTAAATGATGGAGACTAAAAAAACGATTTAAGGTGGCATTGTCCACGGAGAAACCACCCCAAAGCCAAGTCACTATGGTATCTCCTACTACTGGTATGGCGCTAGCTAAGCTTGTAATTACTGTTGCTCCCCAAAAGCTCATCTGACCCCAAGGTGGTACGTATCCTATAAAAGCTGTCACAATCATTAATAGGAATATGACAACTCCGAGACACCAAACAAATTCCCTAGGACTGCTATAACTCGCATGATATAGACCACGAAAAATATGAAGGTGAACCACAATGAGAAACATACTTGCCCCATTAGCATGCATATAACGGAGCAACCAGCCCCCTTCAACATCTCTCATAATGTGTTCTACGCTGTTGAAAGCTAGATCCACATGAGGTGTGTAATGCATAGCTAAAAAAACGCCAGTCACTATCTGAATGACTAAACAAATACCAGCTAACGAACCGAACCCCCACCAATAACTAAGATTGCTCGGGGTTGGATAATCTATTAAATGCTGGTTAAGTGTGGAGTATATAGGTTGTTTAAGAAGAGAGAATCGTTGGTTCCTTATAGTCATTTCTCTTTTCTATCGTGACAACTCCTCTTCCCCCTTATTTTATTTACCCCCTTGCCTTGATGCTTCGCAGCGCCCTGAATAAGAAAAAAGCTGCATGAGAAGATTCATCCCATTTTGGTTTGGCGAGAGGGAGGCAGCGAATCACCTGGGCTACGGATTTGTTGGTTAGTTGATTCTCGAAATCAGGTCATTCGGAAAAAAAAACTGCCGCTTTGGTTTCTTAAGGCTTCAAACGAACGACTAGTCATTTTTGATGATGAAATCAAAGTCTATTTTTGACCTTTCATGAAGAAGCCTGCGTGCAAACTACCTAGCCCTTTTCAAAAGAACGTCGATTTCCATCTCAACAAAGAAAGAACTCAAAATAAATGAAAGCAAGATTGCTTGTTGTCCTATTACTCTTTTTGTCAGCCTTGTGGAGCTTTGGAAAGGAGAGAATTTGAATAAAGTAACTCTCGGAAACTCTTATTGGACGAGAGAGAGTCAATATGATATTGGGCGTGGGTTTTTCCAACGAAACGACGAGTGAGAAAGATAAAGAACGCGACGTGGTTCATTGAAGTAGAGGTTTGACCGAGGATTGGGTGTCCTACGCTACTTCCGTTCATGTTCAAAAAAAAGATAATTTAAAAGACCTTGGAAAAACCAACGAAACGAAGAAGTTTAGGATTGTCTTTTTCATGCGGAACCCTCTCCGTATTAGTAAGCGGGCCCTCCTTTACGCGATCGTTACTGTCCGCATCCTCTTGCTTGATTTCCTGTGCATATTCCTTTTTCTAAACATACTTGATCCAAAGACTTGATCAGGCAGTATCAAATGATAGGTGGCACGCATAAACTTATCTTGTAAGTTATCCAGATGCCTTGCTAGCTTGTATTTGTGAAGGATATGTTAATCTAGGTCAAAGATACTTGTTCTCGATGAGTGAAGATTCTGGTATTACGCCTCGAATGGAGCATTACGAGTGCATGATTGAGTTGTTTAGTAAGCATGGTTGATTTAGAATCATAGCCAAACCTTAAGGGTTGTATTCCCCATAAACTTCTAGTTATTCTCCAGTATGAAAGGTTCTAGTGACATTGCTGCTATTGCTGGAAGTCCAGTTTCATTTTGGCTGGGAGTTCTCTGTCAGCTAGTGGGAGTCCCGCTATTCTCATTGTAGGCGTAGTTGCTTCTTTCATCCAGCCCAGCACGCCATATAATCCCTTTTCCATGCCCGTGCTTTTACCTCTTTCTACGCATGTCGATCCAAAGGAAGCCATTTAGATCTGAGTTAAGGAAGGAAGTGAATTTAAGCAAGAGAGCGATAGGATAGATATAAAGCTTAGACCAATAGGCATCTTAGGTTTTTAGGAAAAAAAGTATATTAGTATACTACCTCTTGGAGTTTCAGTTGCTATCCATTCTGTTTGAGTGCCATATAGCTTTTCCTATTCAGTTCTAGAACTAGTGGTTACAGCGAATGAGCAATCTTGTGTATATCCAAGGTAAAGGGCAAGAGACTCTGTCAATTCATCCAATGAGTAAGCAGGACAGTGAAGTTAGAAATCCTTTAAGTCCCTCTTGAATTTAAGTAAACTCCGGCCCTCACCTCAAAAGTAAACAAGTTTTCAAGGGTAGGGGTAGCGTTTACTAGCCAGCAAGTAAGATAACAAAGCTCTTTTTTTCAATAAGAAAAAGTAGTAGTTTTCCGGGTCTCAATGGAGGAGAACTTTCCTGTTCATCCTACACTACAGCATAGGCAAGATCTCATCCTTCGGCGAATCTAGGGGCTCAGAAGAGTGTCACCAACGACGTCGGTGGGCCAGGCCAAAGAAAGACTGTCTCTTTAACGACGTGGTCACGGGGATACGATCCGACAAGAGAGATGCTGAAGAATATGCCCTCCTCAAGGGGTCAAGCACTCGATCAGAACTAAACCATCCTGCGGCACTCACAGCATGAGCACACAGGGCAAGATAAAGAGAAGGATAAACGCTAAAGAGATCGTCAACTTCACCTTGGCATGCTTCCATCAGTGCCTCAAAACATTTGCTATTCTTATCTCTAGAAGGGTGCTTCTATTGTTGTAGTGTTTCTAGCGAAAGAAGTCCCACGCCAGCAGCCTGCCAGAACCATTAATACAGGGTTTGATCCACTGAACACTTGTTTTTATCTACGAAGAGCTGAGTTGGCACCTCGAGGTGTCGACTCAGCTATTTGCCGAGAAATAAGCACAGCCTGCCTTCTACCCATTATGTCGACGATTAGGTAGAGCTCTTACGGGGGCTAGGTTACCAGGATACGACCGTTCCGCAATAGAACATGGCACTAATGTATCCCCTAAGGTCCCAGCACCTTTTGATCAATACCGAAATCATAACATTTCTATATGATAATTTGAGATTGCTCTACCAGACCTGACTACCAAGATTGACCTCTCCATGCTCGTCATTTCTAGTGCTTGCACAACCTCCTGGCGCCTTATTTACTGACAATTCCCCGGGTGTAAGCCAGCACTTGCAAATGTCTTTTATTTCATTAAAAAACTCCGCTTTGTCGACATCGTCTTTTCCAAACATTCGAGGTCTTAGTTGCAAGTATGATAAATGTTGGTTTTGGTTAATAAAAATGAAACATTCAGGAACAAATAAGCCTTTACTTAATTCACGCTCCGCCCTCAACTCAAAGTGCCAATTTAAAAGCGAACAGCTAGAAGCTCCCGCATCAGAAGCTAGAATTGACGCCACGGCATAAGGCATCGCCTCCATGCTATGTGCACACGGCCCCGAAGTGGAATGGCTAATTTGCACAATCTGGGAAGCCCGGCCTTCTCCCTCTCAGTTCCTCCGCAATCGACTTACCAGAAATCGTCGTGGCAACTCCACTTCAACCCCCCACTCTTTCCCGGTGCCTATACTTAGCCCTTTGAAAAGTCTTCCAGTACCTCCCGCGTGGCAGCCCGTCAGAAGCATGCCTCATAAGAATCTTTGTGGCGACGGTCGAAGCCTCCTCACTCAACTTCTGAATCAAACCACCTTCCGGCTTCGTACTACTACTACCTCCTAGGTCGTCGTTCTTTCCATTGCTTCGGGTTCCTTCCTCTGCTTCGGCGCTGCCAAACTCCTTCGTATTTACGTACACAAATTTGCTCTCTGGACCCATCTCCTGGTTCATCTTTTCGACCATCCTCTTCAATTTCTTGTTGTAACCTTCAGTGACTCGATTCGCGGATGCTGAACACTCCCCTGTAGGCATGAACTCCAGAGCACGAACGTACGGTATACAACCGAGCGACGTCGGACACAACAAACTTTCGAGCACCCAGTTCATTTAGCCTCTTAATCGAGGGAAAGAAAATAGAGGTCAGCAGCAAACAAGAGCAAGCGACACAAAACTACAGTAGGGATAAATTGGCAGAACCTTCTGATAAAATGTCAGATTGGAAACCAACACGTCCAGAAAGTATGAAGGATAAGGCTTCTCTCGTCCAAAGAACGGTACTGAAGGTGTTGGACACCTCTGGCCAGCCAATAGAGAGAGATTGGACTCGAGGCAGTGGAAGACGGCTATCTAGTGGGTATCTACCATCATTCCTCCTTTCGGATCGGACTGGCCCATAGATATGAGATCAAGAAACCTACGGAACCAAGTGATCATCCCCCGGCAAATAGTCCTGTTCCCGAGCTTATGTTACCGAACTAGCTTTGATCTACTTGCTGCTACTGATCCGTGACGCAGGAATCCAATCCGGACTTGTTCCCAATCAACGGATTATCCTGTTTCGTAGAAATCCTGTCTACTTGTTCTACAATTCCATTCCAAAGGAACTTCTTCTCCAATCCCAATTAGCTCTTCTCCTATTCCAATTCCTATTTAGATTGATATATCTATCAATCTCGGAATGGCGCTTTTATGCTTCCAATTCGGTCGGGAATCCCATCCCTCGAGTCCGGCACTGCCCACTCATCTAGTGATGGAGAAGGCGAGTAAACTAGACTCAGCTCACTTGCCATAGCTCATAAGGAATGATTTTAAGAGCAACAGCTCATATAAGAACAACAGCTCATATTTCTTAGCAGAACGGGCTATGCGGAATTCAAGTACAAGTAGACTTAAGCGAGCATCCCTATTCGATGAAACCAGACACTTATTAGATTAGGTAGTCTCCGCTTCTGTTTCTCTTCCTCTTCCGCCTAGTGCCAGTCTATTCCTGTTTCGGAGGACCTCCACTCACAAAGTGCCAGAGACCAACCAGTTCTGTTACAATCTGAAATGGAGACTAGGATGCTGACTCGAAAGAGACAACTCTATTTGCTTGCTTATCAGCTGGTGATTTGTGATTATCCTTTGGCCAGAGATCCTGATCATGGAGATATGCAAATTTTCAACACAGAACTGCCTTACCCGTCCCTCTACAAATTCGCCGTATGCCCCTTACCATATGATATGATGATGAAGCTCCTTCTGATGAAAGATTATGGCGTGTGCCGTCGGAGTGTGAAAGAATGGATAGCTACTAAGCTGTATTCATGTCAAGCCTTCCTTCCTCGGGGAATATACATATTGCAAAGGGCCAAGCCAAGGTATGGTTCTGCGTCGGTCGGCGCCACGTAGATCAAATTGGCATGCACTTGGAGTTTGGGGAATTTGGTAACATCTGTCTCAGCACCGCCGCCTAGTACTCCGTATGATGGAGGGATACTACACTTATCAGCTGAGACCTGTTTACTGAGGGAGCTTACCTAGTAGTTACTGAGTTAGATAATAGTTGGATTTTCATGCTAGTTGGTTTTGAGTATTTTTAATGGCTCCATCTTTCGTCGAAGTGAAGTGAAGAAGTCATATTTTCTAGAATCTAAAAAGACTTATGTGTAATTTGTGTTGGTGATCTTTGCTATTTGTCTATCTTTTGGGGCCGAATCCGCCGTGCTTTTCTTTACTCCACTCCGTTGGTTCCTGCTTTGAAAAGTGTCTGCCTACCGCATTCTTCTTTCCTTTCTTAAAATAGAATTTCAGTGATAGGAAAGCCATTTGTCGGACAACCTGCCTACCCTAGCTTGTAGCTGCTCTCACTCACTCCTTTATTGGGTCACTTGACTAAGGGAAGGGGCTAGCGTTGAAGTCAGTGATTCAATTGGGCTCTCCCTCCTTGGCCAAAAGCACCCAAATGCTTGTTGACTTGACTTTGATCTGTCACACCAAATCAAAGAACGCGGAGAATCTTTTACTGGCCATCACAATAAAAGCCAACCTCTCCCTTCCGCCCTCTGTGAAAGTGAAAGTGAAATCGACTTGTCTATGGAGAGGAGATTCATGAGATGAAATCCGCTTATCTGTTTCTGCATCTGCCAAACAACAAAAGCAATAAAAAACAAGATAAGCCCTGCCGCTCTGGCCTACCCAACGCAATCTTGACTTGCAACAGGATCAACAAATGGGGAAACCTCTGGCTCCGACCCAACCATAAGAGAGAAGAGGCGCTTGTGCACGACAATAAAAAGACAAGTACGGCTGTCGCAGCACCTTTTGATCTTTACTGAGATCGTGTTGACATAGGCTCATTCATTAAATGCTAATGACTCTGCTCTAACCTGCTATGGTCTATTAATTTCAAAGAGCGGCACTAGACTAGTCACTTCAGGAGCATAATCTACAGTTCGAAGGAACCGGGCCACCTTCTTTCTATAGCGGCAGATTTGAGGAAGCCAAAGCAGAATAGAATCTTTAGTTCTTCGAGGAAGAATACAGTTGCCCACCATCCGAGTATGGTTACCACTACCTTGGCTAGATTTCCCTAACTGCTCTGTGCTTAACGTCTCTAAAAGGAACTTTGCTGCTCTGCGCATTCAAGGTAGGGCCCTGTTAGAAAAGAGGTGTACCTCTTGAATAAAAGAAGAGCTGAACCCTTCCAAGCTACTAGACCTGGAGGATGATATGAGTGGAACACAGCTTTAGGCCTGCCAACGTAGTTCAAATAAGTAATTTCAATCTTTTATGGCAGATTACTGTGAGGGCCTCTTTCGATTTGTCAACGAGAAGCAGATTACCTTTTAAATATGCACTTTGAACAGCCAAGAAAGCTGATACGCACGAGCACGAACCGAGGTTGTCTTTCTTTTCTATTTCTCCTCAATGCAAAACACAAAGTTGAATCACTCTTTGCAATGGTTGTTATGCTAATTATGATATTATTAGCCGCGTTCGATAAAAAGAGAAATGAGTAGCCGGTATAATAGAGAAAGTATTTTCCAGTTAAGCACTCCGATCTGTGAAGGCTTTCCCGTGCCTCTTTTACTTTCTAGTCACATAGCCTGCTTCCAATTAATTTCGCCGCTTGCTGCCGAAATTACAATGAACAATAAGGCATCCAGGACAGAAGACGATTTTGATTAGCAGACTATCTTTTGTGCCGGAGTTAGAATAGAATGCGCTTTGGTTCACTGATTTGGTGTTCCATCCCTGGCTCTGGTTTCTTTAAATAGGACGACTTGTCCTTAAGAGTCCTCAGAATATCTGAAAGTGGTGCATTGAACAGCACACTTGTAAGATTGGACTTATTCTTAGACTGGCTACTGGAGGAAAGTTAAGGGATAGTACAGAGTACGGAGTACGGACTCCAGGGATGAATGGGGCGTTTCCTCGAGGGAGGGCATAGATTGCGAGACTTCCATGTCCATATGTCTCAACTGTTGGTCTCTTTTTGAGGTTCTACTATTACGGCAGCTTTGCTTCCGGTGTGCGATCCCGCGCCTTCCCTTCATAGCGCCTATTGGTATTTATGAAATCCTATTGATTTCAGGGTTGTGTATTTCTTTTCGTATATTTATTCTACTTTCTTTAATGGAAAGAATTCCATTCCGACATGATAGGCAAATCCGAGGGGAAGTGGGAAGGGGCCCAGCGTGGTGATGTTCGTCTTGAGCGCGCGTACCGAACTATTGATTAGATTATTGGCTCATGAGTCTAGGCCATATGTGTTCTTCGTATATGATTCCTATGGCTTAAAAGTATATGATTCCTATCTAAGAGAAGAGCCTGGTATTTCAAGTAGAATTCAGTGCCGGTGCCTGGTCAGGTTCTAGGCAAGTCAACCCAAGGTCAGGTGCTCGCTATCCAGCCAGTCATCCTCAGAACTCTTTTTGTGATGTCTCCAGGTCTGGTCTAAAGGTGCCGTCTCTAGATCGATAGTCCAGGGAAACCGAAAGGAAGGGATTGATTAGGTTATGTACCCAAAAGTCGAGTAGGGAAAGCACAACTATCAACGTTTGATTGAGGGTTAGCGGTCAAGAGTATGCGCCGTTCTAGGTAGCGGCTTCCTGCTGTTCCGATTCATCTTCCGCTTCTTCCCATAGCAGTATAACAATTGAGCACTCACTTATATGATCTTCAAGGCGCGCAGCGGTGAGGGGAATAGAAATCCTCTCGAGTGGAACCTTAGCGGCCTTTGTCAGCAGCAAATAACCTACTGCGATTCAGGTAAGAACTAGCTATGACAAGCTATTTGCGAATCACCGGAATCAGATGCTTGAGATGAGAACACTTCTGCTTAATATTTTCATTATCTTATTTGAGTCTATGATCAAACAACTATAACTGAATCATCTAGAAAGAGTGCCTCGCTGCATCTTCTCATTTGGAGCATGAGATGCTTGAAAAACGCCTTCCCTGTTTATTCGTTGATATTCTGGACAACCTTCTCATTTTTCTTTATCCAGCCCGAATGTGGAGAGAGTAAAAGGCCGCGGCAGGGCTACTTCTTCTAGGTGTGAATTCTACCAAACCAAGGAAGGGGGAGTTCTGACTCTATTTAGAAAGTTTTGATCATCATTAGTTTAGTATTGTAATTACGTCTGTTTTCTGGACTTGGATCTCCTACCTCCTGCGCCGATTGTTCATTCTTTAGTGAAAAGTAAGAAGAGGCGCGCAGGGAAAAGGGTCAAGTTCTGGAGATCGGATTGGCGAGGAGAGTATTTATTAAATAGGAAAGCTCTCTTCTTGTCTGCGTACACCTATAGCTGCTGGACTGACCCCAGAGTCATATAATTCCAAAATTCCTAAATGGATGTGAGTAGGCTCGTTTGGCCTTTTTAGCCTCAGAACGGAAAGAGTGAAGCCTTTGTTCGTAACTTTACTTTAAAGTAAAGCAACGGATTTTATTTCTTTCTAGCGCTCTTTTTTCTATTTCTAGCGCGAAAGCCTTTGCGCGTTAGTCACGCGCATCCTAACTTGCTAGATCCGTTGCGCTGAAGCGCAGCCGTTTTCTTGCTGCATCCTAACTCTGGATCCGTTCCGTACACGCGGATCCGTGGCACTTGCTCACTAGCCTTTCTAAATAGTTTTAGTTAGGCGCATCCTAACTTCTTAATATCTGGGTGCCAGAGCTCACTTGCTTTTTTATAGAGTCTTCTTTCTTCAACCTGGCACTGCTTGGGACTTGATGCTTTGCTTGTGACTTGACTAGTACTATGGTGTGTTAGTGACTAAGACTTCCCTGATCTTGCTTTCTCTCAATAGGCAGAATCTTTCTTTCCGTGACTGCTCTCCTGCTAGTCATTTCTAAGGTCTTATGGGTAGTAAGCGGGCACCGAAGTCAGTGCTGTATAGAACTGAAACTCTTTGACTTGACCCGGAGATAGAAGAAGGTGGAGTCCATTAGTCATATTTGCTAACCGGTTAAAACTCTTAGGCTTTGTGTTCATTTGAGCCTACAAAGAGACATATAAATGCTTTCTGTCTGCCGATAACCAACTGGCTTTGTTTTGCTCTTTGGAATACCATTTCCTCCCTATGGAGCTGGTCAATTGAATCGGCTTGCTACACTTTCCATGGAATTCTGTTTAAATAGGAGCAGGATGATCATTCTATTCCTTCACTTTGCTATAGACAATAAGTGCCAGAACGGATTCTCGACAAGGCTCAAACAGTGCTTCTGTCTACACTAATTTGATAGCTGGACAATAGTCAACAACTTCGAAACAACGGCACTCCACTGGCAGTTCAAACTACTGGCTTTGACATTCTGTTCCGGTAATTTGAGACAAATTCAGAAGCGGCACTTGTTGAACAATTCTATCAATATGTGGCGGTTTGAGATCAATGTCATAAAAAAACCTAGATTAGGTGCCAAAAGGAGAGTGCAACGGTAGAAGTCAGCAAGGGGGAATGGGTTAAGAAGTGCCGGGAAGCAGCTATTGCCCGAGGTTAGAAAAAGATGGGAACCAATCCTTTCAAGGCAAGTCAATACTCCACTCTACGCGCCATTCGAGGAATAGGGTCAATTGTTAGTTAGAAATGCATTGACCAGTTCCATTTCCTTGTTCGTCCTACTTTGATTTGAAGAAAGCAGTCAATGAGAAAGATGCATCCGGAGCTAGTAGTTACTTAGAAAAGTGCGGAACCTTACCTGTATGAGATCTGTATCAACTTTTCTATAGACCTGGTCGTGTCATTGCAGTGAGTGCCATACCATAGCCATAGGGTTGTATTTATCTTGGCGAGGCTTCGCTTCTCTTCGATTCTATTCTCGAGTCAAGTCTAGTCGACTTAAGCTCCTAGTAGGTGATCTATGACATTAGCACAAGCCGATACCGGCGAAGCAGCACCAGACAGAGGCATATTGACAACTCCTCCAAATCTAGACGGAGTCTATTCACTGCTATTAGAGCCAAAAGGATTGATCCCTTTATATAGAAAAAAGATCCGGTTCACCACTTCCAATCTTCTTAGAGTCGATTCTATTAGATCGGCCCTTATCTGCCACAGGAAAGATTGACCAGAAACGAGGCAGCCAATAGATCACAACACAAACACAACAACAAAATACGAATGCAAGCTCTTGTTCCCGGCAAGCCTATCCTTCTGTCTTCAGCCTATCTAGAATATGTATATTACAGCTTACACACTATCGCAACCTTCCTTTTTGGTAGCCGATTCCCGGGGGAAGTGAAATGAAGTAGTCGACGTTTGTGTTGTAGGCCCGGTAGTTATGATACGATCTTTAGCAAGTGCCATCGAGAAATTGACTCTGCTCAGCGCATTTTCAAAACTAAAATCGGCTTAGAAATAGGAAATAGATTCTAAAAGCTCATGGGTAAAGGGCGAAGAGGTTGTTACATGAGATGGGAAATGAGATTAGCCCACAGGAGCTTGGTATTTTAGCTAGCTTGGTACAGTAGGCGCGCAGCGGAGAAGAGAAGCTTATTATGACTCTATGCCCGCCAGGTTCTATCTACATGCTTAACACAGGCAAGCAAGTAGTTCCAATTTTTCTTCTCACATTCAGCGTCATAAAATGAAAAGCAAGCAGATGAACGCTGTTTAGTTGAAAAAAAGCATCCCCCATCATCCTCATTCGATCCTGCCGAAGAAAGAGTTGAATAAGCTAGGAAAGGGCCCCTAAGCTAGAGCTAGAAGGGCTAAGATACAAAGACAAAGTAGGTTTAAAGCTAAGAGTTCACTTTTCTCAAGCAGATAAGCCAGATAATAAAGCGGATAACCCTGTGCTATTCCATGCATACTTGAGCTACAGTATAGTATTTTGAAACCCTTTTTCACTTACTTTGACAAGCAAAGGCTACTTCGGACAATATAGACAAGATCAGACACCTTTTAGCTATGTTTCTTTAGAGGAAAGAACCAATAGTCGGGTCGGACCCCTCCCGCCTTTAACTACTAGAGCTGTAGTTATACTACTCTACTAATCCCAAACCCCTAACTTAAGAGGAGGAATGGTTAACCCATACTTTTATTGAACTGATAGACTTGTATTTTATGTTGGAAAAGAGTTCCATCTCAGAAATTAAGGGAATGCAAAATATCATATTATGGTGATCGAGATCACCTGCTGGGAATCCAGGTTCCCCACTTTTCGACTCTACTCGAGCAAGCAAAAATAGTAATGATTTACGATTCGAGGAATGAATCGGGTTAGCCACCCACAGTATGTCGGGCGTGTAACCATTTAACAGTTCAAAACCCAACAAATCGGGTTCCTTAATTGACTTGATGCTTAGAGGAGTTGTTCCCGGTACTACTAGGTTATAGCTTAACCGACCCAGGAGACGACGTAAAGACTATAGAGATAAGAGGTAGAAGGAAATTACTATAGGGTACAGCCTCGGGTAGTCTTAGGGTTTTCCAAGATATGATATGATATGATCGGGTTATTTATTCAAATTGGAAATAGCTAGAACTCCTGCGCAGGCTTGCTGTACTGAATCTCTTTATAGTCTACCTGTCAAGCCCAAGATAAGGGCAGGGCTGGGTTTATTATTCCACTATGTGGGTTTTAGGTTTTCCAGTTTCATTGAAGCAACTCCTTTCGCTTTCATCTGTTCAACTAAGGATAAGGAGAGGAGGAAGGAATCAAATCAACGAGAAATACTATACTATACTCGAACTCGAAATTTCTAGTTGCGAAGGAAAAGCGTGAAACCCGACAATGTCAACTCTCAACTCTACATGTTAGAAGGAGCTAAATCAATAGGTGCTGGAGCTGCTACAATTGCTTTAGCGGGAGCTGCTGTCGGTATTGGAAACGTTCTCAGTTCTTCGATTCATTCCGTGGCGCGAAATCCTTCATTGGCTAAACAATCATTCGGTTATGCCATTTTGGGCTTTGCTCTCACCGAAGCTATTGCATCGTTTGCCCCAATGATGGCCTTTCTGATCTCATTCGTTTTCTAATTCGTAAAAATAAGGTGTAGTTTCTCCGTCTTCCTGGGAAGGAAAATAGAGATGACGAGGCCCCTACTTACCTACCGGGTAGGTGGGGGGAAAGAAGAGTGGGTTAGCGGGCTTCTTTCACTGTGTCTTTTGACTCTGCTTGAGGGGGTTTTCCCTTCAGCTTGATTGAATATCTCTTGTGGGGGTAGGCCATCTAAAACTATTTTAGCAAGTAGACAGGAATCGTTGGGATCCTATCTATCTATCCGGACTTGATTCATTCATCTGACCATCTGGATTTCCAGCCCACAATAATAGAGGCAGAAGCACACATGAGTCCTAGTCATACTTCCTTCTAGGCTTATAGGAATCCATATTTCTAGAAGAATATACCACTAATCTAATGGTGGGCGAAACTATTGCATGCCAAGGTAGGTAAGTCAAGATCAGTAGGCATTAAGTCAAGATCAGTAGGCATAGCCATTCTAAGCACTAGTCTAGATGTCAGGTGATATTATCATATCAGCTAGGCTTGGGTAGGCATCTCTTAGACCTTCATCTACTATTTTATTTGCTGCTATTTGATCTGGTTCAGCCTTTCCCTGGCAATGGCCTTGGTAATGATGCATAGTGAAATCGATGCATTTCATATGGTTAGCTCTATCAATTCTCTATGATTTGAGAAACGATCTGGCACCAGAGTCCGCTAAAGCACTGGGTTATGACCCTATTGGATCTCGCACATATATATCCGGAAGATACCTTAGCTATGAAACACTCTTTCAAGCCTATGACCAATACCCATCGAACTTATTGGATCTTTTTCTTCCTTTCCTTAGACCCGCAAACAGAGACAACCTGATCGATAATAGTGCCGGTAGAGGAAAAAGCAATGGTCAACTATTCTCACGCATCTCGACGGAAAGCTAAGCTCACAAACAGAAATGGTTACGCCCACATAAGCCTCAGAGCTGGAGACAGATCCACCAGTTAAGGTATTCATCCAGAAATGAGCCACTAGACTCACTTACTCAAAGTGCTCGGTAGCTAGCCCGGGAGAGAAAACCATTTGAAGACAAGAGATTTGATTCACCGATGCCCCAACTGCTTTAGTTGACGTAGTGTACGAGCCAGATCAGAACCAGAACTCGATTTGTCCTAGATAGGAGACTGAATGAACTATCTGAAGACTTCCTTCCGGCATCCCTTCCCTCATACGCCGATCTACTTTGATTGGTTTGCGGGCCCATTGCTGTGCTGGTTTGTGAGCTTAGGAAGCATTGTGGAGGTTCAGTTCATAGGTAGAAGAAGTCGGGATCAGTGAGTGCCAGTCTAATTCATCGAAGAAAGAGACGCTAGCGAACAGACAAGAGATTTTCTTCACTACCGAACCTGGCTGACTTTCCTCATTCTATGTCAATTCGGATCTAATTCTATGTAAGAAAAAGATCTATAAGAATGGAATTATGGGTGGGATTTGGGGAGGATCCGGTCCTCTTTTTATATATATTTATAGATAACTCGATTTTCTTTTCTGCAGGTGAGACGATACTAGCCGGTGATTCAAAGGTGCTTCCAGCTTCTGAAGCAGGTAGTAGATCGGGATAGCCAGCCATTTCTTATCCTGATCGAGAATAGTGAGCTTGTACAAGCCCGTTTCTATATACGCGACAGAGCCTAGAACGCACGTTAGAGATCTTTTCGTGAGAATTGAATTGAATTCGTAGGGATGAAAAACGCGATATAGCTCTAAAGTAAGAAAGAAATCGGCCTGTCCCGTATAATGAAGTCAATCAAAGGCAAGGGTGAAACTAGTCTTATGGATGCAAGCTTGACTGGTTCTTAGTAGTCTTGGGTAATGGATCTCAGCTTGACTGGTTCTCCTATTTTCATATATAAATGCTCCGGCCGTGAATTCCTTTTTTCTAAGATTAATTCCCGGCAGGGCGTAAACTCGAGCAAGAGCCTGGGACCGGCACAAAAAACTAGGCAAACTGCCACTGGACTAACATCGGAACCGAAGATCCAAGGGGTCATATCAATATCATGGCGACTCACCACTAGAGACAAGAACTCAACCCAGCTAAGGAAAAGCAAGTACCCGATAGCGGAGGAAATGGAGCTTCGCAGCGTAGGCTTGCTTTATGGCCCCTGAGTGCACATCCTTGTTGTGGGGAAACCCGAGTAACTCACTACTTGAGCCCATGGTTAGTATCACTTTTTGAATGGGAAATCTACTCTCCCGAGGGGAATTGTCAGGTAGTACTAGTACTAGTACTACGGCAAGTTTAGTTTAGTCCCAACAACACCTTTTTAAACCTGCGAACGAAGAACAGAGTCATCAAATGGGTTCTGGGCATAGCATAGAGCTTCCGCAGGGCGTACGGTATTGGTTGGTACCTGTTGTCTGTTCTGTACCTCATGTTCATGATTGGAATATGCATCCCGTAAAGGAAGTATTTCCAGTAGATCTTTTCCCTCTCAGTGGAGAGGTGGGTCCCGCCTCGGCACATAAACTCTAGATTTCGGAAGCAAAGCACTGCAGTAAGCAAACCTTTCCTAAGCATCTCTAGCCTTCTCTTTTCCTAAGCATCTCTAGCGTGCGTTCTCCATAGAAAGAAAAACCCAGCAGTCAAGACTAGTCACATACATGAGTGAAACAAGTGATTCGCTGACATTCCATTCAAATAGTGCCGAGTAGTCACAGCTACGACAAGTTCTTCTAAGATAAGAGGAAGGAGTGTTCCCTCATACGATCTACTTTTGCTTACTCCCTAGCCCTAGCTTGATGGACCAAATAAGGGCTATCCTATCCTAACTAATTCTCTTTCCTGCAACCCAAGCTAAGCTTCAACCAACCGTCACCTTTAGCCAACCAAGCGCTTTAGGAAGTCGATTCCATCATGGGAGTGGATCTCTTCTAGTGGCGAAATCACGGAATCGGATCACTAGTTCAGTTCAAAGCGCTCGTAGAGCAGACACAATACAAGTGCCAGGTAGTAATCTGTCTTTTCCCCGGAAACCTTGCTTCCTATTCCTACTACGACTACGATACGATGAAACTCGAGCACAAGTGAAGAGATCTCATCCCGTCTTTCATTAAGGGCGTACTATACTGGGGCGTTTAGGTCGTGCCATTCTAAAAAAAATGAAAGCATGAGCATAGCTCCACAAAACTTTTATTCGTCACAGTAGTGACTCAGACTCATTGGATTGCCATCATCAATAGCTCCTCTTTTAATCGTAACAAATGAGAAATTTGCGACTCTAGTTACGAAACTTGACTTGTATCCGGTAGAAGCTTTCTCTTTGGATTGAGATTCCAGAAGTTCCGGGAAAAGAGATTCAAGCACAGAATCCACCAGGAAAAAGATATTCCTGCAGAGCAGCTGTGGGCCAAGAGTCAAAGAATGAATTTGGCCTAGACCTAGCGTCAAAGTAAAGAATTGAAGCGGAAGCCGACTTGGACTTAAACTTAGTTGAGAGTGGTCTCTTTTTTAATCTCGTATGTATCTCCTGCAGGGATCGGGCTAGTTGCATTACTCGAAAAGGAAGCATAATCGGAAGAACCTGTCGTGTAGTGCCTGCGTCTATTGTCCTCTGGCAGGTGAAGTGGTTGCATTCGCCGGGCTTAGGCCAATCTCCAGATCCGAGTAGAGAGTGGAATTATTTCTTTTCTTCCCAAGACTTCATCATTCAATATGCGGGCCGGGTTGGATAACCAAATCATTTCTATCAAGTGGATTCCCTTATCTATATAGGCATCCAGTAGCCAAGTCTGTTTTCCGATACGCCAGACCAGCTTCCTGAGTAGAATACGAAAGAAAGGCCATTCCCTGGATCCTCTAGCATCACTAGCTGTAAGCACTTTCAAGTACGGCACTATTTCTTGCTTGCATTGATCAAGTTCAAGACCAATCGGATGTAAGGAGGCTAAAAGCGGCCTCATTCGGTGATACGTGAATGTCAATCACTTGAAAGCACCTATCTCATCCCAGCACGGGAAGATATCTCTAAGCAATTGAACTAGATCTCAGTACCGTCTCTCCACCTAGGCGGCAATATCCTCAAAGCGAAATTCTTTCTATTGGTATATACCTACACATACACACACACATTCTATGCTATGCCTATGCTATGGACAAAACAAATCGTGAAGCATATTTTGAACTTGAACTAAAGCTCGAGGCAGAACCATCGTGGTATCCATAACCACCTCCAGCTATCCAGATCCATTCCATATTAGAGGGACTTTGAAGGCTTATTCCGTTAGTGAGCTTGTGAAGGCAAGGCGTTTAGGCGTCGGTTTCTTACGAGATAAGATATGTATGCCGGTCCAACTAAAGCAAGGGTGGTTTTGAGCTTGGGTTGAAAGCTAGGTAGGGCTTTTATGCTTGAAGTGCGGTGCCAAGAGTGGAATATCAAGTTCTGCTAGCAAAGAAAGAATCGAATGTTGGACTGGACTATAGTAGGTCTATTAGACTATTCTTACTAGAGGGTCCCCTAAAACTGGCATAACCGTCAAGGTGCCTGGCAAGTCAGAAGTCGCAGGATTGCATTATAAAGGGCTAAAGCGAGTTCACGTCATAGTAGAGCAAATTCTTGCCATAAGGTATATATACATACATCAGCATGGCCACCGTAGTAGCCAGCCCGAATGAAGCTGTCTGCGTTAACGCTTGGTATATAGATGCGCGCCTGCTCATCATAATAGTGCGCTCTGAAGATAGTCATTGCCAAAGACGAGATCGTTAGCACACGCGTGATATTTATCCTTATCCCGTAGCATAGCATAGTTGGCTATCTCTATTTCTTGAGCCTTCTGCAGGACAGCGCCTAATATCAGGATATCCTGGTCTAGGTAGGCGGCTAAATACTCTTTTCTTCGCTCGGCTATCAATTAGAGGCGAGGGTCACACCTTTGTGGTCAATCGTTCCCTTTCCTCAACCTATTCAAAAAGACCTATCTCTGTGCTGCATGCTTAGAGCTAAAGGTATTGGACCCAAGGAGTAAGTGACCAAGTAGGTTTTTGGTAGTAAAAGATTGGAGGAAGAGGCCGCCTAAATCAGATCACAGGATTGACTAGATCTTTCCGTTTCCGTTTGAGGAATGGCCAAAGCTCCATCCATAGAGAGGACAAGCATCATCCAATGGGTGTCTTCTCACTAGTGCCAGAGCGTGGAAGGATCGCCCCTTGGCCGGGACAGGGACACATCCTGATGTGAGAGACCGACCCTAGCCTAGGTAGTATTAGCATACATAGAACCAGAGAATCGAGTTGTCTTGTCACAGGAAACCGGAGAGCAGGAAACAGAACGGACCTTGTAAGAAACCTCCCATCACCACACCAAGGAGAAGGAAGCTAAGAAAAAGGAACCCTTCTTGGATTGTCTTGTCTATGAAACCTATCCTTACCAGCTAGGAATCTGTCTTTTCACCGGAAACCTTGCTTGTCTTAGTCATGAGTGTGTGTAGCCCATCCCATGTATTTGCTTCTCCTGATGTAGAATCGCGATCTGGATAGGCTCTATTCTCACCTGCACCAGAAAGAATAGTTGTCTGTCTAGTCTAGAGCCGCAAACTGCTTGCCCTCCCTTCTCCCGCTTTCTATAATAGTCAAAGTAAGTGGTAGTTCTCGGTTCCTTCCTGGGCTTGTAGAAGTAGAAGTGAGTATACCATCTCAATATCGCCATCTCAATCTCAATAGAAGGTTGACTGCTTGATATGTCAGCTGGTCTAAGTCTTCTCATCTCAGTTAGGAAAGGAAGTAGTCTCATCTCAGTTAGCGATGTGAAGCGGACCGCTCTCTCGCGAGCTCCCCTACGGGATTTAGAGGCGCGTGGAATAGTGCCGTTCAAAAGTATGATTCCATTCCAAGAAAGAGATCCGGCACAACACTGGCATTTCCCTCCTCCTCTTCTTTAGCACTGGCCAGGTTCCATACGGATGTACGTACCCTTCCGTTCAGAAAAGACAGTGGCATTCCCATTGGCGCATAGAGAAATGCTGTTCTTCTTCCAGTAATGAATGGAAAGCATTTGAGGTGTGCTATGCCAAGATGATCCGAACAGGCTGGGGATGGGGATACAATAGCGCCATGTTTTCCATTCTTTAAGAAAGGACGGCCGTATCCCGGTGACCTTGCCAGCTGCAGTGGGGTCTCCTGGTATGAAAGACGCACTTCGTTGCATTGCTCGCAGACTGGAATGCAAACCCGCAAGTTAGCTCCGTAAATAATTGGCGAGAGGAAAACAAACTTTCTAGAAAATGGATCCTAAGGAAAGTAAACGTCATTTTCGGGAACTAGTTGCACTCTGTCCCCTATCCTACCGCTAGTAGATCCCCTATGCCGGAGCATGAACAGAGAAAGCAGCCGTCTAGTCTAGTCCTTGTCCCGGTAGTATGAAGTTTGAATGGTCCATCGTGGAGCTCGACCTTGTTGAGTAGTAGCTTTCAAGCCTCCCCGGAAAGTGGAAAGCGATAGCAAAGACCTCATAGGATCTCTTTAAACGGGGTGCTTTTCCTTAGCGGCCTTTTTCTTTCACGTTTTGCCTTAGTCACAATAGTTGTCATGAACCCCAGTAGGAATCCCATATCTATATGAGCAGAGCATAGAGTCTTTTCACTTTTTTCTAATTGGCGCGGAGCGAAGCTTACTCCATAAAATCACTATTTGCTATCGCTTGCTTTGGCTATAGGGGGGCAGGCTGCCATCATGGTTGGTTGGACTTAGCCAGTTCATTGCGAGTACATTCTTTATATACATATGATACAACCATATCTAAATGGAACTTTTGTCACTATGCTCTGCTCTATAGGGAGAATCCACTTATTACTTACTTGTTTTTAGACTACTTCCCTGTAGTCTTTACTCGCATATAGTCAGTGAACTTGTCCTATCAACGACAAGTGGAATGCAATCATGGCTTCTTTTTCATGCAGTGATTGAATGAGGGAAATGCAGTGAAATGAATGCCCGGATGCCTGGACGAGGGAGAGCTTTTAGCTCGAATGAGGAAGAGCGGCTTGGTTGGATAGGGCTAGGGTTAGTGACACGGGATAGGACGGATGCGTAACGTTGAGGCTAACAAGTCTAGATAGAAAGAAGTATGGAACAGACCATTGAAGGAGAACGCTAGGACCGGTATATCCGTATTTCATAGAGCTAGATAGGCGAGCGAAACAAGTAGTAGTTTTGAGTTCGAAATAGAAGATAAGCGTTTAGTCAAGATACGTTTATTTAAAGGATAGGCATGGGAATAGCTGATAGACATTTGTGCAAGGGCAACAAGTAGTAGTTGGATATGAACCACCCACGGATAGCCAGGAATAGAACTAGCAAGGTAGCTTGACATGGTTTGTTAAGAAGTACCCTGAGTAGCTTTAGTAGGTGTTTGAGTAGGCCGCTAAGGAGCGAAGCGTTGTTCTAAACACCAATGGGATGAGATGGTTCCAATACAAGCTCTTCGATCTCTGTCTGCAGGAAGGTGACTCCCATACCTTCTTTTTCCACCAGTAGAAATCCCAGGGATCCTGCGGAGAAATCTTAGTATCACAGGAGAGTGGATCGTATATCACGATTCGTAAGCCTCTGAAAGGCTTCAGCTGTCAGTCGATCGTCTGGGACACAGATTCGCTCTACGAACTGGAATGTACCAGCAGAGCCTATACGGGGAAAGGGAGCAGCTGTTCTCAACCATCGCTCTTATTTTCATAAGTATAGCATCGCAACTCTTCGCCTGCCGAATCCTCTCGACGACAGTCGGCTGTAGCACCAATGCAGCTACTACTTAACCACTCGGGTCCTGGCTTGTCTCTCCTTTTCAGGTCCAATTGGCTTACCACGTCTCATGTCCTCGATGAAATGGTGCTGTGGGTCGCCTAATTAGCTCGGCTCTTCACAAACCTGCGGCCTTGACTACGGAACCTAGCCTGCCAACTAGTTTATCAAGGAGCATATGCCTATGACTCTGTGATGCATGCTTTATGAGGGCTAAGAAGGATTTCTACCGGCATATGGGAATGCTTGACCTGAGCCTATCTTCTAGAGTCTCGCTGAAAAGATAAGCTAGTCCCTTGCTTTGGTGACAACTGCTAGCCTAGTTCATGCCTATTCCTAACTAAACCAAAGAAATGAAAGACTGACAAGACGAATGGGAAGGATATCTTCTTTGTTGTAGCTGAACTGATGTATGAATAAGGAGAGTGGGAATGTGGATTGGATAATAGAGAATCTTGATCCCCGACAGGGTGCTATTTCACGAACCTTCTTACATTGCCGAGAGTAGACAATCTCTTCTTGTTCCTTAAATGATAAGGATCTCGAGAATGCTTTTAAGTCAAGTAACTATCTTAAGCCGAAGGCCAATATCTCAAAGTGCTTACAACCTGGCAATCGTTTACTTCTTCTCTTTTGTTGAGGAAATAGTGCACTGCCTTGGAGAGGTAGTGTGCTATTGACGATCTTAAAGTATTGGTGAGTGAGTTCAAGATAATAGAGAATCTCTATCCCGACAGGGAGCTAATTTCACTTGCTGTTACTTTGCAGAGGAGAAACTCTTCTTTTGTTCTTTGTAGTTCTTTTCTTGAGTTAGAGCTAGAGTTGTTTATGCAGCGGCTATTCATGCAGATATTGATCTATGCATTTTCTCGTTTCCCTCCTAAATAGAAGTTTATTCTTTTTTAATGGACTTGTTTTTCTCTCGATAGTACACCATAGTCCATAGTACTCAATAGTACTGGCTAGCCTAGCATTTTCAGGAGGAGTAGTGAACGAAATAGACAAAGACGCCGTAGGGTCTGGCTTGTCTTGCTTTGTTGATCCTCTGGTAATTTCTCGGAGGTGGGGCTCTTACGAAGTAGTTGGTTAAGATGTCAGCTAGGGAGTTGTTCTTGTTAGAATTTCTAGGCCTGTGCAAGCGAAGCGGTTTGATCCCGGTAGCCAACTGGACTTGGCGTAGGGATGACTTGCCTAGTGAGATAACATGAATTACTGAGTGACGGCTACCTCCGCTCATTAGTGGAAACTGTTTCTTCTTATTGTTATCACCGTAAAACTACTTGTTCAATAGTCCATACCGTAAACAAATCACAAGTCGTAATGGTATAAGCCTGGCATTTGATAATTAAGTTATTGCACTTTTTTAGAAACCCATTTTAATCCACTTTTAAGGCCACTTTAAATCGATTTGAAGGTGATCCCATCCCCTATCAGCAGGCTCGACTTTCCATTTAGTTCTATTCCATCTGTGCGTTACGTTCATTATGCTGTTTCCAAAACCTATCACTTATACCAGTGCAGATCTGATTTATGTGCATCCCTCGCTGTGACTACTATTCTTGTGTACA
>Ga0070664_100000946_pt1 | contig 22699 bp, 20 predicted proteins | sample KBSC73metaG_FD_65863 | JGI IMG/M metagenome (GOLD analysis project Ga0070664, IMG submission 65863) | Corn rhizosphere microbial communities from Kellogg Biological Station, Michigan, USA - KBS C7-3 metaG | ecosystem: Host-associated > Plants > Roots > Rhizosphere > Soil ... | reverse complement strand
GCGCTCGGGGTGTTGCCAGCGCACCAGCGCCTCGGCGCCGACGACCTCGCCGCTCAGCAGACACTTCGGTTGGTGCTGCGGCGCACCGTCGCGGCACCGCGGCGCACGGTGCCCGCGTCGTGCCGCACCAGCATCAGCAGGCCCAGCGCCACCAGCGGGTACAGGCCGAGAAAGCCGATGTCGGCCACCGACGGGAACGGTTCGGGATCCTGATGCGCGACGTAGCTGGTGAAGACCACATCGCCGACGGCGAACGACCCGATCCCGGCCGCGATCAGCCAACTCCACGCCCGGTCGGCCGGGTACCGCACCCCGCGCAGGAACACCGCGAGCGCGGGAAGGAACCGGGTGACGTCGTTGAGCACCTCGTCGCGCAGAAAGCCGGGCCTCGCCCCTTCGGGTGCGAGGAGCATGACGACGTAGGCGCACAGCACCACCGCCTGCGCACAGAGCAGACCCCTGATCACGCGTGCCCAGGTCACGGGACGCCTCCTCGCCGCCGGACAACCGTCCGGCGTAGGAACTGTCGCAACCCGGGGTTTCAACGACCGGCAAATCCAGGTATCGGCTCGGGTGCGTCCCGGCTCGGGTGCGTCCCGGCTCAGTCGATCGGCTCGCTCCGCTCGCTCAGGCCGCCGTGAGGCCGGCGTCGCGGAACTCGCGGACCACCCGGGCCACCAGGTCCTCGGCCGGCGGATCCACGTGGGCGAGCGGGAACCGCATGCCGAGCTCGCCGTACTTGGCGGCGCCCAGCCGGTGGAAGGGCAGCACGTCGACCCGCTCGACGTTGCCGAGCCCCGCCGCGAAGCGGGCCACCCCGCAGACGTTGTCCGGCTCGTCGGTGAGGCCGGGCACCAGCACGAACCGCACCCGCACCGGCGTGCCGCGCGCGGCGAGCCGCCGGGCGAAGGCCAGGGTGGGATGCAGGTCGCGGCCGGTCAGCCGCCGGTACAGCGCCCCGTCCCAGCTCTTGATGTCCAGCAGCACGAGGTCCGTGACGGCGAGCAGGTCGTCGTCGGCCCGCGCGCCCAGGAACCCGGACGTGTCCAGGGCCGTGTGCAGGCCGAGGTCCTGCGCCCCCGCCAGCAACGCACCGGTGAACGCCGGCTGCAGCAAGGGCTCCCCGCCGCTGACGGTGAACCCGCCGCCGGCCACCGCGATGAACCGCCGGTACCGGGCCACGTTGGCGAGCACCTCCCCGGACGTGGTCGGCGTGCCGGTGCGCATCCGCCAGGTGTCGGGGTTCGCGCAGTACAGGCAGCGCAACGGACACCCGGCGGTGAACGCCACGAACCGCGTCCCGGGGCCGTCCACGCCGACGGACAGGTCCCACGAGTGCAGGCGCCCCGGGACGCTCATGTCGACCCGTGGAACGTGCGCGAGAGCACGTCGCGCTGCTGTTCCGGCGTGAGGCGGACGAAGTTGACCGCGTACCCCGACACCCGCACCGTCAGTTGCGGGTACCGCTCCGGGTGGGCCATCGCGTCGAGCAGCGTCGTGCGGGTCAGCACGTTGACGTTCATGTGGTATCCGCCGGCGTCGGTATACCCGTCGAGCACCCCGACGAGGTTCGCGATCCGCTCGGTTCCGGTGCGACCCAGGCCGTCCGGGGTGACGGTCGTGGTCAGCGAGATGCCGTCGCGCGCGTGCTCGAACGGCAGCTTCGCGACCGACAGCGCGGAGGCCACGACGCCGTGCCGGTCGCGCCCGTTCATCGGGTTGGCACCGGGCGCGAACGGCTCGCCGGCCCGCCGGCCGTCCGGGGTGTTACCGGTGTGCCTGCCGTACACCACGTTGGAGGTGATGGTCAGCACCGACAGCGTCGGCTCCGCGTTCCGGTAGGTGGGTTGGCGGCGCACCTTCGCCATGAACGACTCCACGAGCTCGACGGCGATCGCGTCGGCCCGGTCGTCGTTGTTGCCGTAGGTCGGGAACTCGCCCGTGGTCACGTAGTCGACGACAAGGCCGCTCCCGTCGCGGACCGGTTCGACAGCGGCGTACCGGATCGCCGAGAGGCTGTCGACGGCCACCGACAGGCCTGCGATCCCGGTGGCGAGGAAGCGCCGGACCGGGTGGTCGTGCAGGGCCATCTCGAGGCGTTCGTAGGCGTACTTGTCGTGCATGTAGTGGATGATGTTGAGCGCCTCGACGTAGGTCCCGGCCAGCCAGTCCAGCACCCGGTCGTACGCCGCCCGCACCGTGTCGTAGTCGAGCACGTCGCCGGTCAGCGGCGGTAGCGGCGGCGTCACCTGGACGCCGCTGACCTCGTCGCGTCCGCCGTTGACCGCGTACAGCAGCGCCTTGGCCAGGTTCGCGCGGGCGCCGAAGAACTGCATGTCCTTGCCGACGCGCATGCCCGACACGCAGCAGGCGATCGCGGTGTCGTCGTCCAGGTACGGCCGCAGCAGGTCGTCGTTCTCGTACTGGATGGCGCTCGTGTCGAGCGAAACCTGCGCGCAGAAGCGCTTGAACCCGACGGGAAGCCGGGGTGACCACAGCACGGTCAGGTTGGGTTCCGGTGCCGGGCCGAGGTTGTACAGGGTCTGCAGGTACCGGAACGACGTGCGTGTCACCAGCGTGCGCCCGTCGCGGGACATGCCGCCCAGGCACTCGGTGACCCAGGTGGGGTCGCCGGAGAACAGCTCGTCGTACTCGGGTGTGCGCAGGAACCGGACGATGCGCAGCTTGATGACGAAGTCGTCGACGAGTTCCTGCGCCTGCTCCTCGGTCAGCCGACCGGCGTCGAGGTCGCGCTGGATGTAGACGTCGAGGAAGCTCGACGTGCGACCGAGCGACATCGCCGCGCCGTTCTGCTCCTTGGCCGCCGCGAGGAACGCGAAGTACAACCACTGCACCGCCTCGCGGGCGGTGCGCGCGGGACGGGTGACGTCGTAGCCGTACGACGCGGCCATCGTGACAAGTTCGCCCAGGGCGCGGACCTGCTCGGCAAGCTCCTCCCGGTCGCGGATCACGTCGGGCGTCGCACCGGCACCGTCCAATGTGGACTTCTCGGCCCGCTTGGCCGCCACCAGGCGGTCGACGCCGTACAGCGGGACCCGCCGGTAGTCGCCGATGATGCGGCCGCGGCCGTAGGCGTCCGGCAGTCCGGTGATGATGCCGGCCTTGCGGGCGGCCAGGATCTGCGGCGTGTAGGCGTCGAACACGCCGTCGTTGTGGGTCTTGCGGTACTTGGTGAAGATCTCGGCGACGCGTGGGTCCGGCTCGTACCCGTACGCTCGCAGGCCCGCCGACACCATCCGGTACCCGCCGTTGGGCAGGATCGCCCGGCGCAGCGGCGCGTCGGTCTGCAGGCCGACGATGAGTTCGTTGGCGCAGTCGATGTAGCCCGGCGCGTGCGAGGTGATGGAACTCGGCGTGGCGGCGTCGACGTCGTGGACACCGCGGCGCCGCTCGTCGACGAACATCCCGGTCAGCCGTTGCCACAACGCGGTGGTGCGGGCTGTCGGTCCGCGGAGGAACGCGCTGTCGCCCTCGTAGGGTCGCACGTTGGCGCGGATGAAACCGGCGACGTCGACGCGGTCGCGCCAGGCGGTGCCGTGGAAGCCCCGCCAGGGATCGGTGGTCTCCAGCGGGGGCGTTGCGAGATCGGTCATGAGACAAGCCTGTCGCGTCCCGGTGGCCGGCCACAGAGGCCAAGGGCCTAGATCGGCCGGGAGATCGCCCGTGCGACCTGGTGCGGCTAAGCATTCAATTGACTAATTGAACACCCGAGCCTAGCGTCGACTCATGGCCCCGATGCCCCGTCCCGTCCTGGAGCAGACCGCGGCCCGATTCGCGTTGCTGGGTGATCCGACCCGGCTGCACCTGCTGAACCTGGTGATGGATCGCTCCGACGCCACGGTCGGCGAGCTGGCCGCCGCCGCCGGCGTGTCGGTGGCCAACGCCTCGCAGCACCTGCGCCGGCTCGAGGCCGGCGGCATCCTCGGCCGGCGCCGGGTCGGCAACACCGTGCAGTACCGGGTGGTCGAGGCGAGCATCGAACAGTTGTGCGCGATCGTCTGCGCCAGCGTCACGGAGCGGGCCCGCGTGCTCGTCCCGCCGCCTGTCGTCGACTGAGAACGGGAGGACGCCGTGCCTCAGCAGCCGGTCATCGCCCGCACCGGGCCGCACCCCGGCCCGGACCATCCCGACGTCGCCCGTGCCGCGGGCCTGCACCTGGCCGGTCGCCGCCTGCCCATGATCAGCCCGGCCCGGCTGTACGTCTGCGGGATCACGCCCTACGACGTCACGCATCTCGGCCACGCCGCCACGTTCATCTGGGCCGACGCCGTCCGCGCGGTACTGCGCGCGGTGGGCGTCGACGTGACCGTGTGCCGCAATGTCACCGACGTCGACGACGTCCTCACCCGCGCCGCCCGCACCCGCGGCCGTCCCTACGACGAGTTCGCGCTGCACCAGGAGTACCTGTTCGACAAGGACATGACGGCGCTGCGCATACCCGCGCCGGCACACGAGCCACGGGCCCGCCACCACATCACGCACGTCCAGCAGCTCGCGGCCGCGCTGCTCGCCAACGGACACGCCTACGTGCGCGACGGGTTCGTCTACTTCCGGGGCGCCCCGGTCGCGGCGCGGGCCGGGCTCGACCGCGAGCAGGCGACGGCGCTGTCCGCCGAGTACGGCGACCAACCGGACGACCCGCGTCGCGAGGATCCGTTCGACGTGCCGGTGTGGCGCCGCTCCGAGGACGACCAACCGGCGTGGCCGAGCCCGTGGGGGCCGGGACGGCCGGGCTGGCACGCGGAGTGCGCGGCGATGGCGCACGCGGCGCTCGGCGCCGGCGTCGACGTGCTGGCCGGCGGCGCCGACCTGCGCTTCCCGCACCACGCCTACCAGGCCGCCATGGCGGAGGCGGCGACCTCCGTACACCCGTTCGCCCGGGCCCTCCTGCACGTCGGCACCGTGTACCAGGACGGCGCCAAGATGGCCAAGAGCACCGGCAACCTGACGCTGGTCGCCGACCTGCTCCGGCAGCACCGCCCGGCGACGGTCCGCCTCCTGGTGCTCAACCGGGCCTGGCGCGCCCCCTGGCAGTTCGATCCGGGTGAACTCGACGTCACCGCCACCACCCTCGACCGGCTCTACGCGGCGGCCGGACGGCCCACAACCGGCGGGGCGACCGGCGTCACCGCCGCGTTGCTGACCGACCTCGACGTCCCCCGCGCCGTCGCGATCGCGCTGGACGAGGGCGGCGCGGCGGCCCGGCTGCTCCTGGACGTCCTTGCCCTGAGCTGACCCGGGTCGCCGCCGCGCGCGGTCGACGGCGCCGTACCGCGCGCTATCGTGGAGACCAGATACCCCCCGGGGTATGAAAGATGAGGCCCGACCCGTTCCGCTGTTCGACAAAGGAGTCGTCGCGTGCCACGCATCGTGTCGATCGACACCGCCAGCCTCGGCGATCGCAGCTACCTGGTCCACGACGGGCGCGTCGCCTTCGCGGTAGACCCCCAGCGCGACATCGACCGGGTCCTCGACCTCGCCGCCGCCGACGGCGTGACCATCACCCACGTCTTCGAGACCCACGTCCACAACGACTACATCACCGGCGGACCGGCCCTCGCCGCGGCGACCGGTGCCGCGTACCACGTCAACGCGGACGACCCCGTCGCCGTCGACCGGGTGCCGGTGCGCGACGGCGACGTCATCACCGTCGGCGACTCGATGCGGGTGCGGGCGCGGGCCACCCCGGGACACACGTTCACCCACCTGGCCTACCTGCTGGAGCACGACGGGCGGGAGGTGGCCGCGTTCACCGGCGGGTCGCTGCTGTACGGCTCGGTCGGCCGGCCCGACCTGCTCGGCCCCGCCCACACCGACGCCCTGGTGCACCACCAGTACGCCTCGGCCAACATCCTGGCGGCCGAGCTGCCCGACGCCGCCGCCATCTACCCCACGCACGGCTTCGGCAGCTTCTGCGCGGCCACCCAATCCGAGGCCGGCTCGTCGACGATCGGCGCGGAGAAGCGAGCCAACCCCGCGCTCACCAAGCCCGAGCGGCAGTTCGTCGCCGACCTGCTCGCCGGCCTGGACGCCTGGCCGGCCTACTACACGCACATGGCCCCGGCCAACGCCGCCGGCCCGGCCGCTCCCGACCTGTCCCCACCCGAGCGTGCCGACGCCGAACAGCTACGCAAGCGGCTGACCGACGGGGAGTGGGTGGTCGACCTGCGCAACCGCGTCGCGTTCGCCGCCGGCCACGTCGCCGGCACGCTCAACTTCGGCCTCGACGGCGGCTTCGCCACCTACCTCGGCTGGCTGATCCCGTGGGGCACGCCGCTCACCCTGCTCGGCGAGACCCCGGAGCAGGTCGCCGAGGCCCAGCGGGAACTCGTCCGCATCGGCATCGACCGGCCCGCCGCGCACGCCACCGGCAGACCCGCCGACTGGGCCACCGGCGGCAACCTCTCCTCGTTCCCCCGCGCCACCTTCGTCGACCTGGCACAGGTCCGCCACCACCGGCCGATCGTCGTCCTCGACAACCGCCGGAACCTGGAATGGGCCGAGGCCCACATCGACGGCGCGGTCCACATCCCGCTGCACGATCTGCCCGGCCGCGTCGACGAGATACCGCGGGGCGAGGTCTGGGTGCATTGCGCCACCGGTTACCGCGCCTCCGTCGCCGCGTCGATCCTCGCGGCGGCCGGCCGCCACGTCGTCGCCGTGGACGACGAGTTCGACCGGGCCGCCGACGCGGGGCTGTCCGTCGTACCCGCCTCCCGGCGATGACCGCCCTGTTGGTGACCGTCGCCCTCGCCGCCGTCATCGGAATCAGCCTCGGCATGCTCGGTGGTGGCGGCTCCATCCTGGCGGTGCCGCTCCTGGTCTACGTCGCCGGACTGCCCGTCAAGGAAGCCATCGCCACGTCGCTTTTCGTCGTGGGCGTCACCAGCGCCGTCGGCGTGCTGCCGCACGCCCGCGCTGGACGGGTCCGCTGGCGCACCGGCCTGGTCTTCGGGCTGGCCGGCATGGCCGGCGCGTATGCGGGCGGACGGCTCGCCGGGTACCTCCCGGGCACGCTCCTGCTGACCGCGTTCGCCCTGATGATGCTGGCCACGGCCGTCGCGATGATCCGCGGCCGGCGCGGCAACAGAACCAGGCCGGTGCCGAACGAGCTTTCGATCCCGCACGTCATCGCCGACGGGATCGTCGTCGGTCTGGTGACCGGTCTCGTCGGCGCCGGCGGCGGGTTCCTGGTCGTCCCCGCCCTCGCCCTGCTCGGCGGCCTGCCGATGCCCGTCGCGGTCGGCACCTCGCTGGTGGTGATAGCCATGAAGTCGTTCGCCGGCTTCGCCGGGTATCTGCACAGCGTCCACGTGCACTGGGGGCTCGCGGCCGCCGTCACCGCCGCCGCGGTAGTCGGCAGCCTCGCCGGCGGACGGCTCGCCGGCCGCATCCCCGAAGCTGCGCTCCGCAAGGCCTTCGGGTGGTTCGTCGTCGCGATGGGCGTCTTCGTCCTCGCCCGGCAACTCCCCGGTGACCTGTGCGCCAACCCTCTACTGTGGACGGCTGTCGGCGTGGTCGCCGCAGCCGCCGGGGCCTTCGCCGTCATCCGCGCGCGGAGGCGCGCACCAGCGCGGGCGGCGAGTCCGCAACCGCGACCCGCGGCTGGCCGGCTCTCCGCACCATGATCACGGTGGCCGGGATGAGCCATACGATGAAAAAGGGGTACAGAACGAAGTTCAACCAACCGTCGGAGGCGAGCGGACCGCTCTCGACGACCGTCGCCACCCACAGCAGTGTCTGTGCCCCGGCCGCCGCGATCGACAGCCATCCCAGCCAGGCGGGGAAGGCGTTGTGCCGCAACGAAACGACGGCAACCGCCACCAGCATGACCACCAACGGAAGGTTGGCCACGGTGAACACCGCCGTCATCGTCTTGAGCAACGCGACGGGGGCCTCGCCCGCCGGATCGCTGGCCACTCCCACCTGGAACGCCTGGGCCAGCATGTTGAGGGTCGCCCAGGCGATACCGGCACCGAACGCGATGCCGGCCAGCCGCCCCGACCCGCCCTCGGCCCGCGACAGGTAGGTGCGCAAGCAGCCGACGAACCACAGGCTGATGCCGGCGCCGGCGAGGAACAGCATGCTCTGGGTCAGCAACGCCGTGCGGTTGGCCGCGAAGTCGGCGGCCGTCACCGGGGTGCGCTCGAACACGGTTGCGGCAGCGCCAAGCACCACCATGGCGAACCCGCTCGACGCGCCGCAGCGCTCCCATGTGCTCTCGTTCATGGCCCGGCCCTCCTCCTGCCGCATCTCACCCATCACCATCGAGCGGTCCGGACGTGACCGTCAGGGCCATTCGACCCACGATCTGGATCGCATACCCTGGGGGGTACGCTTGCCGCGCTGCCAGCAACGATGCCCGGGAGGCGCAGATGCGGGTCGACGAGAACGCGACCGGAGACGTCATCAAGCGGTTGCGCCGCGCGGAGGGTCAGATCCGCGGCGTCATCGGCATGCTGGAGGAGGGCCGGGACTGCGCCGAGGTCGTCATGCAGCTGGCCGCCGTGTCCCGGGCGCTGGACCGGGCCGGATTCAAGATCGTTGCCAGCGGCCTGCAGCAGTGCATGAGCGCCGACGACGGTCAGGACCAGAGCGCCAATCTGGAGCGCATGGAGAAGTTGTTCCTGTCGCTCGCCTAGACGTCTATTCCAAGGGCGACAAAGGCTTCCAGATCATGAGCCGCTCGCGCCGACCGCCGGTCGGTTTCGAGACCTTGGAGTTCCTTGGTCGTCACCGGGGCAACGGGAATCCACGATCTCGGACCGGCCACGATCACCTTCCGCGGAACGATCCGCGATGGGAAGGCGCGCTGTCGATGGCGCTCACCCACCCGCTCCGATGCGCAGTTCCTCGCCGGCTCGCAGCGTCCGGTACCGGTCACCCAGGCGCTGCGCGAATGCCTGAACGGTCCAGGGCGTGCTGTCGTGCCCGGACAGGGCCACCAGCCGGGGGCCGCGGGCGGTGATCTCGTCGAGCACGTGGGCCACGTCGGCCTCCCCGATCGGCCGCCACGGCGGGTGCGGACTGCCGAGGACCGCCTGCGGCACCAGCGGCGTGCCGATCGGGTGCACCGGCAGGTGCAACCCGCCGACCACGGCACGGATCGGGACGTCGAGGACCATCTCGGTGACGCCGAGCATGCGCTCGATCGGCGGGTGTCCGCAGCCGGATATCAGGACCAGCCCGAAGCTGCGGACATTCACCACGAGGGCCTGTTCGGCGATGTCCCCCAGCCAGAACAGCGTCCGCGGCAGGGGCGGCAGCACCGCGACGCCCGGAGCGATGACGCGTGGACCAGTGGTCGGCACGACATGAGCCCGGTCGTGGTGCATCTCCGTGGGGACATGCGCGGGCACCCCCGACGGCTCCACCGGCTCGCCGGCGAAACTGAACGTGTGCCGCCGCATGGCGCCGAATCCACCGACGTGGTCGGCGTGCAGATGCGAGATCACGACCGCGTCCAGGTCGTTCAGGTCCACGCCGAGGACTGCGGCGTTGTGAACGAGTGCCGACCGGACCCGGCCGCCGGACAGCCCGGCATCGAACAGCAACCGGGTATTGCCGGCGCGCACCAGGTACGACACGCCGGGCTCACCGACCAGATCCCGGCCGTCAGCGGTGAGCCGCTCCACCACCGGCAGGATCGACACCTCGTCGACCTCGCCCAGATCCGTGAGGCGCGGTTCCACCTGCGCCGGCCACGACCGTCCGCCCGGGCCGTCCCGGCGGCGTACCGGAGCGCCAGACCGGCCAGTCCCGCACCGGCAACCGCCACACCACCGGTCACCGCACTCTTCCATGACATCGCAGACCTCCAGGTTCGATCGTCATCGCAGCCTGTCCGGTGGGCCGGACGTCGCCACGATGAGCCTGGCGCCACCCTCGTCGGCCACGCAGGGCCGTCCGTCCGGCGGGACCGGGCCGTTGGCCCTGGCCGCGTCACCGCAGGACGAGCGCCGCGATCCAGCCGAGGACGGCGGCGCCGCCGAGGAGGAGCAGCACGACCAGGCCGACGACCCGGCGCCGGGCGATCAGCAGCGCGCCGCTCACCGCTCCGACGCTGGTGCCGGCGCCGGTGACGAGGAACGCCATCGCAGGCCCCGCGCCCATCCCGCCGTGCATGAGGGCCGCGACCATCGGCAGGGACGCCTCCGAGGTGATGTAGATCGGGATGCCGAGAATCGCCGCGAACGGCACGCCCCACAACGGATCGGAGCCCAGGAGGTCCACCAGGAACGAGGTGGGCACGAGTTCGATCAGCAGGTACCCGACGGCGGTGTAGGCGACGAAGTATCCGGTGACCCGCCGGCCGAGCCGCCAGGACTCGCCGAGCAGCCGCCGCAGCCGCAACCGGTGCGCGAGCGATGCCGGCGTCCGGGTAGCGAGCGCCGCACCCGGGGCGCTGTCCCGGGACGGCCGGGCTACCGGGTCGTCGCCGCATCCGCCGCCCGGGGCCGCGGCACAGGCCGGCGGAGCCGTCGTCATGCGGGCCTGTCCCGCCAGCCATCCCCGGTCCTCGACGACGCCGGTGATCCCTCCTGCGGCGAAGCCCAGCGCGGTGGCACCGCCGAAGTAGAGCAGGGCGAACGGCCAGCCGAAGAGGCCGGCCGAGAGGAGCAGTTCACCGGGGCTGGTCAGCGGCGACACGACCATGAACGCCACGATCGGCGCCCAGGGCGCCTCGGCCGCCAGCATGCCGAGGACCACCGCGGTGGTTCCGCACGAGCAGAAGGGCGTGAGGGTGGCGAGCACGACGGCGCCGGTGATCGCGCTCCATCGACGGCGGCGCAGCCACCTCGCCAACCGCTCGGTACCGACGTACACGCTCAACACCGCGGCCGCGAGAATGCTCGCGACCAGATACGGCCAGTCCGCCGTCAGCGTGCCGACGACGTCCTGTCCCACCCGGCTCAGCAGGTCGGTGATCGAGTTCATGGCCCGCCCCCTGATTAGATGTATGTCTAATCAGGAGAAGTAGGGAACGACACTAATCAATCCCTATCGCTCCCGTGAGCTGCCTCACTTCGCGGCCACCGGCCGCCGCGGCCGTCCCCTCAGCCGGTGGCGCCGGCCCATGCCTGGCGAATCTTGAGCCGCCCGGCCGTGTGCAGGACGGCGCCGCGGTAGAGGCGTCCGCCGACCCGGACCAGGAGCAGGATGGCCGCCAGCATCAGCAGCACCGCCAGGGCGACCTGCCAGGCGGGCACGGTCGTCAGTGCGGCACGCAGTGGCATGAACATCGGTGCGGTGGGCGGGAACAGCGACCCGACCGTGACCCACCACCCGTCCGGGTTGCCCAGGATCGAGAACGCGCCGAAGTATCCGAGCAGCAGGAACGCCGTGAGCGGCGCGACCGCGGTCTGCGCGTCCTCCACCCGGGAGGCCAGCGCGCCCAACGCGCCGTACAGCAGGCTGTAGAAGGCGTACCCGAGCACGAACCACATCACGATGCCCGAGATCATCGGCAGCGTGGTCGGCGGCAACTCGGGCGGCCGCACGATCTGCAGGGTCACGGCGGCGACGACACCGAGGCTGACGAACTGGCCGATGCCGAGCAGGCCGATGCCGGTGACCTTGCCGGCCAGCAGGTGGCTGGCCGGCACCCGGGCCAGCAGCACCTCGACGATCCGGCTGGACTTCTCCTCCACCACACCCGTCAACACGAAGGAGCCGTAGAAGTTCAGCGCGACGAACAGCAGGATCATGCCGATCAAGGCGATGAGCATCCGCGGGGTCCGGTCCGGTCGTGGATCGAGCACGACGAGGGTCGGCGTGGCGGGGGCCAGCAGCGCGGCGAGCGCTGCCGGGTCCATGCCGGCGGCGGCCGCGCGCCGGACCACCGCCGTCTGCGCGATCGCGGTGTTCAGCACCGGAGCCAGGCGGCCGTCCTCCCCGTCGTTCCAGATCACCTCGTCGAGACCGGACACCGCCGCGTCGACGGTGCCGGCCCGGACCAGCGCGGTGGCCGCGGCGCGGTCGGCGGCCGGCCGGACGTCGACGGTCAGCCCCGCGACCGCCGCCTGCTCGGTGACCGCGGTGGACAGATCGTCCGCGCCGGCCACGACGGCGACCTCGTAGTGGTCGCTGCCGCCCAACGCCACGGCGGGCACCACGATGCCGAGGATCAGGCTCACGAACATCACCACGCTGGAGACCCGGAACGCCTTGCTGCGGGCGCGCGTCGTCATCTCGCGGCGGGCGACCACCCAGATCGTGCGCAGGCTGCGTCTCATCGGTGCACCGCCTCCCGGAACATCTCCTCGAGCGAGGGTGGTTCGAAGTCGAACCGCATCAGTGGACCGACCGTCCGCGCCGCGCACAGCACGGTCGCGAGGTCGACGTCGCTGCTGACGGCGAGCCGCACATGCCGCTCGTCGACCGGGTCCACCCGGACTCCGGGCAGGTCCGCGTACCACGGTCGCCCGGACACCGCCGGGTCCGGTGGACGGCTGAACACGACGTCGACATGGCGGCGGTCGCTGTCGGTCTGCAGGCGTTCGAGCGGACCGGACAGCACCACCCGACCGTGATCCATCGTGACGACGTCCTCGCACAGGTGTTGCACCAGGTCCAGTTGGTGGCTGGAGAACAGCACCGCCGTACCGTCGACGGCCAGTTCGCGCATGAGCCCGCCGAGAGTATCCACACCCAACGGATCCAGCCCGGCGAACGGCTCGTCGAGTACCAGCAGTTCCGGTTCGTGCACCAGCGCCACGGCCAGTTGAACCCGCTGCTGGTTGCCGTGCGACAACTGCTCGACCCGGCGGTCGGTCAGGTCGGCGGCGCCGACGCGGTCGAGCACCGCGTGTGCCGACCGGTTCGCCGCGGCACGACCCAGCCCGGACAGGCGCGCGAAGTGGACGACCTGCTCGAGCACCCGCATCGACGGGTACAGGCCCCGCTCCTCCGGCATGTACCCGAACCGCCGCCACGCCTGTTCGTCGATCGGTTCGCCGCGCCACCGCAATGCGCCGCCGTCGGGCTGGACAAGCCCGAGCAGGCAGCGCATCACCGTGGTCTTGCCCGCCCCGTTCGGGCCCAGCAATCCGACCAGGCGCTTCGGCATGACGCTGAACGTGCAACCGTCCAAGGCCAGCACGTCCCCGTACCGCTTGGTCACGCATTCGACGTCGAGCATCGGAACCACCCGGTGAGTTCGCGCACGCGACGCCGATGAGCGCCGCCTCGCATCCAGGTTTTCGCCCGCCCGCCGGCGCCGGCAGGGCCGTTCGGCCCTGCCGGTACGTGCCGGTCAGCCGCCCGTCAGAACGGGTGTGCCGGGTCGAGTTTCCGGTCGTTGGGGGGTACGACCAGGACGGGACGGTAGGCGTGGTGCAGGGTCGCCATCGCGACGCTGCCGAGGAGGATCTCCTCCACCGCCGAGCGGCCCCGCGAGCCGACGACCAGCACGGCCGCGTCATGGTTTCGGGCGCATCCGGCGAGCGCCCCGGCGACCGAGCGGCCCGGCGCCCCGCGGCCAGCGGGCAGGTGCACCCGGGTCACCGTTGCCTCGTCGGCGGCCGACGCGTCGGCGGCGTCCTGCGTTGCCCGGCCGTCGTCGACGGTCGCCAGCAGCAGGCCGCGGGTCGGGAACAGCCGGCCGGCAACCGCGAGCGCCGCCTGCGCACCGGGCGACCCGTCGTACCCGACCAGCACCGGTCCGCCGGCAAGCGCGGCGTACTCGTCGCTCAGCAGCGGATGCGGCACCACGAGGACGGGCCGGGTCGCGTAGTGCACGACCATGTCCGACACGCTGCCGAGCACCGCCTGTGCGCCACCGAGCCCGCGCGATCCGACCATCACGACGTCGGCGTCCATCTTCTCGGCGAGTTCGGCGAGCTGCACCCCTTCCCCGCTGTAGCTGCGTACCACGACCGGTTCGGCGTCCCACCCGCCCGCCCGGGCCAGGGTCACCCCCACGGCGGCCATCCGGCCGGCCTCCCGTTCGCCCTCGCGCTCGGCCGCGGCGACGAACTCGTCGACATGGCTGGTGCCCCGCCACAACCGATGCCGCAAGGCGGTACTGGCGAACGGCGGCGTCCACAACTGCGCGACCCACGCGTGGGCGTGCGGAAACAGCCGTGCACCGGCATCGATCGCGAAACTCGCCGCGGGCGAGCCGTCGTACCCCACGAGCACCCGGACCACCATCGTTGCCTCCTCGACGTCGTGTCTCAACCGTGCCCGCCGCAGACGCCGGGCACCACGGCCGTTGTGCCCTGCACGACCCGACGTTCGTCCCTCGACCCGCATCGGACGTAGGTTTGACCGGTGTCCGGACACGGGATACGGCTCGCCGCGATACTCGCCGCCGCCGCTCTCGCGGCGGCGTGCTCGACGGCACCCGGGCGGCACCCGGCCCCGTCCGCGACCGCCCTGCCGGGCGCGGGAGCCACGCCGACCGCCAGCGCCACGCCGGGCGCCGTCGCCTCGACGCCGCGGACGCAACCGTCCAACCCGTATCCCGACCACGTGCTGATCGTGGTCTTCGAGAACAAGGCATTCAGCCAGCTCGACGGCTCGGGCCGGGCTCCCTATCTCAACGCGTTGATGGCGCGATCGGCGGTCTACACCGACTTCCACGCCGAAACGCACCCCAGCCAACCCAACTACATCGCCCTGTTCAGCGGCGACACCCACGGCGTGACGAGCGACAGCTGCCCGGTCCGGCTGCACGGCACACCGAACCTGGGCCGGCAACTGCTCGACACCGGACGCACCTTCGCCGGCTACTCCGAAGCCATGCCCGGCCCCGGCTACACCGGGTGCGCCGCCGGCCGGTACGCGGCCAAGCACAACCCGTGGGTCGACTTCGACAACGTGCCGGCCACGGCGAACCAGCCGGCCAGCGCGATGCCGTCGGACTACGCCGCACTGCCGACCGTGAGCTTCCTGATCCCCGACCTGTGCAACGACATGCACGACTGTCCGATCAGCACCGGCGACGCGTGGGCGCGCGCCCACCTCGAGCCGTACGTCCAGTGGGCGCGGGCGCACAACAGCGCGCTTGTCGTCACCTTCGACGAGGACGACGGCAGCGAGAACAACCGGATCCTGACCCTGATCAGCGGCGCCCGGACCACACCCGGCCGCTACGGCGTTGCGGCCACCCACTACGGCCTGCTCGCCACGGTGGAGGCCTGGTACGGCCTCGCCCGCCTGGGCCGTGCCGCCGCCGCGACACCCCTGCCGAAGGCCTGGGGCTAGGCCGTGAGCAGCGCCATCAGGCGGTCGATGTGCAGCACCAGGGCTCCGGTCGGCGGCATCCCGTACTCCAGCGCGAGCGCGAGCGCGTCGTCGCGGTCGGGCCCGTCCAGTCGTGGGCCTTCGCACGGCCCGGCCGGGTCGACCGGAACGGACCATCCCGTCGCGAGGGTCGTCCCGGACGCGACGAGGTCCCACCGCTGGGTGAGTCCGGTGCCGTCGGGCTTCGGACGTGCCGCCACCGCGGCGTCGGCCGGGAAACCGCTGTAGAAGGTCGGTGCCGTGGTGACCGGCATGACCAGTTGCCGGTGGAGGGCAAGGGCGATCGGGCCGGCGCCGTCCGCCGCGTCGGCATCCGGTATGCCTGCGTCCGCGGCCAGCCGGCGCAGCCGATCCGCCGGGACGTCCGCGGTCACCGTCGCCCCGACGGCCCGGGAGATCGCCTCGTACAGCGGCACGGCCGGCCACGCGCCGTCGAACCCGTGTCCATGGGCGGACGCGCACGCCTCCTCGACGAGCGCCCGCGCGAGGTCGCGCATCGCCGCGTCGTCGGCGTAGGTCTGATACGCCGCAAGGGTCGACCCCGCATCGTGCCGGCCGGGGCCCGCACCGGCGTCGATGCCCCTGCCGACCGCGAAGACCCGGTCGACGCCGCCGACGCACAGCTCCGTCAGGTACGCGTCGCGCGGCGGCACCGGCGGGTCGACCTCGAGGAAACCGCGCCGCAGCAGCGCCTCCCGCAGCCCGTGGGCGACCGTGCAGCGGGTGCGCAGGATTTCGCGGGCGGCGGGGTTGGCGATCAGGTCGAGGTACGGCTGGCGGGTGAGCGTCTGCGGGTCGGCCAGTCCGTCGTGCTTGTCCGGCAGCGGCCGCAGGCACTTCGCGGTGAGTTCCCACCGGTCGGCCAGGACGCTCACCGCGCCGCGCCGGGAGGTGACCACCTCGCCGACGACGCCGACGTGGTCGCCGCGATCGACGAGCGCCTTCCAACCCGCCACGTCCGCCGGCTCGGTGATCATGACCTGCACGTCGCCGGACCAGTCGGAAAGTGTCGCGAAGCAGAGCCGGCCGTGGTGACGCGACAGCACCACGCGACCGGCCACGGCGACCCGCTCACCGGTGTGCGTGTCCGCCGGCAGCCCGTCGAATCGCGCCGTGACCGCGCCGCAGGTCGCGGTCCGGTCGAAGCCCGCGGGGTGCGGGTCGCGACCGGCGGCCCGCAGCCGGACCAGCTTCTCGTGCCGGACCCGCACCTGCTCGGGCGGGGCCGGTTCACCGGCGGCCTCGAGGTCCGCCGGCGCCGCAACGGCCGCCGCGGCGACGAGCGCCGCCGGGTCCGGGTGCTCGGTGACGGGGCCGCGCCGCCACGGCAGGTTCAGGAAGCCCTCGGCCATCGCGCACGCCAGGCCGACCTTCGCCAGTTCACGACGTTCGCCGAAGCAGATGAACCGCGGCACCCACCGCGGCCGGTACTTCGTGTTGGACCGGTACAGCGACTCCAGTTGCCACCAGTGCGAGAGCACCAGCAGCAGCCGCCGCCAGGCCCGCAGAACCGGCCCGGCGCCGATGCGGGCGCCCTCCTCGAACGCCGAGCGGAACACCGCGAAGTTGAGCGAGACGCGGTGCACGTCGAGCTTGGGTGCCGCCTCCACCAGCGCGGCAACCATGAACTCGACGATGCCGTTGTCACCGTTGCGGTCCCGGCGCATCAGATCGAGCGACAGGCCGTGCCGGCCCCACGGGGTGAACGACAGCAACGCGCCGACCCGGCCGTCGCGGTCCAGCGCCTCGACGAGCACGCACCGGCCGTCGGCCGGATCACCGAGCCGGGACAGCGCCATGGAGAAGCCCCGTTCGGCGGCGGTGTCGCGCCAGGCGTCCGCGAGGCGCACCGCGTCGGCCATCTCGTCCGGCGGCACCTCGGCGTGCCGGCGGATGCGGGCGGTGTACCCGGCCCGTTCGACGCGGCGCACGGCCTGACGCACCGGGCGCATCTCCCGGCCCTCCAGGCCGAACCGCTCCACCTCGATGATCGCCTCGTCGCCGAGCTCCAACACCTTCAACCCGGCCCGGGCGAACGCGCGGGCGCCGTCCTCGCTGGCCCCCATCACCGCCGGCGTCCAGGCGTAGGCCCGCGCCCGCGCCAGCCACGCGGCGATCGCCGGACCCCACGCCTCCATCTCGCCGATGGGGTCACCGCTGGCGAGGCACACGCCGTTGACGACCCGGTAGGTCACCGCCGCCTTCCCGGTGGCGGAGAACACCGCGGCCTTGTCGCGGCGCGTGGCGAAGTAGCCGAGCGAGTCGCGCTCGCCCGACGCGGCCAGCAGCGCCCGGATCCGCGCCTCGTCGCCGGGATCGAGGACCGCGGCGGCGCGCTGCGACCGGAACAGGGCCAGCACCGCGGCCAGCAGCGCCGCGGCGCCGAGCGAGCCGAGAACCAGGTGTACCCAGCCGGCCGGATGGCCCGTGCCCTGATAGGCGATGACGATCGTGTCGCCGAGCACCTTCTCCACCGTGTACGGCAGCCGGTCACCGGGGCGCAGGCTGCCCGGGAACGCCGACACCAGGCCGTACCCGAGCGCGATGCCGGCCGCGAGGCCGACGCCCAGCGTCAGCACCGCCTTGACCAGGCTCGCGCGCTGCACCCGGGCGTAGAACTGGTGCCGGGCGAGAACGAGCACCGCCAGCACGCCGACGGTGACAACCAGGTTGGCCGCCGGAATCCAGACCAGGCCGGCGCCGACCTGCCGCAACTCGACGGCCTCGTCGACGATCTCGGAGGGCTTGAGCACCCCGACCGCGGAGAGCAGCAGCAGCGTAGCGTCCGTGGCCAGCTGCAGCCCGAAGAAGCCCAGCAGCAGCCAGTACGCGACCCGCTTGCGGCGCGCGACCGCGGCGGCCACCACCGCGATGAACGCCGCGTATGCGAGGTTCGGCGGTGCGGGCAGCAGCAACTGGTCCACGCCCCACCGGAACGGCTGGAACCCGCGCTGCAACGCGGAACTGACCGCCGCCACCGCGCACAGCACGGCCACGAACGTCAGCACGCCGGCGAACCATTTCGGCACCCAGGCCCAGGCGGGGTCCCGGGCGGCCGTGTCCCGTGAGATCACTGCGACTCCCAGCCGCGACGGTCATACTTCAGCCATCGCTACATTGCTACTCCGTCCAGGCAACCGGCTACCGCCCCGATGGTGATCGACGTCGGCGGGGTGCCGCTGTATGCGATCGATCAGGGCGACGGCGAGCCACCGCTGCTCCTGCTCGCGGGCGTCGCCGGGCAGTGCGCCGACTGGGCGTCGACCCTGGCCCTGCTCGCCGGCCGGCCGCGGGCCGTCGGATACGACCGGCCCGGCCTGGGCGGCTCGCCGCCGTCGTCGGCCTTCCCCACTCTCGACGGTGAGGTCGCGCGCGTCGGTGCCGTCGCCGCGCGGTTCGGGCTGCAGCGGCCGATCCTGGTCGCCCACTCGGCGGCGGCGTTCTTCGCCGAGGCGTACGCCCGTTGCCACCCGACCGCGGTGGCCGGTCTGGTGCTCGTCGACCCGAGCGTCGAGTTCCGGACCCGGCCGCGGGGGCGGCTGGGTTCGCTCGCGGCCCGGCGGGCGGCCCGGATCGGTGCGGCGGTGGCGCACGGCGCCGACCTGTCGCCCCTGCCCCGCCTGGCCGGGCCGGCGATCTGGCGGGCCGCGGCGGCGTCGATGACGTGGCGGGGCCGACCGCCCGACGATGCCGCGCGGCTGTACCGGCGGGCATCGGTCGCGGCGACCGCGTACGCCGAGTGGCTGGCCTACCGGGACTGGGCCGCCGATCTGGCCCGGCTGCGCCGCCGCACCCAGGCCCCGGCGGTACCGACGGTCGTCCTCACCGCGCTCGGGCGGATCCGCGGCGACCGGGGCAGGCGCCGGTGGCGGGCGGCGCACGCGCGGCTGACCGCGATGTTCCCGGACGGGTGGCAGATCGTTCTGCCCGACTCGGGTCACCTCGTCGGTTTCGACCGGCCGGACGCGATCGCGGACGCGGTCGGCGCGGTCATCGACCACGCCAGGACCTGAGCGCGCGCCGGTCATCGGTGAATCGCGTCGACGGTGACCCGGCGGGCGTGCAGCCGGACCGTCACCCGGGTCTCCCGGCCGCGTTGCGCCAGCGGATAGACGTGGCCGTAGAAGCACGGATGGTCGGTGTACAGGCGGGTCAGCGCGTCCAGGTGCTCGATCGCCCCCCGTTGGACGAGTTCGGCGTCGCCCCGCAGCTGGATGTAGCGTCCGGTGTCACCCGGGTCCACGACCAGCAGGCTCAGCCGCCGGTTGGCCAGCAGGTTGCGCCCGCTCTGCCGCTCCAACGTGGTGTTGACCCGCGCGCACTGGCCGTCGTAGTCCACCCACACCAGGCACGAATGCGGCTGCCCGTCGGGCATCATCGTGGTCAGCACACCGACGACCGGCGCGGTCAGCAGGTCGAGATGTGACGGGGGCACAGGTGGCGTGGCCATGGCGCACCGCCCTTCTCACCACGCGGACGCGACGACCCGCAGCGGCGTGATCCGGCACAGCACCGGGACCTCGACGTCGGCCAGTTCGGCGGGCACGGCATCGCCGAAGTACCGCGCCCGCCGGCCCAGGTACGTGGAGGTCAGTGCGTCCAGGTGGGCACCCGCGCCGTCGGCCGTCATGAGCCCGACCACCCCGCGCACCTCGAGGTAGCGCATCGGCTCGCGCGGGTCGTAGCAGAGCAGCGTGACCTTCGGGTCGCGGCGCATGTTGCGCTCCTTCTGGAAGCCACGCATGGTGTTGACCCGGATGAACTCACCGTCGAAGTCGCACCACACCACCGAGGTCTGCGGGGTTCCGTCCGGCATGACCGTCGTCAGTGCGGCGACCGGCGGGCACTCGACGAGGTCCAGGTGCGATCGCGGAATCACGACCGGTGACTCGCTCCGGCCGTCCCGGCCCAGGATCAGGGTTCCCAGCCGTCCCACGGTCCTCATCGAAGCCATCCCGCCGTCCCGCGGACAGGGCCGAACGGCCCGCCCGCCACGGGACCCGGCGAGGTCGGCCCGCCTCCTCGCCGCCGTCCAACACGGTGCGGTTGCGGACGTCCAGGCGCCGGACAAGTGTCTGGTCACGGGCGCAGCCAGCCGGTGAGCCGGCTGCGGTCGAGGGCCGCCCACGCGGCCGGGAAGCGTTTGCGCGCCCGCCGCATCGCCCATCGTTCGCGTTCGACGAGTCGCCCGCCGGTCACGGCGAGCACGTGATCGTCCACGTCGGACCCGGCGATCGCGAGCCAGGTGTCGGCCGCGACCGCGGCGTCCTGGTGTTCGCCCAGCAGTTCCTGCACGTCAGTCAACGCCTCGGCGAGCGCCGCGGCCCGCCCACCGGCGAGCGAGGCCACCGACTCGACGGCGTATCGGGTGCGCTTGGCCCGGATGCGCACCGAATGCCAGTCCTCGTCGGCACCGAACCGGTCCAGGTCGCCGGCCCCGACCCGACCGCGGCGGCTGGTGGACAGCTGATGCCATGCTCTGGCCACGAAGCGGGTCAGGACGGCCGTGGCCGGCTTGTCGGCGGCGGGGGTGAGGCGCGGCGCGCGGGCCGCCTCCACCAGTAGCTCGAGCAGCGCCGAGTACCGGTCGGACGCCAGCACGTTCTCCAGTGCCCGCAGGGCGTCCTCGTGCCGGGTGGCGAGTTCGGCGTCGAACCGGGCGACGGCGGCCGGGTCGAGCCGGGCCGCCGGATCCGCCGACGCGGTGCGCGTCAGCCGCGCCCGTAGCACCTCCGCGTCGCGGGCCACGCCGAGCGCCTCGGCCAGCCAGCCCGCGCCGGCGCGTAGCTCGTCGGCCCAGCCGGGATCCAGCAGTGTCCGGAAGGTGCGCAGGTCGCTGCGCAGCCGCCGGCAGCCGACGCGCATCTGGTGCACGGGCGTGTCACCGTCCGGCATCGTGGTGCGCAGGCGCACGTACGGGTCGGCTTCGAAGATCCTCGCGATGTGCTTGCGGATCGCCGCGGTGACGACCTCACCCGCGGTCGGCTTGCGCTTGCCGGGCCGGGCCGCCGGCGGCGGGATCAGGTCCGGCGCAGCGGTGGCCCGCGACCCCATCGCCCTGACGTACCTGGGCCGGAACGCCGCGCGCTTCGCGCCGGCCGCCAGCAGCGCGGCCTCCACCCTCTTCAGCAGCTTCCCGCCGCCGGTGCCGCGCTCCACCCCGATCTCGCGGAACTGGCCGACGACTGTCCGGCCGTCAAGCACGCTGACGGCGTCGTCGGACACCTCGGCGAGCACGTGGCCGCCCGCGTCCCGCAACTCGTACGCGCGCCGCACGGTGCGGATCGTCACCGCCGGCGCCAGCGGCGCACCGCGGTGGAACGCGGTCAACAGGGCCACCAGGTCGGCCGGAACGGTGCCCGGAGGGCCGGGACGGGTGATCTCCCCACGCGATTCGGCGCCCTCCCCGGTCGGTAGCTTCACCGTCCACGGGTGGTTGCCCCGCTCGCCGCTGCGATAGCGAATCGAGATGCCCGCGCGGCCCAGACGGGCGGTCTCGGTGTCGTAGTAGGTGGCGCGCAACGTCCTCGCCGGCAGCGCGACGACGGAGCCACCCTTGCGCAGCGCCGGCTCCAACGCCGGGATCGCGAAGTCCACGCAGACGTCGTACGTGCGCTCCTCTTCGAGCATCGGTCACCCCTTCGGCGACGATCCGGGCCGGACATTAGGATCCGCGGATCCGAGCCAGGTCGATCCCCGGCGGCTCAGCATGCGCCGCGCCGTCGTCGTCCTCTTCATCCCGCGCAGGTGACACCCGCAACGCGCGTCGGTGGCCGAGTTCCCGGCCACCGCCTTCGAGGCGGTGCCGTAGGGCCGAACCGACCGGCGGCGGTGGGCCGGGTGGCCCTGTGGCGCCGGCCCGTACCGGGGCAGCCTCGACGTGAGAGATCGTCCGGAAGGGGCACCGATGGCCGGTGATCTTCGACTGGTGACCCCCGACGCGGGCCTGTCCACCGCCGACGCGCGCGCCAGGCTGGACCGCGACGGTCCCAACACGCTGCCCTCCCGGCCGGGAGTGCCGCTCTGGCGGCGGGTCCTCTCGCAGCTACGTGATCCGCTGATCGTCGTGCTACTGGTCGCGGTCGCGCTGACCGTCGTCACCGGCGACTGGACCGACGCCGCCGTCATCGTCCTGGTCATCCTCGTCAACACCACGGTCGGCGTCGCGCAGGAGGTCAAGGCCGACCGCGCGATCACCGCCCTGGCCGCGATGACGGCACCCGAGGCGCGGGTCCTGCGCGACGGGGAGCAGCGGCCCGTCCCCGCCGCCGAGGTGGTGGTCGGCGACGTGCTGATTCTCGCCGAGGGCGACATCGTGCCCGCCGACGCGACGGTCGTCGAGGCGGCGGCGCTGCTTGTCGACGAGTCCGCACTCACCGGCGAGTCGGTGCCGGTCGAGAAAGCCGCGGCCAGCCGGCCCGACGCGGCC
>Ga0070664_100000945_pt1 | contig 22706 bp, 21 predicted proteins | sample KBSC73metaG_FD_65863 | JGI IMG/M metagenome (GOLD analysis project Ga0070664, IMG submission 65863) | Corn rhizosphere microbial communities from Kellogg Biological Station, Michigan, USA - KBS C7-3 metaG | ecosystem: Host-associated > Plants > Roots > Rhizosphere > Soil ... | reverse complement strand
GGAACATCCCGACTACTACTGCGCACCCGTCGCGCCTTTCGGCGATCCGAAGGCGCGACTGATCATCGTCGGTCTCGCACCCGGCTTTCACGGCGCTAATGCGAGCGGCCGGCCCTTCACGGGCGATCACGCCGGACTGCTTCTGTATCGCACGCTGCACCGGTTCGGCTTCGCGAGCCGGCCGGAGTCGAAGTCGCGCGACGACGGGCTGAAGCTGATCGATTGCCGCATCTCGAACTCCGTGAAGTGCGTGCCGCCGGAGAACAAGCCGACGCCCGCGGAGATCCGCACTTGCAATCGCTACCTGACAGCGGAGCTGGCGCGCAAGCCCGCGGCGCCGCTGCTCCTCGCGCTCGGCTCGATTGCTCACAACGCAGCGCTGCGCGCGCGCGCCCTCAAGCCGTCCGAGTACAAATTCGGGCACGCAGCCGAGCACGAGTTGCCGAACGGCCAGATGCTGCTGAACTCTTATCACTGCAGCCGCTACAACACGCAGACCGGCCGTCTGACCGAAAAGATGTTCGCCGACGTGTTCGCCCGGGCCCGGAAGCTGCTGGACGAGCGCTAAAATGGCCGCGCAATGAGCGCGTTCGATCCCAAACCTTTCCTCGCCAACCTCAGCCAGCGGCCCGGCGTGTATCGCATGATCGCCGCGAACGGCGAAGTGCTGTACGTCGGTAAGGCGCGCAATCTCAAGAATCGTGTCAGCACTTATTTCACGGGCAGCAAGGCACATGCCGCGAAGACCATGGCGATGGTCTCGCAGATCGCCAACATCGAAGTGACCGCGACGGCGTCGGAAACCGAGGCGCTGCTGCTCGAATACAACCTGATCAAGCGTCATCGCCCGCGCTACAACGTCACGCTGCGCGACGACAAGAGCTTCCCGTATCTGTACATCACGACGGAGCAGGATTACCCGCGCATCAGCTTCTACCGCGGCAGCCGCAAACTTCCCGGACGATTCTTCGGCCCGTACCCGAACGCTCGCGCCACCCGCGAAACCGTGTTGTTGCTGCAGAAACTGTTCCTGCTGCGACCGTGCAGCGATACGTTCTTCGCCAACCGCTCGCGTCCGTGTCTGCAGTACCAGATCAAGCGTTGCTCCGGTCCGTGCGTCGGGCTGATCTCCGTCGAGAACTACAAACAGGACGTCGAAGATGCGATCAAGGTGCTCGAAGGCCGCGGCGCCGAGCTGATCGACGATCTCGCGGGGCGCATGGAGGAGGCCGCGCAGCTGCTCGAGTTCGAACGCGCGGCGCGCCTGCGCGATCAGATCAACGGCATCAAGGCGATCCACTCGACTCAATCTGTCACACGCAACGTAACCGAGGACATCGACGCCGTGGCGCTCGTTTCGCACGGCAGCGACCACTGCGTCGCGATCGTCTTCGTGCGGGGCGGCCGCAATCTCGGCAGCAGTAATTTCTTTCCGCGCGCCGGACTGGCGGAGGAGAGCGAGCTGCTCTCCGGATTCCTCTCGCAGTACTACCTGGGCCGCGACGCGCCCGGCGAGATCCTCATCAGTCAGCCGATCGAGGACGCCGATCTGCTGGAAGCGACGTTGTCCGAGCGCTTGGAACGCTCGGTGCAGATTCGCTCCGGCGTGCGTGGCGTCCGCGCACGTTGGCTGGAAATGGCGCGCACCAATGCCGAGCTCGGCCTCAACATGCGCCGCGCGACCGAAGCAACGACGACCGAGCAGCTGCAGTCCGTCGCCGAGGTGTTCGGGCTGAGCGCGCCGCCGAAGCGGATGGAGTGCTTCGACGTGAGTCACACGATGGGCGAGCGCACGGTTGCATCGTGCGTCGTGTTCGGTCCCGAAGGTCCGCTCAAGAGCGACTACCGCCGGTTCAACATCGAAGGGCTCGCGCCCGGCGACGACTACGGCGCGATGCGCCAGGCACTGTCGCGACGCTATGCGCGGATCAAGAAGGGCGAGGCGCCGCTGCCCGACCTGTTGTTGATCGACGGCGGTCCAGGTCAGCTCGCCGAGGCCATCAGCGTCCTCAAGGAACTGGAGATCGAAGGTGTCTGCGTCGCCGGTGTCGCCAAAGGGGCTGACCGACGGCCGGGTCAGGAGCGCCTGTTCCTCGCGGGCGAAGAGCACCCGCGCATCCTCCCGCCCGATTCGCCGGCGCTGCATTTGATCCAGCGCATCCGCGACGAGGCACACCGTTTCGCGATCACCGGCCATCGCCAGCGCCGTGCCAAGGCCCGCACGCATTCGGTATTGGAGACCGTCCCCGGGCTCGGACCGCGCAAACGCCGGGAGCTCCTGCGACAGTTCGGTGGTCTGCAAGGCGTCGTACGTGCCGGCGTCGACGATCTCGCGAAGGTCCATGGCATCGGCCGCAAGCTCGCGCAGTCGATCTACGACACTTTGCACGCGACGGGCTGAAATTCCTTACAATCGGTGCCAGTGAGTTTTCCGATTGCGAATTACCTGACGGTGGCGCGGATCGTCATGATCCCGCTGGTCGTCATCCTCTTCTACGCGCCGTATCCGTGGGCCGCGCCAGCGTGCGGGACCATGTTCATTCTGGCGGCTGTCACCGATTCGCTGGATGGCTATCTGGCACGCAAACTCGGTCAAACCTCCGCACTCGGCGCGTTCCTCGACCCGGTCGCCGACAAGCTGATGGTCGTCGTTGCGCTGGTCTTGATCGTAAGTCACGAGCCGAGCGAGCTGCACTACATCAAGTTCAATCCGCACGTGCTGATCACGCTGACGGCCGCGGTGATCGTCGGCCGCGAGATCACGATTTCCGCGCTGCGCGAGTGGATGGCTGAGATGGGCGCGCGCGGCAAGGTCGCGGTCTCGTCGGTGGGTAAGCTCAAGACGATTTTTCAGATGACTGGCCTGTCGATGATGCTGTTCCGGAGCGACGTCTGGTTCATTCCGGCATTCGAGCTGGGCGTGTACTGCCTGGTTGCTGCGGCGGCGCTGACGCTCTGGTCGATGGTCGTCTACCTGCGTGCCGCCTGGCCGGAGCTGATGCGCTCAGGCCATAGTTGATTTCCTGGCGGACTCTGGGCGTCCTTGCCTTGACAGAGGGTCGGTCGGCCCTAGAATATCGCCCGTTCGCCCGGACCGAGTCCGGCGATCCAAGCGGGAATAGCTCAGTTGGTAGAGCGTAACCTTGCCAAGGTTAAGGTCGCGAGTTCGAGCCTCGTTTCCCGCTCCAGCTCTTGAGCAGAACCCCGGGCCGCTCCCGGGGTTTTGCGCTTCTTGGGCACAGCAATTGCGCCCCGCATCCACCTGGCTAGGTGGCAGAGTGGTCATGCAGCGGCCTGCAAAGCCGTCTACGCCGGTTCGATTCCGACCCTAGCCTCCAACTGAATGCTACGACGCGTCCCCACCGATCTGCCGCTATTCGGAGCGCTGCTTTTCGGACTCTGCCTCGTGTCCTTCGGGTTCGCGGGCATGTACACGGAGGTTGCAATTGGACGTCCAAGCTCGACCTCAGGCTTGGGCTTTTTCTTCATACCAATCTGGGGCGGACTCGCGGCCGTGGCGGGCCTTGTTCTGGGCTTCGTCGTCCGAGCGGTCTGGCATGCCCTCAAACGTTCGGAAGCAGAAACCAACACGTCAGCACTGCGTGCGACCCTGGCCTGCGCGGTTGTTGCCGCTGCGGCCGCCGGCGCGCTGAGTGTCGTTCACTACGAACAAGCAGCAGAGCCTCGCGTTCGCCTTGATGGTGGCCTGCTGGTCCGAGAGTTCCGCGCGGATTTGGGGAAACCCGTGCGCACGTCGACCGTTCTTTATGACTCTGACAAGAAGACAGCGACGTTGTCCTGGGGCGGCAATACATCCGAACTGGTCATCGACGACGATCAGGTCTTGTTGCGTGACACGACCAGTGGCAAGAACGCTCGATTTGCCACCGCGGCGCTGGACTACATCACGCGTGTGGATGCGGTGCCTGTGTTGGCGGAGCAGGGACCTTCTCTGCTGGCAATTGTCATTTGCGGCAGAGCGACCGGTCGCCGTGCGATCGTCGCGACTGTCGATGAGAACTACCAGGTCATCTTTGAAGAGCAGGTCAAAAGGTTCTGGCAACTCAGTGACACGCCCGTTGAGGTACGTGCTGGCTCGGAGCACGACGAATATGTGGTCGTCGGTCCGTACTCTTATGAATCCCTGGTACTCAGGCGCAAGCCGCAGCACTGAATCGCCTCCCGATCCGTACTTCGGGCAGCCCCGCGTGGCTGCACTGCCGGTGCTGGCGCACTGAAGCCGCGTGCTAGCGTCGTCGCATGTTTCTGCGACTTTGGATTGCCTGCGCAGCAGCCGCATTCGCTGCGTCGCTCGCTCTCGCGCAGCCGGCACCAGCGGATGGCGATCCGCTCGCGCGAGCTGTTGCGGCTGAGCTCGACGCATGGACGACGGCGGCTGAGCCCACGATTCACGGCGAGCGCATCGCCTTCTCGGAGCGAGTGCAAGAGTTCTACACGCGCCGTGAATTCCGCGCGGCCTGGGACAACGCGCACAACGCCGAGCAGCTTCGCCGCGCGCTCGCTGAGAGCTACGCAGAGGGGCTGGATTCGAAGGACTATCACCAGCCGGTGATCAGTGAGCTCGCTACGCAAATCGCGGGCGGCGCCGCGTCCGACTCGCTGCGCGCCCAATATGACATTCTGCTCACTGAGGCGCTGCTGCGGCTCGCGTACCACCTGTCGTTCGGCAAAGTCGACCCGCAGACCTTCGATGCGCAATGGAACTACGGGCGAACGCTGGAGAGCACGGATGTGTCGCGCAAGGTCGAAGAGGCGCTCGCGGCTGAGGACATCTATCAGCGTGTCGGGGCACTGGGTCCTACGCACTCCTTATATACAGGCCTCAAGCGCGAGCTTGCGCGCTACCGGGCTGCTGCAGAAGCACCAAATCCAGCGATCGTGGCAACGCCCAAGCTGCAACCGGGCGCCAACGACGTGCGAGTTCCCTTGGTGCGCGCCAGGCTCATTGCCAGCGGTGACCTGGATCAGTCCGCAGCGAGCGAGTCGCTGGACTATGACGCCCAGCTCGAAGCAGCAGTGCGATCGTTCCAGGAACGCATGGGCCTCGCGAGCGACGGCGTGATCGGTGCAGGGACCATTGCCGAGCTCAACGTTCCCATCGCGGATCGCATCACTCAGTTGCGCGTGAATCTCGATCGCGGCCGCGTGCTGCTGCAGGATCTGCCCGACGAGTTCGTCATCGTGAACATCGCCGGCTTCACCGTGTACTACGTGCGCGGCCAGCAGGTCGTCTGGCAGTCGCGCGCGCAAGTTGGCAAGCCGTACCGCCGCACGCCGATCTTCCGTTCCGAGATCAGTTATCTCGTGCTCAATCCGACCTGGACCGTGCCGCCCGGCATCATCGAGAAGGACATCCTGCCCACGGCAAAGGGCGATCCGGCATCGATCACTCGCAAGGGACTGCGAGTTCTGGATGCGCAAGGCCGTGAGCACGATCCCGCTTCCATCGACTGGTCGCGCTATCGCAGCGGCCACATTCCCTACACGCTGCGGCAGGATCCGGGTCCGTCGAATGCACTCGGGCGCGTGAAGCTCATGTTTCCGAATCCGTACCAGGTGTACCTGCACGACACGCCGTCGCAAGGCCTGTTCGACCGCAACGACCGCGCGTTCAGCTCCGGCTGTGTGCGCATCGAGCGAGCCCTGGAGTTGGCGGAACTGGTGCTCGATGACCCGGACCGCTGGAATGCTGCGTCGATTGCCAACGCGATCGGGCAGGGGACTCTCCGCAACATAACCTTGAAGAAGCGCGTCCCGGTGTTGCTGGCCTACTGGACCGCCTGGGTCGACCCGAAAGGCCGCCTGAACTTCCGTCGTGACCTCTACGGGCAGGACGCGCAATGGGCCCATGCGCTGGAAGAACGCTTCACCGTGCGGGCCCGTCCGCTGGTCCGACCGGCCCCGTAACAAGAACACCCGCCTGTCGCGAAATGCGAACTGACTGTCGTCATTTGTAAGGTCCGCCGAGGCCGCCTGCTTCTAGCTTGCTCGACATGCGCATCGAGCAACTGACGTGCTCCATTGGCGCCGAGCTGATCGGCGTCAGTCTCGCGGACGCCGCACGCGACGACGGCCTGTTCGCCGAAATCAGGCACGCGCTGCTACGCCATCGGGTCCTGTTCCTGCGCGATCAGGACATCTCGCGCGCCGACCACGTCGCGTTCGCGAAGCAGTTCGGCGCGCTCGAGGATCACCCGATCGTCGGCAGTCATCCCGAGCATCCCGGGCTCGTGCAGATCTACAAGACGCCCGAAGGCCCGATCGATCGTTACGAGAACGCCTGGCACACCGACGCGACCTGGCGCGACGCGCCGCCGATGGGCTGCGTCCTGCGCTGTGTCGAGTGCCCGCCGGTCGGCGGCGACACGATGTGGGCCAACATGGCGCTCGCCTATGACAAGTTGCCGGAAGAGATCAAGACACGAATCTCGACGCTGCGCGCTCGTCACAGCATCGAAGCATCGTTCGGGGCGGTGATGCCTGCGGAAAAGCGACTCGTGTTGAAGGCGAAGTATCCGGACGCCGAGCATCCGGTGGTCCGCACGCATCCCGAGACGAACGAGAAGGTGCTGTTCGTCAACGCCTTCACCACGCACTTCACCAACTATCACACGCCTGCGAACGTTCGTTACGGCCAGGATGCCAATCCCGGCGCGGCCGACCTGCTGCGCTATCTCATCAGCCAGGCGTTCGTCCCCGAGTACCAGGTGCGCTGGCGCTGGCGACCGAACAGCGTCGCGATCTGGGACAACCGCAGCACGCAGCATTACGCCGTCATGGACTACGCGCCCTGCCATCGCAAGATGGAGCGCGCGGGCATCGTCGGCGACCGACCCTTCTGACAACCTTTTCTGAGTGACGTAGGAACCCGCCATGAACTTCCTCGACGGCTCGCTGTTCCCTGAAAATCAGCAGAAGCTGGTGATCACCGCCGCGCCCTACGGGCCGGAGTGGATGCCCGCGGACTTTCCCGAAGACATTCCCGTGTCGATGGCGGCGCAGATTCAGAAGGCCGTCGACTGCTACAACGCCGGCGCCACTGTCCTGCATCTGCACGTGCGCGAGATGGACGGCACGGGCTCGAAGCGTCTCTCCAAGTTCAACGAGCTGCTGGCAGGCATCCGCGCCCGCGTGCCCGAGCTGATCCTGCAGGTCGGCGGCTCGATCTCGTTCGCGCCGGAAGCCGAAGGCGAAGCTGCCAAGTGGTTGTCTGACGACACGCGTCACATGCTCGCCGAGCTGCAACCGACACCGGATCAGGTGACGATCGCGATCAACACCAACCAGATGAACATCGTCGAGCAGATGTGCGACGCCGACCTCAAGGGCACGTCGATCGCCGAGCCGGCGCTGTATCGCGCGTATCGCGAGATGACGATTCCGGCCGGACCGGAGTGGGTCGAGGAGCACATCCGTCGTCTGTCGGCGGCCGGCATTCAGACCCACTTCCAGCTCGCCAACATCACGCAGCTCGAGACCGTCGAGCGCATGATGCGCTTCGGCAAAGCAAACGTGCCGCTGATCCTGACCTGGGTCGCGATCGGCGGCGGCTTCGACGCGCCCAACCTCTACAACCTCGCGAACTTCGTGCGCGGTTGCCCGGACGGCGCAGTGCTTACGCTCGAGTCCTCCATGCTGAACGTGCTGCCGATCAACATGATGGCGATCGCGATGGGACTGCACGTGCGTTGCGGAATCGAGGACAACATCTGGACGCAGCGGCGCGATCGCAAGATGAGCTCGGTCGAACAGGTCGAGCAGCTCGTGCGCATCTCCCGCGAATTCGGCCGCGGCATCGCCAACGCGGAAGAGGCGCGCTCGATCTACCGGATCGGCACGTTCTACGCCAGCGCCGAGGAGACGCTCGCCGCGAACGGCTTTGCGCCGAACCGCAAGGCCGGGCGCGTCGGCTTCACGCAGCACGCCGGGTCCACGGACGCGCCGGCCAAGCTGGCGGTCCGCAGGATCGCTCGTTGAGCACGGTCCTGATCGTCCCGGGCCTGCGGGACCACGTCGAAGATCATTGGCAGACGCTCCTCGGCGGCCAGCTCATGTGGTCGCGGCCGGTGCGCCTGGTGACGCCGGGCGGCCGCGAGAACCTGGATCTGCAGGGGCGGGTGAAGGCGATCCATGACGCGCTCGCAACGGTTCAGGGTCGCGTGACGATCGTCGCGCACAGTGCGGGCGCGTTGATGGTCGCTCATTGGGCGCAGCGGCATCGGCGCGCGGACATCGTCGGTGCGCTGCTGGCCACGCCGGCCGATCTGGAAACACCGATGCCCGAAGGCTATCCAACTCTCGCAGCGTTGCAGGAGCATGGCTGGCTGCCGGTGCCGCGCAATCGACTACCTTTCCCGACCATTGTCGCCGCTAGCAGCAACGATCCGCTGGCCACGCTGCCGCGCGTCGAAGAGCTGGCGGGGGACTGGGGCAGTCACATCGTGCGGCTCGGCCACGTCGGGCACCTGAATCCTGCTTCGGGATTCGGCGAGTGGCCGCAGGCTCAGGAGCTCATCGCGCGGCTCGATTCAATGCAGCCAGTGCGATAGAGCCAGGACCAGCACGGCGAGGAACACCGCCTCGCCGAGCATCAGTAACACCGGTTTGAGGCCGACGGCGACGAGCTGCCGAAGCTGCGTCTTCATGCCGATGGCGCTCATCGCGATGATCAGGCACCAGCGCGATGCGTCGTTCGTCATGCTCTGCATCGTCGTGCCGACCCAGCCGCTGCTGTTGATCCACGCGAGCAGCAGGAACGCAACCGCGAACCACGGCAGCAGCGGCGGGGAAACGCCGGATCGGTCATTGCCCTGAGTGCGACGCCCGATCACAGCGACGCAGACAACGACCGGCAGCAGCATGGCTACCCGCATCAGCTTCACGATCGTCGCGATATCTCCTGTCTCGCGGGACATGCTGTAACCCGCACCGACCACCTGCGCGACCTCGTGAATCGAGCCGCCGATGAACACACCGGCCGTCGCCGCCGACAAGTGCAGATGATCTGCGAGCATCGGATACAGGATCATCGCCAGCGTCGACAGGGCAGAGACGCCGACGATCGTGAAAGCAGTTGCGATGTCCTTGGAGGGATGATTCGGCAGCGATGCAGACAGCGCCATTGCTGCCGACGCGCCGCAAATCGCAGTCGCGCCGCCGGTCAGCAGCCCGAACAAAGTGTTGAAGCCCATCAGTCGCGCAACGATGGCCGAGAACAGGATCGTGGCGACCACGGACACGACGACCAGCAGGACTGGATGCCAGCCGAGCTCCGCGATCTGCCCGAAGGTGATGCGCGTGCCCAGCAGCGCGACACCGATGCGCAGCACGTCACGCGCCGCGAACTCGACGCCGTCCTTGCAGCCGCTGTGCGTAGTCACGAAGTTCATCGCGATGCCGAGCAGGAGTGCGAAGAGCATCGCCGGAGCGTGATATTGCTCGGCCAGGAACGCCGCAGCTGCGGCAACTACCAGAGTGACAGTCACGCCCGGGAGCAGGGCGCGGCTCCGCATTTGGAGTGCGGTAACGAGAAACACGTCCGACTCTACGCGACGCCCACGCGCCAGCCGAGCTGCTGCAGATCGCGCTGATAGCTGCTCCGCGCCAGCGCGAAGATGCCTGCGGCCAGCAGACTGACGAGCGGCACGAGCTGCAGTGCTACGGAGAGACCGAACGCATCAGCGAGCATGCCGGTGACGATCGGCCCGGGGGCGAGTCCCAGCAGATTGTTGGCGAGCGACAGCGTGCCGAACGCGCTTCCGTGCAGCGGCGCCGGCGTGAGATTTGCGACCATCGCGCCGGCCGGCCCAACGGTACCTGCGCCGAAGAACATGCCGAACGCAATCAGCACGAGCTGCGGCAGTCCCGGCGGTAAGACGAATGCCACTGACAAAAACAGGCAACAGGCTGCGCAATAGGCAATCGCCAGCGAGAGTTTCGTCGCGGGCGAATTACGACTGATACGGTCCGTAAGCGAGCCGCAGATCGTCATGCCGGCCGCGCAGGTGAGCACGAAGATCGCAGCGACTGCCGCGGCAGTGGCGATCGTCATGCCATAGGAGCGATGCAGATAACTGGGCAGCCAGGCGAGTAACGCGCCGCTGATGAAGACCTGCACGCCGCTGCCGAGATACGCACAGATCACGGAACGGCTGGAGACCAGCGCACGCAACCTCGGCCGCGCAGCAGCAGTGCTCGTGCGTATCGCAGCCCCGCCCTCCGTGGCGAGACGCGACTCCTTCACGATCAGGGGATAACCAATCGTAAGAAGGATTCCAAACAGAGCCATGCCGGCAAACGCCGCGCGCCAGCCGAACTGGGCAGCGAGGAAGCCGCCGAAAGAAATGCCGAGCACCGAACCGACCATGCTGCCGGCGAGGAACGTGCCGCTGATCGTCGCGCGCATCCGCACCGGAAACACACTGAGCACGAGTGCCAGGCCGACACTGCCGTACGCAGCTTCGCCGACACCGACGAAAAAGCGTGCAAGCAACATCTGATCGAAATTGCCCGCGAGCGCGCAGGCCAGCGTGGCGGCGCTCCACAGCGCTGCCATCAAAACCAGACTACGCAGTCGGCCCCATCGATCCGCCAACAGCGACAACGGCAATGCCAACGCACCGACCGCGAACGAGACGACACCGCTGAGCGCGCCGAGCCGCGTGTCGGAGAGAGCCCATTCCGCCTTGAGCAGCGGGAATATGGCGTTCAGCACCTGCCGCGACATGTAGTCGGAGAGCAGCAGGCCGAAGGTCAGCGCAAACACCAGCCACGCATAGTTGCTGGCGCCCGCACGCTGGGCCTCGCCGCTTTCGCTCGCGACACTGGGGCAGGAGAGCTGCATGATCGTCAGAGGACGAAGATCGACGAGCCGATTGTCTTGCGCGCCTGCAGATCGCGGTGCGCAGCAACAGCGTCCTCGAGCGCGTAGTGCTGATTGATGTCGATCTTGATGCGTCCGTGCGAGACGTGACCGAACAGCTCGTTCGCCAGCACCGCCTTCTCGATCGGGTCCGCGATGTAGTCCGCCAGCGCCGGGCGCGTCATGTACAACGAGCCCTTCATCGCGAGCAGCTGCGGATCGAACGGCGGGATCGTGCCGGAGGAGGTTCCGACGCACACCATGAGCCCGCGGCGCTTGAGCGAGTCGAGCGAGGAGATGAAGGTATCGCGGCCGACGCTGTCGAACACCACGTCGACGCCCCGCCCACGGGTGAGCTCGCGCACGCGCGCGACTACGGCCTCTTCGCTGTAATTTATTATGTGGTCGCAGCCGCGCGCGCGCGCGAAGTCGGCTTTAGCTTCGGTCGAAACGGTGCCGATGACAGTGAGCCCCAGCAGCTTGGCCCACTGCGCGACGATCAATCCCACACCGCCGGCTGCGGCGTGCAACAGGATCGTGTCGCCCGGCTTGAACGGGTGGATGCGACGCATGAGGTACGCAGCCGTGAGACCGCGCATCGTCATCGCGGCGGCAGTCTCGAACGCGATCGCGTCCGGCAGCTTGATCAGCGGCGCGGCCGGGACCAGCCGATCGGTGCTGTATGCGCCGAGCGTGTTGAGAAAGCCCGTGTAGCTGACGCGGTCGCCTAGTGCAACGTTCTCAACGTTGGGACCGACGGCAGTGACGTAGCCGGCAGCCTCCACGCCGAGCCCGCTGGGCATTGGCACTGGATAGGTACCGTTGCGGAAGTAGATGTCGGCGTAGTTGAGGCCGATCGCGACGTGGCGCAGACGCACCTGGCCGGGACCTGGATCGCCAACTTCGACATCTTCATAGCGCAGAACCTCCGGGCCGCCCGTGTGATGGAAGCGAACTGCCTTCGCCATCAATATCTCGCGAGCACGGTGATGCCGTACGAGCGCGGCGAACCCAGGTAGTTCTGATACGTGCCGTCCTGGAGCGACGCGAACAGGTTCGACTGCGCCGTCTGCGTGATGTAGGTCTCGTCAGTCAGGTTACGCACCCAGCCGAAGATCTCCCACGAGTCGCGGCTCCAGCCGAGACGGAAGTTCGCCACGCCGTACGCATCCTGCTTGCCGTGATTCGGATCGAGCTCCGAAGTCACGTTCTGCTCGCCGACCCAGCTGCCGTCGAGGCGCGAGAACAGCGTGCCGGCGTTGAACAAGTGTTGCCACTGCAGCCCGGCGGTCGCCGTCAGCTTCGGTGCGAAGGGCAGGGTCTGACCGCTGAGATCGCACGCGCCGGTGACCGGGTCATCGGGTGTGCGGCCGGTGTAGCACGAGCCCTGCGTGTAACGCTCGTAAGTCGCTTCGGCGTAGGTGCCGGAGAGATCCAGGGTGAAGCCTTCGCTCAGCCGCGCAGTGAGGTCTGCTTCCAGGCCCTGCACGCGCACCTTCTCGGCATTGTTGACGAGGAACTGCAGGCCGACGAACGACGCGGACTGGAAGTCCTGGTAGTCGCTCAGGAACGCCGTTGCATTCAGGCGCACGCGATGATTGGCGAGGTCGCTCTTGATGCCGAGCTCGTAGCTGTTGACGTCTTCGGAATCGAACGGCCGCTTCGCGAGCGGCGTGTTGCCGAAGCCGCCGTTGTAGCCGCCGCCCTTGAAGCCGGTCGCCGCGGTGGCGTACATCATCACGTCGGGCGTGAAGTGATAGGCGGTGCTGAACGTGCCCGTGACGGCATCCCAGCTGTCATCCAGTGCGAACGAAGAAGTCGCCGGCGTCAGCGTTCTGACCGGCAGCGACAGGTTGGCCAGCGGACCGGGCGCCGTGGTGAACGGCGTGTTGACCAGCGACACTGCCTTTTCCTCGAGCGTGTAGCGCACGCCGAGAGTCAGCGCGAGGCGCTCCGTCGCCTCCCAGGTGCTCTGCGCGAATGCGCCGTAGCTGCGCCCATCTGAGATCTCGTGGAAGTCGCCCGTATCCCCGGGGAGGCCGAAGACTGGAACGTCAGGCAGCGTCGGCGAAGCGAGGCCGGCTGCAACGCCGAGCTCATCGATCGCCTGGCCGAGCGTGAACTCGTGGTGATCCTGGTCGCCGCGCTCGAAGCTGTTGTCGTAGTAATAGAGACCGCCCAGCCAGCTGAAGCTGTCGCTCGCCTGCGAGCTGAGGCGCAGCTCCTGGCTCAGCGTGTCGCCGGTCTGGAAATCGCGGTAGTTGACGAGGTCGAGGCCGGTCTGGCCGGCATCGTTCCAGGTCTGCGTCGTCTTGTACGTGTCGTAGCTGGTGATCGAGGTCAGCGTGACGCCGCCGAAGTCGTATTGGATCGAGGCTATCGCGTCGTCACTGCGCTGGACGAAGCCGAGCGGCGCGAGCGCCTGGACGCTACGGTTGAGCGGATCGTTGTCCATGATCGACTGCGCGCCGCTGTTGATGACGCCGTCAGCGAGCCCCGGACCATCGGCCGCGCCGAGCGCCGCCGGGTTTGCGACGGTCGCATTGACGAGTGCCGTCACGCGCGGGCCGTAGAACATGTCGGCCAGCTGCGGCTTCATGTCACGGTTGGTGTGCGAACCGATCAGCCGAACGCTCAGCGCATCCGACGGCTCGAACAGCAACTGTCCGCGCACCGAGTACTGATTGAGGTCGTCACTGTCCTCACCCATGAGATTGTCGGCGATGGGGTCGCGACGCGTGCTGGTCACGCTCAGTCGTGCACTGACGCTGTCGGTGAGACCGCCGGTCACGAAGCCGCGGAATCCCATGAGCGCGTCGTTGCCCGCGGTGAGCTCGCCCTGCATGCCGAACGTCTGGCTGGGCTTCGCCGTCATGACGCTGATGGCGCCGGCCGTGACGTTGCGTCCATAGAGCGTCGACTGCGGGCCGCGCAACACTTCGATCTGCTCGATGTCGGCGAGATCGCCGAGTCCCAGGCCGGAACGCGAGCGATACGCACCATCGATGAACAGGCCGGTATCCGGCTCGAAGTCCGGAATGTTGCCCTCGTTACCGATGCGGCGGATGCGATAGCTGGTAGTGAATGGATTCGAGTTGGACGTCACGACCAGCGACGGCACCAGCGTCGTCAGGTCGGCAACGTCGCGAATTCCCGCTGCGCGCAGCTGTTCCGCGGTCACCGCAGCGACCGACATCGGTACGTCCTGCAGCGGCTCGCTTTGCTTGCGGGCCATGACCTGGACCTCCTCGAGGACGATCTCCGTGGTCTGTGCATGAACCTGTTGCAGACTGGCCGCCGCGATCGCGAGCGTCACCACCGTGTGCGAAGTCTTCATGGTCAATGGGCCCCCTGAGGCTGACAAAATCCGCCAGCCCGGATGATTGCGGTAGGGGGTCGGATTTCGCTTGGCAGCGGGCGACACAAACTTTTCATTTCGTGACAGCAGGACTACAGTGAAGCCCGCCGTTCGAGACCCACGTCATGAAACGCATGGTCCGCGCTGCAGCGTTGACGAACTACTTCGAAGTCGCGCAGCAACTCGCACTCAATCCATCGCAGATGCTCGCGCAGGTCGGCCTGGACCGCGCCATGCTCGCTGACCCGGACAGTCGAATTCCGGTCGGCGCCGCTGTGTCGTTGCTGGAAGAGTCGGCGCGCGCCTCGCAATGTCTCACGTTCGGCTTGCGCATGGCGGAGACGCGTCAGCTCACCGACCTGGGCGCAGTGAGTCTACTGCTCACGCACAAGCGCACGCTGCGCGAGGTGCTGCTGGCGATGATCGACTATCGTCACCTGATGAACGAAGCGCTCGCGCTGCAGATGCAGGATGTCGGCGAAGACGTGGTCATCCGCACCGAGGTGATGACGGAGACTACGCACTCGCGCCAGGCAACCGAGCTTGCCCTCGGCGTGCTCGCGCGCGCGGGCGGCGCGCTGCTGGGTAATCGCTGGAAACCGCACCGGGTGATGTTCAGCCACGAGGCGCCGCCCGATCTCCAGCCGCACCGGCGCATCTTCAAGTGCAAGCTGGAGTTCGCCAGCGAGTACAACGCGTTCGTCTGTGCGGCGAAGGACCTGGATGCTCCGAATTTCGCCGCGAATCCGGCGCTCGCGCGCTATGCAGAGCAGCTGCTCGAGTCGTTGCCCAAGGCGCAGGATCGTTCGACCAGCATGGAGGTCCGCGAGGCGATCTATGTGCTGTTGCCGATGGGGAGAGCAACGGTCGAGCAGGTCGCCAAGAAACTCGGTCTGAACGTACGCACGCTGCAGCGGCAACTCGAGGAGGACGGCGTCACTTTCTCCGAGCTGATCAATTCCGTGCGCCGCGAATTGGCCGTTCGCTACGTGCGCAGCGGGCAGCACGCTCTCGGCCAGGTCGCCGAGCTGCTCGGCTATTCGACACAGACGTCGTTCACACGTTGGTTCAAATCTGAGTTCGGCGTTGCCCCGAGACAGTGGCAGCCCGATGAGGCATCACAGTTATGAATCGCAAACTCGGTCGCAACGGTCCGCAGCTTTTTCCGATCGGACTTGGCTGCATGGGCATGAGCGAGGGCTACGGTGAGCGCGCGGAGCGCGACGAGCAGGAGTCGATCGCGACGATCCATCGCGCACTCGACCTCGGCGTGAATCTGCTCGACACCGCGGATATCTACGGCCCCTATATCAATGAAGAGCTGGTCGGTCGCGCGCTGCAGGGGCGACGCTCGCAAGCGGTGCTGGCGACGAAGTTCGGCTTCGTCACGGATCGTGAAAAGGCGAAGACGCGTCGTATCGACGGCCGGCCGGAATACGCACGCGCCTCGTGCGACGCGAGCCTGCGCAGACTCGGCGTCGAGACGATCGACCTTTGGTATCTGCACCGGGCCGATCCGCAGGTGCCGATCGAAGACACCGTCGGCGCCATGGCCGAGTGCGTGCGCGCCGGCAAGGTTCGTTATCTCGGACTCTCCGAAGTGAGCGCAGCGACGCTGCGACGAGCGAATGCCGTGCATCCGATCTCGGCCTTGCAGAGTGAGTATTCGCTGTGGACGCGCGATCCCGAGCAGAACGGCACACTCGCGGCCTGCAAAGAGCTTGGCGTTACGTTCGTACCCTTCAGCCCTCTCGGCCGCGGTTTCCTGACGGGCACGGTGCGCTCCGCAGACACGCTGGCGAGCGACGACATGCGCCGTCGCTTGCCGAGATTCCAGGGCGAAAACTTCGCGCGCAACACGCAGCTGGTCGACGCACTGACGCAACTTGCCACCAAGCGTGGTTGCACGGCTGCGCAGCTTGCGCTCGCGTGGGTGCTGCGGCAGGGCGAGTACTTGGTGCCGATCCCTGGCACGAAGCGCCGGACGCGACTCGAAGAGAACGTTGCCGCGACGCGGATCGCGTTGACCGATCAGGAGATCGACAAACTCGACACGCTGTTGCCGCCCGACGCAATCGCGGGCGCGCGTTATCCAGACTCTTTGATGGAGCTGGTGAACCGCTAAGTGCCTTCCGCGACGAAGCGGAACAGTTCCTTGCAGTCCTCCTCGCAGCCGAACAGCGACACGTCCTGTGGCGTGGCGCCGCGGATGAAACCGAAGCGGCCGATATTGATCGAGAACTGATACTTCGTGCCGGAGATCGTGAGCCCTCCGGAGTACTGGCATGGCAGCACCGCATACGACGAGCGCATCTCGTCCGGACTGATGGCAGTCGCCTTCGTGAAGAAACTCAGCACCTGTGCGTCCGTGAGCGTCCAGTTCTTGCAGGCGCGGGCGAAGGCGCCGTCAGGAATCTCGGGCGGGCCAAGGTGCCGTTCCAGACTGTCGACCTTTACGCTGCCTTTCTGCAGCGCTGCCTTGAGTGCATCGTCATCGATGGCAGGCTCGCTGCCGGTGGCGGCGGCGAGCAGCAACACGATGGCGGCAAGCAGGACGGGCTTCATCGACGGCTTCTCCGGTACATTGTCAATCCTACCTTCCTGAACACGGGACACCCCAGTCATGGCCGCCGGATTGATCGATCGACTGTTCCTCGCCCATCCGCGCAACGCTGGACAGGGCTATTTCGAGCATATGCGATTTGCCTGGAGTTTCGCTGCAACGATGGCGGTCGGCACCGTGGCGGCGCTGTTGCACGGGTTGTTTCCGTTCGTCTGTCAGACGGCTGCGGGCGACAGAGTTCGCGCGCTTTATGCCCGACTCTCCGGACGCGGACCCGGGCACGCAAGCTAGGCGGCCAGCTTGCGCGCTTTGCGCACGGAGAAGAACAGCTGTCGATGTTCACCGGCCTTCTGAATCGCGGCCTGATTCAAGGCAACCATTACATACAGAATATTCAGTGCCTGCAGTCGGCCGGTGATGTGCTTGGTGCGGCGGCCCGCGTGCACGACGTCCTTTGCAGTGACGCCGCTATGACCGCCCATTCGGTCCCGCACGTAGTGCACGGCCGCCGCGTCGATCAGATTGAAATAGCCGGAGCCCTTGCGATCCTTGGCGCGGGCGAAGGATAGAACCAGGTACGAATCCTTGGCCTGGAAGACGTGATAGGTCTGGCGAACCGCTTCGACCCGGCCGCAATAGTCGAGCCCTTGCTGAAGCTGCTTGATGTTCACGTCACCCTCCAAAACCGTTTACGGGCCGTCAGGTCGTGTCTGCAGTGCGCGCATTCTACTCGGTAAGACGTGCGTGCACGAACATACGACAGCCTTCCGATGACAGCGTCGCGCTGAGGCCCGGAGTAGAGTCCGCCGGCCGCAGCCACAACAGCAATAAACGCGGCAGGAGAAGTGAATGACGCTGAACTGGAGGGAATCTCGATGACTCGTGGAATTCACCGTTGGCTCGGGGGCTTTGCGCTCGCGTCCGCGACCGTGACTGTGCTGGCAGCAACTTCGCCGCAGCAACAGACACAGGCACGCACGGCGTTCGCGAATTACGCAAGGTCGGTGAAGGCAGGCACATCTGCAAAGTTGGGTGGACATTTGCAGTCGCTGGCACGTGCTGCCGACTCGCAAGCGCAATTCAGTGCTCGCACTCGTTCGTCCATTACGAGCAGATTGCCGGGGCTGACAGTGCGCGACAGCTACGTCGCAGTCAGCGCCTATGCAGATGGCGATGCCAATGAACTGCGCACGCAACTGGTCGCGAAGGGAATGGTTGGGGCAGCAGTGCACGGCAATGCAGTCACAGGACGCGTGCCGATCGGCGCGTTGTCGGACATGAGTACGACCCCCTCGTTGCGCTTCATGCGGCCTTCGATGGCGAAGACACAGATCGGCTTGACGACCAGTCAGGGCGATCATGCGCAGCGGAGCGACGTTGCCCGCCAGCGATTCCACGTCAATGGCAGGGGAGTGCGGGTCGGCGTGATGTCCGACAGCTACAACTGCTCGGAAGGCGCGTTGGTACCCGGCGAGCCGTTCACGACGGCGCCGCAAGACAAAGCGAGCAACGATCTGCCGCGCGACGTATTGGTGCTGAAGGATCTGTCACCGACGCCGTCATCGGACTGTTCCGATGAAGGGCGCGCGATGATGCAGCTGATCCACGACGTCGCACCGGCCTCGTCGCTGGCGTTCTACACCGCCTTCGAAAGCCCGGAAGACTTCGCCGCAGGCATCGGCGCGCTCGCCGATGCGGGCTCGAAGGTCATCGTCGACGACGTCATCTACTTCGCCGAGCCGATGTTCCTCGATGGCCCGATCGCGCAGGCGGCCGATCGCGTGAAGTCGCGGGGCGTCGCGTACTTCTCGTCGGCGGGCAATCAGGCACGTCAATCGTACGAGTCTGCGTTCCGCAGGTCCGACGGCGAAGGCGCCAACGGCGGCGTGCTCCATGACTTCGCCAACGGCAAGGCAGTCGACGTTCTGCAAGGAATCACCGCAGGAGCGGGCAGCACTTCGTTGCTGTCATTCCAGTGGGATCAGCCGTGGTTTTCGGTGAACGGCAAAGGCTCCGCCAGCGATCTCGACATCTACTTCGTCGATGACGACGGCAACCCGATCAAGCTGTGCGACGACCCCAACACACTAGTGTGTCAGTTCCCCGGTATCGACATGAACGAAGGTGGCGATGCCGTGGAAGTACCCGCGCTGATCAACGACAGCGACGCGGACGTGCACGCGAACATCGTGATCGAGCTGTTCTCAGGGCCGGCACCGCATCGCATGAAGTACGTGTGGTTCGATCTCGGCGCCGGCCTGCTGACCGTCGACGAGCACAACACCGAAAGCGGCACCTTGTACGGTCACGCGAATGCCGCGGGCGCTGAGGCCATCGGCGCGGCGCCTTGGTACAACACTTCGGCGTTCGGACCGCAGAACAAGCCCGAGTGCGCGCCGGCGTGCCTCGAACTGTTCTCGTCTGCGGGCGGCGTGCCGATTCTGTTCGACAAGAACGGCCGACGCTTCCCGTTCCCGTTGGTTCGCATCAAGCCCGGGTTCACCGGACCGGACGGCGGCAACACAACATTCTTCGTCGCCGACATCGCGGCACCGATTCCTGGATCGAACGAGCCGGACGGCTTCCCGAATTTCTTCGGCACGTCCGCTTCGGCGCCGCACGTCGCGGCAATCGGGGCATTGATGCTGGATCAGCGGGCGCGTGACGTCGCGGCAGGCAAGAACTTCATCGGTCCGAAGCAGTTGCGGCCGGAAGCGATGTATCTGGCGTTGCGCCTGTCGGCAATAAGGCAGGACATCAGGCAACGGGCCGGTCGCGTCACCGGACCGATTCCGATTCCGCATTCGAAGGGATTCGATTTCGATTCGGGCTTCGGCTTCGTGAATGCAGCGGCGGCGCTGCATTTGACCGCCGGACATTGACGGCAGCCCGCTGAAGAAAAGCAGGCACAGGGGTGCGGAATGAACCGCACCCCGGGCCACGAGCGCACGTCACTACCGGGAGGGGTGCCCGCGACATTGCGACTCGGGGCGCGGTCCGTCGCCAGAATGCCCACCGCCGCCCGCTGCAAGAAACTGGACCGGGGCCTTAGGTGGATCCCCTAGTTCGTCCGAACAAGGGATAATCACCTCATGCCCGACACCCAACTTCGCAAGACAGCCATCGTCACCGGCGCTTCTCGTGGCATCGGCGCGGCCATTGCACAACGCCTCGCTCACGATGGCATGGCCGTGATCGTCAACTACGCTGGCGATGTGAAGGCGGCTGAGACCGTCGTCGCGAATATCAGGAGCACGGGCGGCAATGCTGAAGCAGTGAAAGCAGACGTCAGCGATCCTGCTGCTGCACGCAGCTTGTTCGATGCGGCCGAGAAAGCGTTCGGCGGCGCGGACGTCGTGGTCAACAACGCCGGCATCATGACGCTTGCGACCATCGCGACGAGCGACGATGCGATGTTCGATCGGCTCATCGCGGTGAATCTGAAGGGCTCGTTCAACATGATGCGCGAAGGCGCCACGCGCGTGCGTCGCGGCGGGCGAATCATCAATTTCTCATCGAGTGTCGTCGGCTTGTTGCAGCCGACATATGGGATCTATGCCGGCACGAAGGCTGCCATCGAAGCGATGACGAGCGTGCTCGCGAAGGAGCTGCGCGGTCGCGAGATCACAGTGAACACGATTGCGCCCGGGCCAACAGCGACCGATCTGTTTCTGAACGGCAAGTCGCCCGAGCTCGTCGAGCGGCTCGCCAAACTGTCGCCACTCGAGCGATTGGGCCAGCCGGAAGACATCGCTGCAGCGGTCGCGTTTCTCGCGGGACCGGACGGCGCGTGGATCAACGGCCAGACGCTGCGCGCGAATGGCGGAATAATCTGAGAACAAGCGACAGTGGAGGATTTCATGCGACGACTCGCTCTTGCCGGCATTGCACTCGCGTTACTCCTGCCCACGCTGGCGCCGGCCGCCAGTGAACCGGCAGCAGCGACCAATGCAGCGTATTCGCGCATCGACGCGGCCATCGATCAGGCGATCTCCGAGCAGCGCATCGTCGGCGCAGTGGTCCTGGTCAGCCGCGACGGCAAACTGGTTTATCAGCGCGCCGCCGGGTTTGCAGATCGCGAATCCAAGCGGCCGATGAAGCTGGACGCAGTGTTCCGGCTGTCGTCGGTGTCCAAGCCGGTCGTATCGGCTGCAGCGATGGTCCTGGTGGATCAGGGCAAGCTCTCGCTGGACGATCCGGTGACGAAGTGGCTTCCGGACTTTCGTCCGAAGCTCGCGAGCGGCGAGGCGCCGACGATCACGGTGCGGCAGCTCCTCACGCACACGTCCGGGCTCGGCTACAAGTTCGCCGAGAAACCCGGCAGCGCGTATTACCAGGCCGGCGTGTCGGATGGATTCGATGAGCTGCGTATCAGCTTGGACGAAGAAGCGCAACGCCTCGCGAGCGTGCCGCTGTTCAACAAGCCGGGCGAAGCTTTCCGCTACTCGTTGTCCATCGACGTGCTCGGCGCTGTTCTGGAGAAGGCGGCGGGTAAGGCCCTGCCGCAGGTCGTGGCCGAGACGGTCACGCAGCCGCTGGGCATGCGAGACACAGGATTCTGGGCGAAGGATCCAGCGCGCCTCGCTGTCCCATATCACGATGCAAAGCCCGCGCCGGCGAAGATGGACGATCCGTGGTCGATGCCGTTCGGCGAAGGCGGTCGCATGACGTATTCGCCTTCCCGCGCGCTCGATCCGAAAGCGTTCCCGTCGGGCGGCGCCGGCATGGTCGGCACTGCGCCGGACATCATGCGTCTGCTCGAAGCTGTCCGCGCCGGCGGCAAACCGATCCTGAAAGCAGAGACTGCAGCCAGCATGATGCGCAATCAGATCGGCGCGCTGCTGGCAGGACCGGGCACGGGATTCGGATTCGGCGGCGCTGTCGTCGTGGATCCGGCGGCGACACACACGCCGCAATCAGCCGGGACGTGGCAGTGGGGCGGAGTCTACGGCCATTCCTGGTTCGTAGACCCCGCGCGAAAGCTGACTGTCGTTGCGCTGACCAACACGGCTCTCGAAGGCATGTGGGGCAAGTTCACCACAGACGTGCGCGACGCCACGTACGAGAGCGTGAAGTAACGCCTACCCGCGGCGCGCGGCTTCGATCGTGGCGATGTCGATCTTTTTCATCTTCATCATCGCCTCGAAGGCGCGCTTCGCGGCCGCCGGATCCGGATCGGTCGTCGCTTCGACCAGGACGCGCGGGCTGATCTGCCACGACAGACCCCACTTGTCCTTGCACCAGCCGCAGGCGCTCTCGGCGCCGCCATTGCCGACGATGGCGTTCCAGTAGCGATCGGTCTCAGCCTGGTCTTCGGTCTGGATCTGAAACGAAAAGGACTCGTTGTGCTTGAAGATCGGACCGCCATTGAGGCCGACACAGGGCACGCCGACGACGGTGAACTCGACCGTGAGCACCTGTCCCTGCTTGCCGCCCGGAAAATCGCCCGGCGCCTTGTGGACCGCCTTCACGGCGCTGTTCGGGAAGGTCTTGGCGTAGAAGCGCGCGGCTTCTTCGGCGTCGTTGTCGTACCAGATGCAAATCACGTTTTTGGCCATCGTCTGTCTCCTTCGTTCGTCGATGCGGAAGAGCCGTCATCACTATGACGAACCGGCGATGCGAAAACCGACAGCCTTGCTAACCAGTTCCGAAAAAACTGGCTGAACCTGCTACCCAGCGGCCGGTTTGAGAGTGAGGCCATGGTGCCGGGGCCGGGCACCGCAGTGAAGCGTAAGTAGCCGAGCTGCCGAGATTTTCTGATCGCCGAAAAATCGAGTTACCCCACGCGCTTACCCAAAGTCGCGCAAGACGTCGCAGGCACCGCACCGCCGGGCTGTTACCCCGGCGATGCGGCTACCACAACCGACCTTGATTGGAGGCCGATCATGGGTACGAAGCGACGG
>Ga0070664_100000938_pt1 | contig 22776 bp, 19 predicted proteins | sample KBSC73metaG_FD_65863 | JGI IMG/M metagenome (GOLD analysis project Ga0070664, IMG submission 65863) | Corn rhizosphere microbial communities from Kellogg Biological Station, Michigan, USA - KBS C7-3 metaG | ecosystem: Host-associated > Plants > Roots > Rhizosphere > Soil ... | reverse complement strand
CCACCGACCGGCTTTTTGCCGACCGCCAGCTCGGTCGTCACCGCGACGATGCCGGACGACGCCCGGCCGATCGCGACCGGCACGGATTCGAGCACCGGCTTGAGTTTCGCCGCCATCGCCGGGCTGGCCCCGAGGTGCAGCACCAGCGGCTGCGCCCCTTCCGGGTCCACGTTCCACGGCGGCACGTTCGGCCGCAGCCGCTTGATCGCCTTCAGCGCCGCGGCCGACTGGACCGGATCGCCCTTGGCCAGATCGAGCACGCGCTCGCAGGCCAGCAGCGCCCGCGCCGTGGCGCCGTGTTCCTCCAGTTTCGCCGCCAGCTTGAGCAAATGGTCGGCCCCCTTGGTTTTCGCCTCGGCGGCGTAGGCGTTGAGCGCCGGGGCGGTCGCCACGTCGCCGGCTTCGATCGGCGGTTCGGGCGGCTGCGCGGGCACTTCGGGCGCGGCCGGTTTCTCGATCGGCTGCGGAGCCGCCGGCGGCGGCATTTCCCCCAGTTCCTGCCGCCGTTCGGCCAGCCGCTGCTCGCTTGGCGGCGTCACGAAATCCTTGCCGCGCGCGCCATACCACCAGATGCCGCCGGGAACTACGACGCAGAGCAGGACAACGATCGGCCAGGGAACACGCACGGGCGCAACTTGGCCGGACCGTCCGCGGGCGAAAAGCCGAATCCGCCGGACCGCCCGCCGGAAAAGCAAAACGCCCCGGCCGTCGGACGGCGGGGCGCTTGCGAAAGATAACGTTGGCCGTCGGGCGATCAGCCCTGGCGGTCGGCGCTCTTGACGAGGAGGGCGCGCTTGCCGACGCGGCTGCGGAGGTAGTGCAGCTTGGCGCGGCGAACCTTGCCCTTGGTGACGACTTCGATCTTCGCGATGCGCGGGGTGTGCACCGGGAACACGCGCTCGACGCCTTCGCCGTAGGAAATCTTGCGGACGGTGAACGCGGCGTTCACGCCGGTGCCGCGCTTGGCGATCACCAGGCCGGCGAAGATCTGAAGGCGCTCCTTGCCGCCTTCGACGACTCGGGTGTGGACCTTCACGGAATCACCGACATTGAACTCGGCGACGTCCTGTTTCAGCTGCTCTTGCTCGATCTTCTTGATGATATCCATGGGGTCCTCCTTCGACTGGAAATGATTCGCTGCATGGCGGCCCGAACGGCGCGCCCGGCAATGCGGGGCGGGAGAGCTAGCGGCACCAGCGCCCGATTGCAACCGCGAAATTCACGTTTTCAGGCTTTTCCGTAAACCGCGGAAGGGTCGAACGTGCGCCCTTCGCCCGAAAACTCCAGCGCTGGGCTGCCGTCCGCCGCCTTCACCACCTTGCGATAGAAGCAGGAATTCCGGCCGGTGTGGCAGGCGCCGGCGCCAACCTGCTCGACCACCACGACCAGCGCGTCCTGATCGCAGTCGGTGCGGATTTCCACCACCTTCTGGACATGGCCGGAGGTCGCGCCCTTGTGCCAGTATTCCTTGCGGGAGCGCGACCAATACACGGCCTCGCCGATCTCGAGCGTGCGACGCAGCGACTCGGCGTTCATGTAGGCGAGCATCAGCGGCTCGCGGGTGGTGGCGTCGATCGCCATCGCCGGGATCAAACCGTCGGCGTCGAATTTCGGAGCGAAGGCGGCGCCTTCTTCGAGCTCGGCCTTGGAGCCGCGCGGAGCGAAGGGGGTGTCCATGCGCAGGACCGTGCCGCCGACCGGGCCGGGTGCCAAGCGCCAAAAAGTCCCAATCTGAACCGCGGATGGACGCCGATGAACGCGGATTTTCAAAAATCCACGAAAAGCACCAAAGGGCACGAAATGAGAGCCTTTCGTGAAATTTCGTGTGTTTCGTGGTTCTCTTCATTCGCGTGAATCGGCGTTCCCCGGCGGTTCTCTTCCTGAGTTTTGAGGCTCGCAGCGCCCGGGATTGACCGCCATCGGCCCCAGCGCCAGCATCCGCCGCCATGGCGTATCCGGCGGAACGGGCATTCGAATTGGTGGAATCGGCGTTCGAGCGCGGCCGCTTGGCACACGCGTTCCTGATCAGCGGCGCCCATGGCTCCGGCAAGGAAACGCTCGCCGCCCGCATCATCCGGCGGGTCAATGGCGGCGGAAGTTCCGGCGGCATCGACCTGTTCGGCGAACCGGTCGTCGAGGAAATCCCGCCGCTCGACGAACTCGAAGGCCCGTGGGTCCACATTCTCCGCCCGCGGATGAAATCCCGTCGCATCGCCGTCGATGCCATCCGCGAGCTGGAACGCCCGCTGCGCCTCGCCGCGCCGGAAGGCACGTGGAAAGTCGGCGTCATCGCCGAAGCCGACCGCATGGGCCCGGAAGCGTCGAACGCCTTCCTCAAGACCCTCGAAGAACCACCCGCCCGCACCCTGCTGCTGCTGCTCACCGCGAACCCGCAATCGCTGCTGCCGACGATCCTTTCCCGCTGCGTCCGCCTGCCGCTGACCGGCGGCACGTCGCTCGGCTCCGACGGCGGCGCGGAGCTCGTCCAGGCGCTCAACACCGTGGCCGACGCCGGCTTCGGCAACCCCCGCACCGCTCTCACCCTGAAGGCCGTGTTCTCCGGCGTGCTGGAAAAACGCCGCGATGCCGCGGTCGCCGCCGCCGAGGCCGCCCTCAAGGAGGAGGAGCAAACCTACAAGCAGGTCACCGAGGGCGACTGGCTGAAGCGCCGCGAGGAATTCCACAAGGCCGCCGCCGAGTCCGAATACCTCGACGCCCGCGGCCGTTTGTTCGACGTGCTGATGGCCTGGATGGCAGACGTCCTGCGGGTGAAAGCCGGCACCGACGCCGAAGGGCTCGATTTTCCCGGCTCGTTCACCGCGCTCCAACCGATCGCCACCGGCGAAACGGAGCCCCGCTTGCTCGGCCGGCTCGAGGCACTCGAATCGCTGCGCCGCACGCTCGACACCAACGCCCAGGAACAGCTCGCCTTGGAAGTCGGCTTTCTAAAGGCGTTTGCTTGAGGGGGTTCAGCTGCAAAAAGGCGAAAGAGGCGCAAAAATGAGGAAAGCAGGAATGGAGGAGAAGATAGCATCCCCTCTTCCTTCCTGAAATTCCTGCCTTCCTCATTCCATTTCTTCCCCTTTTTGCGGCTAACCCTCTTCCCTCGCCCGCTGAGTTGACGCCGGAGGCCTTCCCGCCCCACCCTCCCCCCACATGCAACGCTTCGCCAATAAAACGGCCGTGGTCACCGGCGCCGGTCGCGGCATCGGTCAGGAAATCGCCAAAGCCCTCGCCGCCGAAGGCGCCAAGGTCGCCGTCGTCAGCCGCAGCGAATCGAGCTGCGCCAAGGCCGCCGAGGAAATCAACGCGCTCTACCCCGGCTCCGCCACCGCCTACGCCGTCGATGTGGCCGACCACGCCGCCGTGCAGGACCTCGCCAAAAAAATCGGCGACGAACTCGGCGCCGTGCACATCCTCGTCAACAACGCCGGCGTCACCCGCGACGGCCTGCTCATGCGCATGAAGGAAGAGGACTGGGACACCGTCCTCGACACCAACCTCAAGGGCGCGTTCAACACCGTCAAAGGCTTCATGCGCGTGCTGATGAAAGCCGAGGACGCCCGCATCATCAACATCGCCTCGGTCATCGGCCTGATCGGCAACGCCGGCCAGACGAACTACTCCGCGTCGAAAGCCGGCCTGATCGGCTACACCAAAGCCGTCGCCCGCGAACTCGCCGGTCGCAAGGTGACCTGCAACGCCATCGCCCCGGGCTTCATCACCACCGACATGACCGACGAGCTGTCCGAAGCGATCCGCACGGAAGTGTTGAAAAAGATCCCGCTCGGCGACTTCGGCCGCACCGAGGACATCGCCCAGGCGGTCCTCTTCCTCGCCAGCCCGGCCGCCCGCTACATCACCGGCCAGGTGCTCGCCGTCGACGGCGGCATGACGATGTGAGGCGCTGAGTGATCCGTGAATCTTGATCGGTGATCAGTGGAGATTCCGCTGATCACCTTTTTTGTGGCGGCGGACCGGAGCTGCCGGCCCGCGCCTCACCCCCACGAACCGAAGCGCTGGATGGACGAGCCGCCAAACACCTCCTATCATGCGGTAGCAACCCGCCTCTTCATCCCCGGCCTCGGCGTCCGCAGTCCGCTGGAAGAATGATCGAAAACCGGGAAAGCTGCGGGTGCCAAAACTGAAATCATCCACCCGCCGCCCGACCCAACCCCAGCCGACCGCCCGCGCACCCGATTTCCGGCGAGGGACCCTTGCCACGAGCCTTCCCCGCTACCGGTGTGCGACGCCGGAAAGACCTCCTGCATCAGACCCACGCGGCAAAACTCGCTTGCCTCGTCACGCCCCCCTTGCACAGTCATTCCAAAATGACCGCCAAAATCCGCCCGCGCGATGCGACTCGTCGCAAAACCTCACGACTCGTCGCCGAATAACTGTTAGAGCGCCGCCTGGCACGTTCCGCTGCAACATGAGAAAACTACTTGCATCCCTGCTAGCCTTCGTCGGCGTAACCGCTGCGGCTGGATCACCACCAAAGGTGGAGACGATCGACCCTAGGAAGATTCTTTTCACAACGCCGACGCTGTCTAACGACATCGCGCAATTGGAGCGGGTGGAGCGAGAGCCGACCGAGTCTGATTTCGTCTTTCATGAAGACGAGTGGAGTCAGGTCGAGTTTCTCCCCAAGGAGCAACTAGCGGCAGTTGAGCGCCTCCTCTCGGAGTACAAACCGTTCGAGCAGGCCCACCGCGCACAACATGGTTGGCGCGAGGTGTATGTCCGCAAAATTCAACGGCTTCCGGTCGTGTCGGGCGCTCGACCTGGGGAGCAAGTCGCAACGCTGCTAGGCGTCAAGATCGGACCGGCGCCAATGCTGTTCTCGGCGAGTACGGTCTCAGGGCGGGTCAAAGGCGGCTTCTCTCTTCCACTTGGCGGAAATGTCACGCTCTACGGCTACACAGATGGCCAGAGCATCCCTGTACTGGGTGCAATCGTGGGCAGGAACCCCGACGACTCAAAGCTCACGCAGGCATTCATCAAGCTCAACTCCAGCCACGGCCTCATCTTGGTGGACTGGCGCGCTCAACTCGTGCTCAAGTCAGTGGCACCGTCGGGCCAAATCGAAGTGTGGCGTCCATGAAAGCAGCGCCTAACCCCTCCATCGAGCGGATGTCTTTGAGCTGGCTGCGCCAGCCCAAAGCCGCCGCTCATGCCGAACGTTAAGCGACTCCGCGCGTCTCACATGAACGTAGCTCAAAAGTCTCTAATCTCAGGCACGATCACCTCCGGCTTCGTCGCGTTCGGATGGTTCCTGTCCATCGTTCTTGCCTTCGCCACCGAGTCCAAGCCACGCAGCAGCCTTTTAGTGCGTGCCGAGCCCTGGAGTTATTACGCTGCGCTCGGCGCATCCGTAGCCATCGGCATCTGTGCAGCCATTTGGTCATTTCGCCAGTCCCGACCGAACGCAGCCACATGGGGCGTATTCGTCTTCGCCGCTTGCTCGTTACTTCTCGTGGCAGTCCTCTATCTGCGCTGACTTCATTGCAGCGATCGCCCATTTCCCGAGTTCTTGTGTCACGCGCTTCTTGCAATCAATTATCGCCTAACTTGGGGTCGTTCTCTGCAAAAACAAAATAGCGCCCAGTCACTTCTTCGTTTGGAATTCGGGATTTCGGATTTAGAGCTTTCTCCATGCAGCTCCTCATCCTCCGTCACGGCAAGGCCGAGCCCCACGGGCATCCGGATGGCGACGGCGAACGCACGTTGGTCGAGTGCGGGTTCAAGCAGGCGAGGCAAGCCGGCATGTTGCTGCGGCAAACCGGCGGCTTGCCCGAGCTGGTGCTGACCAGTCCGCTGGTCCGGGCGCGGCAGACGGCGGAGACGTTCTGCGAGGCGGCGGGCATCGACGCGCCGCTCGTGCAGCCGTGGATCGCCAGCGGGATGAAACCGGAAACCGCGTTCGCGGAGCTCAGGGCGTTCGCGGAATTCCGCCGCGTGATGATCGTCGGCCACGAACCAGACCTTTCCAGCCTCGTCCACTGGATCTGCGGCGGCGAGGTCGAACTGCCGACCGGCGCGCTCGTCTGCCTCGAGGTTTCCCCGCCCGCGCCGAAAGGCCGGCTGCTCTATTTGGTCCCTCCCGTGATGGTGGCGGATTGATTTCCCCCGGCGACGCAAAAAAGCCTGAAAACCGCGCGACCGGCGGGTTTTCAGGCTTCGGAATCTCCGGCTCGGGGGGTGCTCTTCAGCGCGACCGGCGGGCCTTCTCTTCGAGGAAAATCTCGGCGAGGCGGAAGCTGCGGCGGGTCAGTTCACGCGCGTCGTTGTCGCCGATCAGGGCGAGACCCTCTTCACTGACTTCGCTCAGATAAATCTTCCACGCGTGCTTCGCGACTTCGTCGGCTTCGAGCTGCGGACGTTGTGGCTGCGGTTGGGGCTGCTGCGGCTGCGCCGGGCGCGGTGCCGACTCGCCGGCGGGGGCCTGCGGAGCGGACTGGGGCGGACGCGGGGCGTGTGGTGCCTCGCCGCCGGGCTGGCCGGAGCCGCCCTTCTTCTTGCGGCGGCGCTTGCGTTTGCCGGAGCCAGCGCCTTCGCCGCCCTGGATCGTTTCCGGCTCGGGCCAAAAACCACGGGGCTCGCGCTCTTCGCGGGATTCCCGTTCTTCGCGGGGCTCGCGTTCTTCACGGGCTTCCCGCTCCTCGCGGGGCGCACGTTCCTCGCGCGCCGGCTCGGGCGCGGCTTCGACCACCCGCTCGACTGGGGCGGCGGGAGCCTCGGCCACCACCGGCGCGGCCTCGACGGCGGCCGGGGCTTCGGCGGGCTCGCTCGCAGCCGACTTGGCGACCTTTTTCTTCGGACGGGTCTTCGTCACGCGGCGGGTGGCTTTGGCCGGCTCGTCGGCCGGCACGGCCTCACCCGCGGCGGGAATGGAGTCTTCACTCATGAATGTGGAAACAAGAAGCCCGCCGGAAGGGCGGGCGTCGAGTGGAAAGCGGGGCAAAATCGGCCGCCTCAATTGCGAATGTCGTCGAGACTGTCCTTGGCCTTCGGATCGTCGGCATCGGTTTTGCCATCCTTGCCCATCGACCAGAGGTCGAAATCCGGATTGGCGGCAGCGGCACCGGTCCGATACAGATACTCCTTTTTCCAAGGATCGATGATCTTCACCTCGCCGGGCTGGGGAACCGTGTTGACCGTCTTGGAACCCTTGTACTCGATCCACCCCTGCTTGTTGGCCAGCGGGTTAAGCTCCGCCAGATAGATTTTGAATTTATCCGGCTCGTTGGCCCCGTTGTAATACAGGGCCTCGTAGAGCTTCTCCGTCGCCAGCGTGCCCGGCGCGGCATCGTTCTCCGGGTATTTGCCGAAGTCCGCCTTGTATTGTTCCAAGGCGTTGGCCAGCAGGTGGATCTGCACCTTCGCCTTGTCGCGATTCTGTTTTTCCTTCGCCAGCGCCATGCCGCCGACGACCAGGCCGGCGAGGATCATGATGATGACGATCACGGTAAGCACCTCGACCAAGGTGAAGCCGGGGCGGCGCTTGAATGAATGGGTTTTCATGGACGCGGTTCGTTCGGGTTCGGGTCCAGCGGGATCAGGCGGAACCCATGGCCGAGATGATCTTGATGAGCGGCAGGAAGAGCGCGAAGACCACGGCGCCGACGATCAGCGCGAGGAACACGATCATGATCGGCTCGAGGATCGAGGTCAGCGCGGTCACGGCGTTGTCGACCTCGTCGTCATACACTTCCGCCACCTTGAGCAGCATTTCAGGCAGCTGGCCGGTCTCCTCGCCGACGTCGACCATCGAGATGACCATCGCCGGGAAGATCGAGGAGGCCTGCATCGGCGTGACGATGGATTCCCCTTCCTTGACCGCCTCGTGCACCTTGTCGATGGCGGCGGAGACGACGACGTTGCCGGCGGTTTCGCGGGTGATGTTGAGCGCCTGCAGGATCGGCACGCCGGAGGTGACCAGGGTGCCGAGCGTGCGGGCGAAGCGGGCGATCGCGGTCTTGCGGGTCACCTCGCCGAGCACGGGCAGCTTGAGTTTCAGGACGTCGATCTTCCTCCGGCCGCCGTGGCTCTTGCCCCAGAGGTTGATCAGGAAGCCGAGCGCGAAGAGGATGAGGAAAATATACACCGCGTTCGGCAGCACGAACGGGCGGTCCAGCATGAAGCCGGAGAAGCCGAACACCACCTGCGAGATCATCGGCAGCTCGGAGTCGCCCATTTCGGCGAACATCTCCTTGAACTTCGGCACGATGAACAACATCAGGAACACGAGGATCGCCACGGCGATGAAGCCGACGATCACCGGGTAGACCATGGCGGAGACGATCTTGTTCTTCAGCTTCTGCGCCTTTTCCTGGTACTCGGCGAGACGCTGGAGCACGATTTCGAGCACACCGCCGAGCTCGCCCGCCTTCACCATGTTGACATACAACTTGTTGAAGATCTTCGGATGCTGGGCGAGCGATTCCGAGAACGTCGAGCCGCCCTGCACCGAGTCGGCCAGCGCGTTGAGCGTGCCGCGCAGCACCGGATTCGGTTCCTGCTTGGCGAGCACGGTCAGGCCGCGGAGCAGCGGCAGACCGGAGTCGATCAGCGTGGCGAGCTGGCGGGTGAAGATCATCAGCACCTTCGGCTTCACGCTGCCGCCGACCTTGCCCTTCCCGTTCGGCGCGGCCTTGCTCTTGGCCTTGGCGGGAGCCTTTCCTTTCTTGCCCTTCTGCGCCGCGAGCTTGCCTTTGCCCTCCTCGACCACCTGGGTCGGATACAGTCCCTGTGAACGAAGCATTTGGATGGCTTCGGCGTCGGTGGCGGCCTGCAGCGTGCCGCTGGTCTGCTCTCCCTTGGCGTCGAGAGCGGTGTATTGGAAATTGGCCATGGTGGTTGGGTTTGGGAAAACGAAGAGGCTGGGTTGAGTCTAAATGAACGCTACGAGGATCTGGCGATTCGAAAATGCGGGCGGATCAGGTGTATTTGAGCACTTCCTCGATCGTGGTCGTACCCATATAAATATTGCGGAGGCCGTCTTCCCGCAACGTGTTCATCCCCAGCTCCACCGCCTTCTGCTTGATCACCACGCTGGGAGCGCGGTCGGTGATCAGCTCGCGGATCGGCTCGGTCACGTCGAGAAGCTCGTAGAGGCCGCGGCGGCCCTTGTAGCCGGTCTGACCGCAAATGTCGCAGCCGCGGCCGGTGAAGAACTCCTTGTCGCCGAGCTCGTGCGGCGAAATCCCGAGTTGGCCGATGATCGCCTCGCTCGGCTCGTACGACGCCTTGCACTCCTTGCAGATCGTCCGGACCAGGCGCTGGGCGAGCACCCCTTCGAGCGAGGCCGCAACCAGGAACGGCTCGCAGCCCATGTCGACGAGACGGGTGATCGCCCCGGCGGCGTCGTTGGTATGCAGGGTGGAGAGCACCAAGTGACCGGTGAGAGCGGCCTGGATCGCGATCTGGGCGGTGTCGATGTCGCGCATTTCCCCGATCATGATGCGGTCCGGATCCTGACGGAGGAAGGCGCGCAGGATCCGCGGGAAGCTCAGGCCGATCGCCTCGTTGACGGGAATCTGGACGATGCCGTCGATGTCGTATTCCACCGGGTCCTCGGCCGTGAGCAGCTTGTGGTCGATGGTGTTGATCCGCCGCAGCGCGGCGTAGAGCGTCGTGGTCTTGCCGGCGCCGGTCGGCCCGGTGACGATGAAGATGCCGTTCGGCTTCTCGATCGTTTCGCCGATGTATTCGTAGATGTGCGGCGGCAGCCCGAGGTTCTCGAGCGAGAGGTTGACCGACGAGCGGTCGAGCACGCGGAGCACGACGGATTCGCCGTGCTGGGTCGGCAGCGAGGAAACGCGCATGTCGACCTGCTTTTCGCCGACCTGCTTGACGATGCGGCCGTCCTGCGGGACGCGGCGCTCGGCGATGTTCATGTTCGCCATCACCTTCACGCGCGAGATGATTGGCAGCGCGAGGTGGACCGGCGGCGGCGCCATTTCATAGAGCGCGCCGTCGACGCGGTAGCGGATCTTGAACTCCTTCTCGAAGGGCTCGAAGTGGATGTCGGACGCCTTCTCCTTGATCGCCTGGTAGAGCACCAGGTCGACGTAGCGGATGATCGGCGCGGAATTCGCCTCGGCCTCGACGTCGGCCATGTTCTGCGAATCTGACGCCGCGAGATCGAGCTGGCTCAGGAGGTCCTCCATCGCCTTGCCCTCGCCGCCGTAGCATTCGTTGATCTTCTGCTCGACGAGGTAGTCCGGGGCGACGGCGACGGTGATGTCGCGGCCGATGGCGAAGCGCAGATCCTCGACGGTCTGCGGATTGAGCGGGTCGACGAGCGCCACATGCAGACCCGCCTCGTCGAAATTCACGGGCAGGGCGCCGTGGAGCCGGGCGGTGCCGGCCGGCACGAGCGCGAGCAATTGCTCCGGCGGCGTCCAGTTCCGCAGGTCGACCATCTCCGCGCCCAGTTCGGACGCGACGATCGGCCAGATGTCGTCACGGTGGTTGATGACCTGGAAGTCGGCGAACACCTCGGCCAGCTCCTTGCCGCTGGCTTCGTGTTCGGCGAGGATGTCCTGGGCGAGGGAACGGTCGATGAGACCGCGCGACAAAAAGAGTTCGATAAGCTGTTGTTGGTCCATGGGACGGGAACGGGTGCGCGGGTCAGTCGATATCGGACATCGTCGAGTGGATCACCTCCTGCGCGGAAGTGAGGCCGGACAATACCTTCCGGATGCCGTCTTCTCGAAGCGTGCGCATCCCGAGTTCCCGGGCGCGGCGGCGGAGCTGGATGGTGGTGAGGTTGGCGTTGATCATGTGCCGGACCTCGTCGTCGATTTTGAAAATCTCGAAAATGCCCATGCGGCCCTTGTAGCCGTTGCCGCGGCATTTTTCGCAACCGGCCGGGCCGAAGATCGTGGCGTCGATCATGCGGGATGTGTCGAGATTCAAGGCGCGCATCTCCTTGTCGGTGAGCACCGCCGGCGTTTTGCACAGCGGGCAGAGCTTGCGGACGAGGCGCTGGGCCATCACGGCGCGCACGGCGGACGCGATCAGGAAGCGCTTGATGCCGATGTCGGCCAGACGGGCGACCGCGCTCGGCGCGTCGTTGGTGTGCAGCGTGGAGAACACCAGGTGGCCGGTCAGCGAGGCGTTGATGGCGATGTTGGCGGTTTCCGCGTCGCGGATTTCCCCCAGCATGACGATGTTCGGCGCCTGGCGGAGCATGGCGCGGAGCGCGGCGGCGAAGGTCATGCCGATGTCCGCCTTGACCATGACCTGGTTGATGCCCGGCAGCTCGTATTCCACCGGGTCTTCCACGGTGATGATCTTTTTGTCGGGCTTGTTGATGACGTTGAGGCAGGCGTAGAGCGTCGTCGTCTTGCCCGAACCGGTCGGGCCGGTCACCAGGATGATGCCGTCCGGCAGCCCGATGAGCTGTTCGAAGGTTTCCTGGTCGTCCGAGAAGAATCCGAGCTCCGGCAGGCCGAGCACGAGAGAGGATTTGTCCAGGATACGCATGACGATCGACTCGCCGTGGTTCGAGGGTACCGAGGAAACGCGGAGGTCGACCTCCTTGTCGCCGAGCTTGAGCTGGATGCGTCCGTCCTGCGGCAGGCGTTTTTCCGCGATGCTCATGGTGCCGCTCATCACCTTCAGGCGGGCGATGATGGGGGGCAGGAGCTTCTTCGGGTGGTTCTCGACCTCGACAAGCTTGCCGTCCATCCGGTAGCGGACCCGCACCGAGGTTTCCAGCGGCTCGATGTGGATGTCCGAGGCACGCAGGCGCATCGCCTCGGTCAGGAGATGATAGACCAGCTTGATGATCGGGGCGTCGCCCTCGGTCTCGTTCTGGCCCTCGCCGGTGACCGCGAAGCCGGAGGCGGCGGCCGAGATATCGGCCGTCGTCGCGCCGTAGAACTGCCTGAGCGCCATCTGGATGGCGCGGTGCGTGACGCAAACGAACTGCAGCTCGCGCCCCACGATGTGCGGCAGGCTGTCGAGCACTTCGAAATTCAGCGGATCGGCGATCGCCAGCGTCAGGGTAAGTCCGTCGTCATACACCGGAACGGCCTGGAAGCGGCGCGCCGCCTCTTCCGAAATCGACGCGAGCAGGGAGGGCTCGAAATTGACCTGATCCAGATCCACGTAGGACAGACCGGCGTTGGCCGCGAGCACTTGCGCGACCGCCTCCTGGGTGAGGGCACCGTGGTTCAGCAGGTATTCGACCACGGTCTCGCGGCCGGAAAGCGCCTGCTGGGCCTGCGCCACTTGGTCGCCGCTCACCATGCCGGCCTCGATCAGCAACTGGGCGAGATATTCTTCGTTGGAAAACACGGGTTTTTTACAGCTCCTGGGATGAAACACGCCTCGATCGGCCGACTAGATGCCGGTCGTGGCGTGTTAGCACCTTGGTCAACCCCATTCGGGGTGTCAATCTGCCTGCTTCGGGATTCTTGCAAGGCGCCCGAAAATCCGGATTCCAGGGCGGATCCGCGCCGATCCGGCCCGCTTACAGTCGGATCGCGTGTTTTTTCTGGCGGCACAGCGCCACTTCCGGCAACTCCTCCGAGCTCGAGCGGAGGTGGATGCCGACCATCAGTCCCACGGAAACCAAGGCGAGCACGATGCTGGTGCCGCCGTAAGACACGAACGGCAGGGGCAGACCGTCGTTCGGCAGCAGCGCGGTGGTCACCGCGATGTTCTGGATCGCGGGAATGACGATCATGCAGGTCAGGCCGACCGCTAGCAGACGGGAGAAAACGGACTTCGCCTGCATCGCGATGCCGACGCCGCACACCGCGATCAGCACGTAGCAGAGCACGGTGAGTAGCGTGCCCACCAGCCCGAGTTCTTCGCCGACCTCTGGAAAAATGAAGTCGATGTGCGCGAAGGTGAGCGTGCCGAACTTTTCCGCGCCGTTGCCGAGGCCCACGCCGGTCGGACCGCCGTTGCCGAACGCAAGCAGCGCGCGCCATTGCTGCATCCCCTTGTCGAGCTGGTGGGCTTCGAGATCCAGCCACGCCTGGATGCGCGACCAGCGGTTCTCGTTGTTATGAACGTACCAGCCCGCGCCGCAAGCGGCGACGGCCGCCGTCGGCACGAGGTAGATCAAGCGGCTGCCGGCGCAGAAGAAGATCGCGCCGCAGCCGACCGACATCGACAGCGCGGTGCCGACGTCCGTCTCCCCCGCGATGAGCAGGATCGGGACGCCGAGGATCATCCCCGGCAGCACGAAGCCTTTCCAAAACGAGCGTGTTTCGGTCTGCCAGCGGGCGAACCAGGCGGAGAGCGCGATCGCCCCGACCAGACGCGCCAGCTCCGAGGGCTGGAACGACCCGAAGCCCGGCATCTTGACCCAGCGCTTCGAACCGTAGATCTCGATGCCAGCCCCGGGCACGTAGCAAAGTATCAGCATCACGCAGCACGCGGCCAGCACCCACGGCCAGAAGCGGCGCAGCAGCGAATCCGGCACACGGCTGGCAACGATCGCCGCCACCACGCCCACCGCGACCCCGGCCACCTGACGTTTGACGAAGAAATACGGGTCCGCGACGCCCTGCACCCAGGCGCTGGTGCTGGTGAGCATGACCAACCCCAGAGCGACCAAGCCGGCGGCCGCGAAACACAGGACGATGGAGCAATAGCGGAGCATGCGCGCTTAGTTCGGCACCACCAGGGTCATGCCGATCTGAAGCTTGCGGGCGTCATCGATCCCATTCGCCTTCATCAGCTTGCCCTGATCGATCTTCAGCCGTTTGGCAATTTTCCACATGTTGTCGCCCTTCTGCACCGTGTAGCTGCGGGTGGAATCCGTCTTGGACGCGCTTTCGACCGGTTTCTCCGTCTTGAGGGTGGATGCTTTCTCGGCTTTCGCAGCGGCGGTCGGGCTGGCGGCGGCGGTTTTCACCACTTTCGCCTTGGGCGCGTCGACCGTGACATCCGGTTCCACGCGGCCGCGATCGGGCGACGGCGCGTTCGCCTTCAGCTCGTTGACCGCCTCCGGCACCTTCGCCACGATCATCTTCGGCGGCACGCGCAAGCTCAGCCCGGAGCGCAGCGGCACGTCGCCGTTCGCGGCGCGCAAGGCCGATTCCTCGACGCCGTGGGCAGCGGCGATCCGGGCGTAGGTGTCCCCGGTTTCGACGCGGTGCGAAAGCTCGCCCGGCGCGAGGCGCGGCAGGTTATCCACTACCGCGCCCGATGACGTTTTCGGACCCGAGGTGGCGAGCAAGGCCGGCTGCGAGGCGACCGAGGGCTCGGCCACCCGGCCTTCGATGAAGCGGTGGTGGATGAAGAACAAGGCGATGGCCACCACGTGCACCGCGACGATCACCACCAGACCGGTGGTGATTTTCCGACCCGCCTCCGCACCTTCCAATTCCTCGGCCGTCGCCGTCGCGGCCACGCGCTGCTTCTTCACGTTCGTCACCGCGTGCAGGCGCTTGAAGACGCCTTTGCGAACGGGCAGGCGTTTGGTCGACAAGGTACGGGTCGCTTTCATCGGATTCAGCGCAGTTGGAGGACAAGATCGCGGAACACGTCGCCGCGATGTTCATAGCCGGAGAACTGGTCGAAAGAGGAAGTACCGGGAGACAGCAGCACGGTCGAACCCCGCGGTGCCAGACGGCGGGCGGCGGCCACGGCGTCCTCAAGCGTGGTCACGGTTTCCACCGGCACGGCGTCGGCGAGCAGGGAACCGAGCGCGCGGGCGATTTGGCCGAACGTCACGGCCGCGAGCCCTTTTTGTCGGAGCAAGGGCACCACCGGCGCGTAATCGAGCCCCTTCTCCTTGCCGCCCGCGATCAGCACCACCGGCCGGGTCTGCGAGCGCAGCGCGCTTTCCAGAGCGTGCAGGTTCGTCGCTTTCGAATCGTTGAGATACTCCACTCCGTCTAGCGTGCGCACCAGCTCGCAGCGGTGCGGCGGCGGCGCGTATCCGTGGAGTGCCTCAGTCATGACCGGCAGGGGGATTCCGAGCGCCTCGCCCGCGGCTAACGCGGCCATGGCATTTTCGGAGTTATGAAGTCCACGCAAGCTGGTTTGACGCTCCAAGTCGAGAACTGTTTCGCCTTTCTTAAAGATTTGGTGGCCGTTGGAGAACCAGTCGGCCGAGTCATCCTCGGTGGAGAACGTGACGGTCTTCGCCTTCAGCGCCGGCAAATTCTCGCCGGTGCGGATCACGGCGGTTTCGGCCGCCGTCTGGTTTTCGAACACGCGGAGCTTGGCGTTCCGGTAGGCCTCGACGGTCGGGTAGCGGTCCATGTGGTCCGGCGCGAAATTGAGCCAGATCGCCACGTCGGGCTTCAGCGCGTGGATCGTTTCGAGCTGGAACGAGCTGAGTTCGAGCGCCACGGCGGCGGGCGGAGTTTCCTTCAGCACCACTTCCGCGAACGGCACGCCGTAATTGCCGCAGGGATCGCCCCCCAGTCCGGCGGCGGCGAGGATGCGGGCGACCAGCTCGGTGGTGGTGGTCTTGCCGTTGGTGCCGGTGATGCCGACGATTTTCCCGCGATAAAAGCGCGCGGCCAGCTCGGTTTCGCCGAGCACCTCCCCCGCTCCGGCGGCGAAGGCGGCGACGTAGGGCCCGTAGGTGTCGATCCCCGGACTGACGACGAGGTGGTCGCAGCTCACCGTGCGACCCACCGCCTCCGTCGCGTCCGGATGACTGGCGGCGCCTGCGGGCAGGTTGGCGAAGGCCTGTGGCCCGGCGGCGTCGTAAACGGTAACATGCGCTCCCTCGCGCAGCGCGAGCGCGGCGGCGGCCCGGCCGCTGCGGCCGGCACCGAGAATGGCGACGGTTTTTCCGGAAAGGTTCATGCGATCTTGAGCAAGGCGAGGCCGAACAGGGCGAGCATGATCGAGAGCAGCCAGAAGCGGATGATCACCTGGCTCTCATGCCAGCCGAGCAGCTCGAAGTGGTGGTGGATCGGCGACATCTTGAAGATGCGCTTCTTGCGGAGCTTGAAACTGCCGACCTGGAGGATGACGGAAAGCGCCTCCATCACGAACACGCCGCCGATGATCACGAGCAGCAGCTCCTGTTTCGAGCAGATCGCCGCGGTGCCGAGCGCGCCGCCGATGGCGAGCGAACCGGTGTCGCCCATGAACACCTTGGCCGGGTGGCAGTTGAACCAAAGGAATCCGAAGCCCGCGCCGACCAGCGCCATCAGGAACACGGCAAGCTCGCCGACGTAGCGGTTGTGCGGGATCACCAGATAGTCGGTGGCCATGTAGAAATGGCCGGCCAGGTAGGCCAGGCAGGCGTAGGCGAGCGCGGCGGTGATGGTGCAGCCGGTCGCCAGCCCGTCGAGGCCGTCGGTCAGATTCACCGCGTTCGAGCAGCCGATGATGATGGCGACGAAGAACGGAATCGCCAGCCAGTGGAGGTCGACGAGCGGCACCTTGAACAGCGGGAAGCAGATTTCCCCGATGCCGATGGGATGTTGGCCGAGGCGGAAACCGGCGACCCCGGCAAGCCGTTCGACCTCGCTCGCGCCAAAGCCGGAGATCTCCTTCTTGAAGTAGATGAAACAGGCCGCCACCAGCGCGACGACCAGCTGCCAGAACAACTTCGAGCGGGCGCTGACGCCATCGGACTTCTTCTCCTTCACCTTCTTGTAGTCGTCGCAGAACCCGAGCAGCCCGCAGGCGCCCATCGTGCAGGCGCAGACGGCGACGAACGGGTTGAACGGCCGGGCGCAGACCAGCGTGGAAACCAGCACCGCGCCGAGGATCAGCACGCCGCCCATGGTGGGCGTGCCGATCTTTCCGCCGTGGAGCTCGGCGAGCTTGTGCACCTCCGCGGCGGTGCGAATCGGCTGGCCGACCTTCAGCGAGATCAGCTTGCGGATCACGCGCGGGCCGAAGATCAGGCTGACGATGAAGGCCAGCAGGCAGGCGACGGCGGCGCGGAACGTGATGTATCCGAGCAGGTTGAGAAACGAGCAGGCGTGGGCCCAACCTTCGTGACCGGAGAGTTTCTCGGCCTCGAAGGCGGCTTTCCAGAAGTCGTAGATCGCGGGAAGCATCAGGAGCGGGGAAATGCGGAGTTCATCACGCGTTCGATGGCGGCGCTGCGGCTGCCTTTGAACAAAATCGCGTCGCCCTCGCGGGCGTCGGCGGAGAGCCAGCCGGCGGCGGCCGGCCCTTCGGCGAAGTGGCGACCGCGACCCGCCTCGGCGAGCGCCTCGGTCCCCTCGCCCACGGCGACCACGGCAATGCCGAGGCGCGCGGCGAGTTCGCCGGTCCGGCGGTGCGCGGCCAGCGCGTGCCCCCCCTGTTCGCCCATCCGGCCGAGCACGGCGATGCGGCGGCCGCCGTTGGCCACCGGCACTTCGGCCAGCGTCTCCAGCGCGGCGGCCATCGACTCGGGGTTGGCGTTGTAGGTGTCGTCGTAGATCCGGATCCCGTTCCACTCGAAGCGGCGGAGCCGGCCGCTGGTCAGGGTCACGCCCGACAATCCCTCGGCGATCTCCGCGGGCGTCAGACCGAGCTTCCAGCCGGCACCGGCGGCGAGCAGCGCGTTGGTCACCATGTGCCGGCCGCCTACGGGCAGCACGACCTCGGCGGGCGGCTGGCCCTCGATGATCAGGTTGAAGCGGGAAAAACCGTCGCCGCACTCCAGCGCCTCGGCGCGGATCGCCCCGCGGCCGCTGCCGACCGGAATGGCCTGCGCCTGGGTGTGCTGGCTGAGATATTCGAAAAACTCGCAGTCGGCGGGGGCGAACAGCGTGCCATCGGCCGGCAATGCGCGCGCCAGCATCCCCTTTTCCTCGGCGATGCCCTCGCGCGAGCCCATGAACTCGATGTGGGCGGTGCCGATGTTGGTGATGATGCCGATTTCCGGGCGGGCGATCTCACACAACGGCGCGATCTCGCCGGGATGGTTCATCCCCATCTCCCACACCGCCGCCCCGCAGTCTTCGTCCGTGGCCAGCACGGTGAGCGGCACGCCGATGTGGTTGTTCAGGTTGCCCTTGGTCGCGCTGACCTTGAAGCGACGGGAAAGCACCGCCGCGGTGAAATCCTTGGTGCTGGTCTTGCCGTTCGAGCCGGTGATCGCGACCACCGGGATCCGCAGCTGCGACCGCCACCAGCACGCCAACCGTTGCAGGGCGAGCAGGGTATCGGCCACCTCCACCACCGCGCCGGACGCGGGCGAACCGCCGTCCCAGGCATCGACCACCACCGCCGCGGCACCGGCCGCCAAGGCCTGGGCGGCGAAGGCGTGGCCGTCGAAGCGGTCGCCTCTCAGGGCGAAAAACGCCGAGCCGGGCGCGATCGTGCGCGTGTCGGTCGACACGCCGGCCGTGACCAAGGTTTCCGGATTCCCCGCCACCACCCGGGCACCGAGGATTTCCGCGAGTTGGCTGGCAGGGATCGTTCTCACGGGCGGAGGTCGGTTTCGCTGCGCTCGCGCAGGGCTTTCCAAGCGTGCTTGCGGTCGTCGAAATCGACGGTCCGGTCGGCGAACTGCTGGTAGGCCTCGTGGCCCTTGCCGGCGATCAGAACGATGTCGCCCGAGCGGGCGGCCTTCACCACCGTGTCGATCGCCTCGGCGCGGTCCGGGATGCTCTTGAACGGTTTGCCGTCCATGCCGCCCTCGATCTCGCGGATGATCGCGAGTGGATCCTCGCCGCGCGGGTTGTCGGAGGTGATGACGCAGGCGTCGCTGTTGCGAGCCGCGGCGCCCCCCATCAGCGGGCGCTTCTTGCGGTCGCGGTCGCCGCCGCAGCCGAACACGGTGATCAGGCGGCGCGGGTTGAGCTCGCGCAGTGTGCGGCAGGCGTTTTCCAGCGCGTCCGGGGTGTGGGCGTAATCGACGAACACGGTCACGCCGCCGGCGTTGCCGACGTTTTCCATGCGGCCGGGCACCTGCGGCGCGTTGGCCACGGCGGCGACAGCGTCGCGCGGACGGATGCCGCAGACGCTGGCCGCGGCGATCGCGCCCAGCAGGTTGTAGACGTTGAAGCGGCCGATCAGCGGCGCGCGGACGAGGAACGATTTGCCGCGGGCGGTCAGCTCGAACTCCATCCCGCGGGCGCTCTGCCGCAGGTTATTGGCGCGGAAATCGGTGTGCACGCCGAAGCCGAAACGCAGCACCGGCAGTTTGCCTTCGAGCGCTTCGGCCAGATCGGCACCGTAGGCGTCGTCGACATTGATGACCGCCACCGGCTTCTTGCCGCCCGAATCGGCCGCCAAGGCCTCGAACCACGCCTTCTTCGCCTCGAAGTAGCGCTCCATCGTGCCGTGGTAGTCGAGATGATCCTGCGTCAGGTTGGTGAAAATCGCGGCGTCGAAACCGACGTTGGCCACGCGTTTCTGGTCGATGCCGTGCGACGACACCTCCATCGCCACCCCGCGGCAACCGTGGTCGCGCATGCGGGCGAGCAGGCCTTGCAGTTCCACCGGCCCCGGCGTGGTCGAGGTCGCCGGCGCGGACGTTTCGCCGTCGTCGACGGTCACCGTGCCGAGCAGGCCGGCGCGGTGCCAGGCCGACTTCATCAGGTGGTGGAGCAGGAACGCGGTGGTCGTCTTGCCGTTGGTGCCGGTCACGCCGGCCATCGCCATTTCCTTCCACGGTTCGCCCGCCAGCGCGCCGGCCGCGGCCGCGAGCGCCTTGCGGCTGTCGGAAACATGGAACCAAGTCACCTCGACCGACAGGTCGGCCGGCGGCGCGGTTTCCGCCACGATGGCGGAGGCACCGGCGGTGAGAGCCGCGCCGATGTAGCCGTGGCCGTCGGCGGCGTGGCCGCGCACGGCCACGAACAACACGCCGGGACCCGCCTCGCGGGAATCGGCGGTGACGCGGGAAATTTCGGCATCGAGCGGTCCGGCAACCGTCGCGCGGGAGAATCGTGAGGCTAGTTCGCGCAAAATCATGGGGCTTCGGTGGAGCGGGCGGTGGCTGGGACGGGTTCGGTCGGCTTTAAATTCATGGCGGTCGCGATCCGGGCGGCCATCTTGCCGAAGGCCGGAGCGGCGATGGTGCCGCCGTAACGCGACACCTTGGTGGTCTGCGGGTCGTCGATCACGACCACGGCGACGAACGCCGGATCGTCGGCGGGCATCATGCCGGCGAACGAAACCGTGTAGCGGCCGTCGAGGTATCCACGACCGTTCGGGTTGTGTTTTTTGGCGGTGCCCGTCTTACCGGCGACGCGGTAACCCGGAACGGCAGCGAGCGGCGCGGTGCCCTGTTTTTCAACCACTTTTTCCAACGCGGCGCGCATTTTTTTGGCGGTGTCCGGCCGCATCACCCGGCCGAGCACCTCGGGCGGGAAGCGCTCGACCTCGGTGCCGTCGTTCGCCACCAGGGCGTTCACGATGCGCGGCCGCAGCAGCTCGCCGCCGTTGGCGATCGCGCAATAGGCGCGCGCGACCTGCAGCGGCGTCACGCTGACCGCGTAGCCGTAGCTGGCGCGCGAGAAATCGACCGGATTGCCCGAGTTCCGCACCAAGCCACCGCTTTCCCCGAGCAGCTGGATGCCGGTTTTTCTGCCGAAACCGAACCGGCTGACATACTGGTAGAAGCGATCCATCCCGAGCTGGCGGGCCAGCTTGTAAGCCCCGATGTTGCTGGATTTCTGCAAGATCCCCTCGACGGTCAGCGAACCATACGGATGGTGGTCCGGCACCTTGATCGGACCCTCCTCATACAAGCCGTTGTGACAGAAGATCGTCGTCTGCGGGGTGACCAGGTTTTCGTTCAGCGCCCCGGACGAGGAGACGATCTTGAACGTGGAGCCCGGTTCGTAGATCGCCTGCAGGGCGAAATTGAAGCCGGTTTCCGCGATGTGCTCGCGGCGGTTGAGATCGAAATGCGGCCGGCTGGCCATCGCCAGGATGCCGCCGGTTTTCGGATCCATGATCACGACGGCAGCCTTCTGACCCTGGTATTCCTTCATCGCCGCGTCGATCTCCTCCTCGACGATCGCCTGGACGCCCATGTCGAGCGTGAGCTGGACGTTGAGCCCGGGCCGAGGCGGCATCAGGCTGCCGGCGTCCCCGGGAATCAGCATCCCGCGCACGTCGCGGCGGTGTTCGCGCCAGCCGTCGCGCCCGGAAAGGTAGGACTCCATCGTCGATTCCACCCCGAACACGCCGACCATTTTCGGCACCGGTTTGCCCTCGTCGTTTTTCTCCTCGCGCTCGCCGGTGAAGCCGATCAGGTGGGTCGCCATCGTCGGCGCCGGATACCAGCGCTTGAGCGAGTTCTGCCAGTCGAAGCCCTCGATGCCGCTGCTCTCGATCGCCTCGCGCAGGCGGTCGGCGACGTCGCCCGGCAGGTCCTTGGCGATCGCGAAATACTTGCCCCGGCTGTTTTCGATCGCGGCGCGCAGATCCTCCCGCCGCATACCCAGCGGTCGCGCCAGCACGCTGATGGCGTAGGCGAGGTGCTTTTGCACGATCGCCTGCTCGGAATCGCGGCGCAGGATCTCGCCGCGCGTGGCGTTGACCCGCTTGCGGCGGGCGTCCTCGTCCAGTTCCGCCCATCCGGGCTGCTTGCTGGCCTCCTCGTAGGCCAGCCCGCGGGCGACCACCTTCGGATCGAGCAGGTGGTCCTTGTCGACCATCAGCGAGGACACCGGAAAGCTTTTCGCCACAACCTCCTCGTTGCGGTCGACGATCATGCCGCGCAGCGCGGGCAGCTTTTCCAACCTACGGTAGGTTTTTTTCGCGCTTTCCGCGTAGCGGTTGCGCTCGACCAACTGGATCTGAATCAACCGCCACGAGAGCACGCTGAGGCCCGCCACCAGAATCAAGCAAAGGATCAGGGCCCGGCTTTGAAACGTGCGGAGCATGGTTATGGCGCAACCAAGGCAACGGCGCGCGGCGGCACGGATTTCACTTCCTCCACCACCGAACGGGGGATCGCCACCAGCGCCGAACGCTGCTGGGAGAGCTCCTCGCGGATGGCGTAGCGGTTGAGCGCCTGGTCGATCCGCATCTGCGTGGTGCGGATATCGAGCTGGTGCTGTTCGATGCGCCGCTCGATCCGGTCGGTCTCGCGGACCGTCTGGATCTGGCGGTTTTTCAAATAGGCGTAAAGAATCCCACCTCCGGCGGCGACGACGGCGCCGAGAAGCATCGCCAGAAACAGCGAGGCGGAATGACGGGGATCGGAGCGGCGGCGGTTCATACGATTGGGTCCAGAAGCTCGGCAACCCGCAGCTTCGAACTGCGGGCACGCGGGTTCCGGGTGGTTTCGGATTCGGTGGGCGCGACGGCTTTTCTCACCAGAAGGCGGAATCTGCAATCGGGATTCGGTTTCGGAGCGGGCCAACCCGGCTCGTCCAGCCAGGCGGTGGAGCGGTATTTCAAAAACCGCTTCACCATCCGGTCTTCCAGGCTGTGGAAAGTGATCACCAGCAGGCGGCCGCCGGGCTTGAGCACGCGGACGGAGGCGTCGAGCGCCTTGGCCAGCGACTCCAGCTCCTCGTTCACCGCCATGCGGATCGCTTGGAACGTCCGGGTCGCCGGGTGCGTGCGGCCGTGGCGACCGATCGCCCGCTCGATGCAGGCGGCAAGGTCGGTGGTCGTTTCGAACGGCTTGCGCGCGCGACGCTCGACGATCGCCGCGGCGATGCGGCGGGCCTTCGGCTCCTCGCCAAACTCGAAGATCATCCGCGAGAGTTCCTTTTCGCCCCACAGGTTGACGATTTCAGCCGCCGTGCGCGGGCTGGACGGCCCCATCCGCATGTCGAGCGGTCCTTCCTTCATGAAGGAAAACCCGCGCTCCGCGGCGTCGAGCTGGCGCGACGACACCCCGAGGTCGAGCAGCAGCCCGTCGGCCAGCTC
>Ga0070664_100000936_pt1 | contig 22807 bp, 15 predicted proteins | sample KBSC73metaG_FD_65863 | JGI IMG/M metagenome (GOLD analysis project Ga0070664, IMG submission 65863) | Corn rhizosphere microbial communities from Kellogg Biological Station, Michigan, USA - KBS C7-3 metaG | ecosystem: Host-associated > Plants > Roots > Rhizosphere > Soil ... | reverse complement strand
TGACGACGGTGTCCGCAGCTGACATCAAGAACACTCCGATTGCCGGAGTCGATGCCGCACTGCAGGGCAAGGCGGCGGGCGTTCAGGTGACCCAGAACGCCGGCAACCCGGGCAACGGTATCTCGGTGCGTGTGCGCGGGTCTGCCTCTCTGACGGCGAGCAATCAACCGCTCTTCGTGGTCGACGGAGCTCCGATTCAGTCGGGCGATTTCTCGCAGGTCGGCTTCGGCGGCCAGGACATGACTGCCGTCACCAATCTCAACCCCGACGAGATCGAGTCGATCACGATTCTCAAGGACGCTGCGTCAGCCGGCATTTACGGCTCGCGCGCATCGAACGGAGTGGTGCTCATCACGACCAAACGTGGCGTGGCAGGCGCCAATCGTATCTCGTTCAACGGATATACAGGTTGGCAGAAGCCCGAGAAAACTCTTCCAATGATGACGGGACCGCAGTATGTCGCGTACATGGCGGAGGGCATGAGAAACGATGGATACAGCGACCAGGACATTGCCGACACCGGATTCCAGGTGGGCGTCAACGACCAGGTCAGCACCAACTGGCAGAACGAAGTATTCCGCACCGCGCCCGTTCGCGATGTGAACCTCGGGTTCACGGGTGGCACGGGGCGGGTCAAGTACTACTTGTCGGGGTCGTACTTCGGCCAGGACGGGGTCGCGATCGCCTCGGCGTACAACCGCTCCAGCGGCAGGGCGAACATCGACATCGACGCTACCAACCGCCTTTCGCTCAAGGCGTCTCTGGCGCTGGCGCGCGAGGTCAACTACCGCATCGTCGGCGACAACACCATCGTCGGCATCGTCGCCAACTCCATCGCTGACCAGCCGAACATCCCGGTCCGTGATGAGACGGGGGCATTCAGCACCAATAACTCGAGTGGACTTCAGTACGCAAACCCCCTGGCGATCGCGACCTACGATTACAATCCAACCACCACCAATCGCGTTCTCGCCAACGTGGAAGGCAACTATAACGTCCTCAATTGGCTGCGTTTTACCGGACGCTTCGCGGGCGACCAGCTGGTGCTCCACGAGCGGCTCTGGGGCTCGCCACTTTCGGTCGATGAATTCGGCGGTGTCGGCGGCGACGCGTCGTCGGGCTACAATACGGGCAACCGGTTCCTCGGCGAAGGGTTCTTCACCCTGACTCCGTGGTCGGGCAGCAGGTTTGGAACGCTGACGGCGACCGTTGGCGCCAGCACCGAACGGAACCGCACCGAGCTCAACTTCGTCGAAGGCACGGGCTTCAGCAGCCCGGCGCTGCACGACGTCGGCAGCGCGACGACGGTCACCGTCTACGACGCGAGTCGCGGTGGCAACAACCTCGTCTCTTATTTTGCTCGCGGCACCCTCAACGTCGCCGACAGGTATCTGGCGAGCGCCAGCCTGCGCGCCGACGGGTCGTCGCGGTTCGGCCCCAACAACCGCTACGGCGTCTTCCCGGCGTTTTCAGTGGGCTGGGTCATCACCGACGAGCCGATGCTGAGCGCATTGTCGCGGCTTGGATCGATCAAGCTGCGTGGCAGTGTTGGCACAACCGGCAACCAGGGCATCGGCAACAACACCTATCGCGCGACCTTCGGCTCGGCAAACTACGGCAAGGCCGGTGGAATCTCGCCCAACAACTTCGGCAATCCCGATCTCAAGTGGGAGCAGACGAAGGAGTACGATGCTGGCTTTGACTGGACCATGTTCGACAGCCGCCTCGCAATCGTGGGTGACTACTACAACAAGAAGACCTCCAACCTGCTGGTATCGCGACCCATCACCGCGACCAGCGGCTTCACGAGCTTCACCGACAATGTCGGCAATATCGAGAATAAGGGTCTCGAGCTCGAGATCACGACCGAGAATTTCCGCGCCAGAAACCCGGGCGGATTCTCGTGGCAGACGAGTTACAACTACTCGCACAACAAGAATCGCGTCACCGCGCTCTATCAGGATCAGCCGATCTACGGCGGTATCGACAACCTGAACTCGGTGCGCGTCGGAGAGCCGATCGGAGCGTTCTATACGCTCAAGTTCACCGGGGTGGACCCGGCGACCGGTGACGCGACCTATCTCGATCTGAACAACGACGGTCAGATCAACGCCGACGATCGCGTGGTGGTTGGAAATCCGCAGCCCACGGTCTGGGGTGGAGTCCAGAACACCTTCACCTACGGGCTGTTCGATCTCCACACGTCCATTACCTTCAGCGGCGGCAACCAGATCTACAACGGCGTCCGGCAGTTCTCGGATGACGGCGGCTACTTCTTCGACAACAAGTTCGCCTACGCCCTGCGCCGTTGGCAGAAGCCGGGCGACATCACCGACGAGCCCCGTCCGAGCTTTGACGGAGCGTCGCTGGCGAATCTCAACTCTTCACGCCTGCTGGAGCCGGGCAACTACACGAGACTCCAGGAAGTCACCCTCGGGATCAAGCTGCCGAAGAGCCTGGCGAGGTTTGCCGGAATGGATGGACCGCGGCTCTACGTCACAGGCAGAAATCTCAAGACGTGGACGCACTTCAAGGGCTACAACCCGGACGTGAACAGCGGCGGGTCGGGCTCGAACATTTTCCTCGGCACCGAATTCTATTCGTATCCGCTGGCGCGGACATGGATGGTCGGCCTCAACACCGAATGGTAGAGGACCAATCCCATGCGACGTTACATCCAACCAGCAAATCCAACCATGCGAACCAATAAGCTCACTTTGATGCTTGCGGCGGTCGCCTTGAGCGCGTGCACCGGTGTGCTCGACGTTCCGCCCACCAGCTCCATTTCTTCGGGTACTGCAATCAACGATGCGTCGGGCGCGCGCGCGGCGCTTGCCGGCGCATATGCGGGTCTCCAGCAGACTGGCATGTTCGGCCACGAGATCGTCGACTGGACCGAAGTGCTTTCCGACAATCTTCAGCACAGCGGCACCTTCGATGACTACGCCGATGCGGACAATCACCTGCTCCGCTCCGACAACATCGCGGTCGAGACCGTCTGGGACGACACCTACGACGACATCAACCGCGTCAACGAGATCATCGACAAGGTCCCGAACGTCGCCGATCTCGAGGCGGGGGAGAAAGACGAGATCCTCGGCGAAGCGTATTTCCTGCGCGCACTGGATTACCACAGCCTCGTCAGACTATGGGGCGGGGGTACGGAAGGAGTACCGCTGCGTCTGACTCCGGTCGCCAGCGCGGCCGAAGCAAATCAGATCGAGCGGGCAACACTCGCCGACACCTACGCGCAGATCCTGGCGGATCTCTCGCAGGCGGAGCAGCTGATCACCGCCGACGAATCGCAAACCCGGCAGGCTTCGCTCGGGGCTGCATACGCGATCGAGTCGAGGGTGAGACTCTACATGCAGGACTGGGCGGGCGCCGAGGCGGCGGCGGCGAAAGTCGAGGCCATGTCTTACTCGCTGGCTCCCAACTTCAGTGACTTGTTCGACGCCAGCGGCAACAACACCCCGGAAGACATCTTCAGGGTCACCTTCACCCCGACGCAGTCGCAGGCTGTCGGATTCTACTACCTGCCGAAGGCGCTCGGCGGGCGGTATGAGGAGTCACCGACGACCGGTCCGTCGGGAATCATCGCCGCGTTCGACCCGGCGTCGGGTGGCAGCATCGCCGCCTACAATCCAACCGACGAGCGCGGCAAGTGGTCGATCTCGCGCTCCGGAACCCGAACCTACGCCGCCAAGTTTCGCAATCCGTCCGGCGACGAGGACTTGCACGTGATCCGGCTCGGCGAGGTGATTCTCATCCGTGCCGAGGCTTTGGCCCATCTCAATCGACTGCCCGAAGCGGTCGACGAGTACAACCGTCTGAGGGTGCGTGCGGGGCTGGCGCCCGATCCGACGGTAGGCCTGACCCAGGCGGGCGTGCTGGCCGCCATCGCGCATGAGCGTCGACTGGAGCTCGCCTTCGAGGGAGATCGCTGGCCCGACATGGTGAGAACCGGCGAAGCAATCGCGATTGGTGTCGATCCTGTGCAGACGCTGCTGCCGATCCCGCAGTCGGAGCTCGATGTCGCAACGAAAATGACCCAGAATCCGGGTTACTGATCGTCGCTGTAAAAAAAAGCCCGCCTCGACAGTGAGGCGGGCTTTTTTTCGTGCGTGACCCGCGTCAGCGTGTCAGTCGATAGATGAGCAGCGCGGCGCGCTCAGTCGCCGGACCGATCGACCGCAGATCGACGCGCTCGTCAGGCGTGTGTGAGCGCATTCCCTTCACTCCGAGTCCATCGAGCGCGTCCAGATATTCCGAGACGTAGGAGATGTCGCCGCCGCCGCGCCTGCCGGGATCGAGCGCTTCGACCGGGCCCTGACCAAGCGCGCGGCTCACCGCATCCTCCACGGCGAGGAGAGCCATGTTGCCCTTCGTCGGCGGCATCGCCGGATTGCCGTCCTCGAAAGTGATGGTCGCGTCCGTTCCGGGCAGATGGTTGGCGACGATGGCGCGCATCGCTTCGCGCGCCTTGAGAAGCTGATCCTGCGAGATGAAGCGCAGATCTCCGCGCGCGAAAGCGCGGGGCGCGATGATGTTGTCCTTCCCAGCCGCGGTGCCCGAGATCTTCGTCGAATCGTAGCTCACGTCGGTGCCACCGACGACGATCGCCGGATTGAAGGTCAGATACTGTTCGTGCGAGAGCTTTTCCCGGAATTCGTCGAGGATGCGCGCGGTCTCGTAGATGGCGCCATAGCTCGACCGCGCTGAGAACATCCCGGAGGAGTGCTCCTGACGCGCGGTCACTGCGAGCTGCCACCCACTGAAACCGCGCCTCGCGACTGTTCCCTTCCCGGCATCCTCCTCGAAGCCAAGCGCGACGTCACTCCGCTTGGCGGCATCGATCAGCGGCTGGCGCGATACCAGATGCAACGGACCCGCATCTTCTTCGTCGCCCGTCAGCGCGACGATGATGCGCGTGCCGTCGAGCGCGCCGACGCTCTGCAACGCCTTGAGGGCGTAAAGGATCACTACATCGCCGCCCTTCATGTCCGAGCTTCCAGCACCAGCCGCCAGTGTGTCGAGGCGCACGAATCTCTCACCGTCACCTTCGAACACCGTGTCGAGGTGTCCAATCAGCAGCAGTCGTTTTCCCTTGGTTCCCTGACGCTCGGCGAAGAGATGGCCGGCGCGACCGACCGCATCCGGCAGCGCGACCCAGGTCGCCTTGAATCCGAGCGCCGTGAATTCGGGCGCGAACAAGCGTCCGACCTCGCGGACCCCGGGAAGATTGAAGGTCCCGCTGCTGATGTTGACTGCTTTCTCCAGCAGGTCGATCTGCTCGGCCTGATGCGACCGGACGTAATCGCGGATGCGCTGTTCTGTCTTCGAAAGTGCCGGCGAAGTCGATTGGGCGGCTGCCGCTTTCGGCGCGGCCGCCGACACCAGGCACACACACAGGAACGCCAGCGCGGCGCGGCGGCGGTGAGTGACGGATCGAGGGCAATTGGGTGTCATATCGTGAGAGACTATCATCACCGCGCGGTTCCGTCCACCTCGGAGCAACGGTAATTTTACAGCCTCGCCTCAATCTCTCGACTATAAGATGACTTTGCGTGCCCGCCTCGGGTGGGGTTTGTCCGCTATTGCGGTGGTTCTGATAGTTCCACTGCTCATATCGCTCAAATCCCTCGAGCATCTTTACGAGACGAGCCGCCTGCTGCGCGATCGGGAGTTCGCCGCGTCGATGCTCCTCGGATCCTTCCGCGAGCGAACCGACGACGCGCGCCGGGCCGAGGACGCCCTGCTCTTCATCCACGATCAGAGAAGCGCGACCCGCATGCAGGAGCAGATCGACGGCCTGGTGTCGTTCGCGGACTCCCTCGACCGCTATCGCCTCGATCTCTCCGCGTCGCAGATCAGGACCTCGCTCGACGCGCTTCGATCCGCCGCCCGCGAGGAGTACGAGCAAGCCTCGGCGGGCAGAGGCACTGTCGCCGAAAAGATCTCCCAGCAACGGACACGGCCCGCGATTGCGTCGGTCGACAGCGCTCTGGGCGCGAGCGCGACGATGCTACGCAGCCGCACCCGACAACGAGTCATCGACGCAACCAACGAGACCCTGAACGCCGAGCGTCTCGTTGCTGGCGCGCTGCCCGTCGCGCTGGTCCTCGCCTTCGCGATCGGTATCTGGCTGCTGCGATCGATCACCCGTCCCATCTACGAGCTCGAGCGCGGAATGCACGCGATCGCCGAGGGCGATCTTACATACCAGCCGTCGCTGCCGAAGAGCGAGGAGACGGAATTTGGCCGCCTTGCCGTCAGCTACAACACCATGGCGCGACAGCTCGCCGAGCTCGAGCGATTGCGCGCCGAGTTCGTGAGCGTCGCGTCACACGAGCTCAAGACGCCGATCAACGTGATCATCGGCTATCTCGACCTGCTGCAGGAAGGCATCTACGGCGCGCTGACGGCAAAGCAGAAGGAAATCCTGAGCACCATCAACAAGCAGGCGAACGGCCTGACGCGTCTGGTCAAGCGTCTGCTCGACATCAGCCGCTTCGAGGCGAGCGGCGGAAAGCTCGAGGTCCGCGACATCGACCTGCAGCGGCTGCTCAGCACCCTCGAGAGCTCGTTCTCGGTGCTCGCAATGCAGCGCGACATCGCGTTCAGTGTCCGCCACGACGCGAGCCTGCCGGAAAATGTGGTCTGGGACGACGACCGCATCAACGAAGTGCTGGGCAACCTCTTGTCGAATGCCTTCAAGTTCACTCCGCGCGGTGGCAAGGTCGCGCTCTCGGTCGTGCCGGAAGGCGGCAACATCGTGATCACCGTCTCCGACACGGGCGCGGGTATCTCACCAGAACAGCTACCGCACATTTTTGACAAGTTTTACCAGGCCGACAATCAGGCCCAGGCTGCGACCAAAGGCACCGGTTTGGGCCTGGCGATTGCGAAGGAAGTCGTCGAAGCCCATGGCGGCGACATTACGGTCGAGAGCAGGGTCGGCGAGGGTACTACGTTCGTCGTGTCGCTGCCGGTGGAAGCCGCCGGGGTTCGGCGGAAACGCGACGGCGCAGCCCATGTCGAGGACGTGCGATGAATAAATGTTTCACGCTTGCAGTCATTACGATTTCAATTGCCGCGTGCGCACAGCTGCCGACACTGGATCCCCAGATCCACAACGACTGGCAGCGCAGCCTCTACTATGCGCGCGCCAATGTCGATGCCGGCAACTATTTCGCCGCGCAGAAAATTCTCGATGAGTTTGGGCGGCTGCACGCCGGTACCCGGGAAGCGCGGGAAATCCAGTTCTGGAAGGCGGCGTACATGGTAGATCCGGCAAATGCGTCCGGCTCGCTCGAGGACGGCATTGCCGCACTCGATGGTTATCTGGCGTCGGATTCGTCTGGCTGGTACAGGAACGAGGCGATCGTCCTGCGTCGCACGGCTGCCGTCGCCCAGGGAGTCGCGAATCAGGCGAAGGCCCTCGCCAGCGCCGACTCAACGCCCACAATCGTGGTGAAAGACACCGTCGTCGTGGGGAGTAAATCGCGCGATGAGCAAATTGCCGCTTTGCGCGATCAGCTCGCGAAGAGCAAAGACGAGTTGGCGAAGGTGAGCGCGGAGCTCGAACGCATCAAGAAGCGGCTCGCCAATCCGAGCAATTGAGCCGGCCGGTCAGCCGACTCTGAAGAGCTCCAATGCGCGGGAGTAGCGCGCGCTCAGAGTCTTCCTGATTCCGGCGTTGTCCTTGCTGGTCAGCTCCGGGTCGCGCTCCAGAATCTTTTCCGCCGCCTGACGCGCGCGCACGTTCAGCTCTTCGTCGCGCACGGGATCGGCGACCCTGAAAGTGGCTTCGCCGCTCTGCTCCTGCCCGAATAAATTGCCCATTCCGCGCAACCTGAGATCGGCGCGCGCGATCTCGAAGCCATCGTCGGTCTCGACGAAGACCCGCAGCCGCTCCGCGGCTTCCTCCCCGAAATTCCCGAGCAGAATGCAGTAGGAGGCCTCGGCGCCGCGGCCCACCCGTCCACGCAGCTGATGGAGCTGGGACAAGCCGAAGCGCTCCGGATGCTCGACCAGCATCACCGTCGCGTTGGGAACGTCGATGCCAACCTCGATCACCGTCGTCGAAACGAGCACGTCGATCTTACCGTCGCGGAAGGCCCGCATGATCTTCTCGCGCTCCTCGGACGCGACCCGTCCATGGATGAGCGCGACCACGCGCCCGGCGAAGGGACCGGCGGAGAGCAGCTCGTACATCGTCGTCGCCGCCTTGAGATCGGTCTTCTCGGACTCCTCGATTACCGGATACACCACGTACGCCTGGCGGCCCTTCTCGGTCTCGCGCGCCACGAAATCCAGCACTCGCTCGCGCGCCGATTCGGGCCTCAGCACGGTGGTGACGGGTTGTCGCCCCGCCGGACGCTCGTCGAGGGTGCTGACGTCCAGATCGCCATAGACGGTGAGTGCCAGGGATCTGGGGATCGGTGTCGCGCTCATGAGCAGGACGTCGGGGGATTCACCTTTTGCCGAAATCGCGGCGCGCTGCTCGACGCCGAAACGGTGCTGCTCGTCGATGGTGACGAAGCCAAGTCGACCAAAGACGGCAGCGTCCTGGACGAGGGCGTGGGTTCCGACGACGAGTACTGGATCCGGGGATGACAACTTCGCCGCTGCCTCTTTGCGGGCGCGCGCGGCGAGGCTGCCGGTCACCAGCACCGGTTCGACGCCCAACGGCTCGAGCAGGCTGGTGAAAGTTCGCGCGTGCTGCTCGGCGAGGAGCTCGGTTGGCGCCATTATCGCCGCCTGGTAGCCATTCTCCATCGCCAGCAGCGCCGCGAACAGCGCGACGATGGTCTTGCCGCTGCCGACATCGCCCTGCAGCAGGCGGTGCATCCGGCGGCCGCTGGTCATGTCGGCGACGATCTCCCGAATCGCCGTGGTCTGCGCATCGGTGAGGGTGAACGGAAGCGCACTCTTGAGGGCGCTCGTCAGCTGCCGCCTGTTCTCGAACGCGATGCCACTGCGCTTCTCGCGCTTCACCGCGTTGGCGCGGCGGTGGAGGATGTGGATGAAGAGCAGCTCCTCGAACGCCAGTCGCGCGCGACCGCGCGTTCCTTCGGCGATGGTTTTCGGCCGGTGCACCATCCTGATCGCGTCGCGCAAGGATGGAAGTCCGACCTCGCGCAGAATCTCCGGTGGGAGATACTCCTTGACGAGAGGAAGGAGCGTGTCGAGGTGTGAATCGATGATGCCGCGAATGACCTTGAAAGACAGGCCTTCGGTCGCCGGATAGACGGCGAGGACCTTGCCCGCCTTGATGTCGTCCTCGTCTTTCCCCAGCTGGATGTATTCGCGCGGCTGGAGCTGCCGCCCGTGGAAGAATCGCACCGAGCCCGTAAGCAGCATCAAGTCTCCCTTCTCGATGGTGCGATCGAGAAAGGGCTGGCCCGGCCACGACGCCTCGATCATTCCGCTGTCGTCCTGCAGAACGGCCTGGAAGATTCGCAGGCCGCGCCGCGTGGGAATTATCCCCTTGGAAATGACGCGGCCGACGATCGTGCCGTCCATTCCCGTCTCGAGCGACGCGATCGGCGTGATTGTGCTCGCATCCTCGTAGCGATGCGGGATGTGGAAGAGGAGATCCCGCGCCGTGACTATACCAAGCCGTCTCAGGGATTCGGCCCGAATCGGGCCCACCCCTTTGAGATAATTGACGGGCATGTCGAGATAGACTTTGCCGCGCGGCTCCATCTATCCCTCGAGAACCTCGCGGGCGAAAACCTGGGGATCGAACGCCTCGAGATCGGAGGCTTTTTCGCCGATACCGATGAATTTCACCGGCACGTCCAGAGCTTCGTGCACAGCCAGGACGATGCCGCCCTTCGCGGTGCCGTCGATCTTCGTTACCACCAGTCCCGTGACCGGAATCGCTTCCGCGAAAGTGCGCGCCTGCGCGACCGCGTTCTGGCCGATCGTGCCATCTAGCACCAGCAATGTCTCGTGGGGCGCTCCAGGAAGGCGTTTGCCGATGACGCGATTGATCTTCTTCATCTCATCCATCAGTGAGTCGCTGGTGTGAAGCCGGCCGGCGGTGTCGACGATGACGACATCCTTGCCGCGGCTGATGCCGGCGTCGACGGCATCGAATGCGACCGAAGCCGGATCGGTCCCGGGGTTTCCGCCGACGAAGTCCGCGCCGCTGCGCTTTGCCCACGCCGCCAGCTGATCGATTGCTCCGGCGCGAAAGGTGTCCGCCGCCCCGACAAGGACCGACATCTTATTGCGCCTGAGAAGATCGGAGAGTTTCCCGATGAAGGTCGTCTTGCCGGCTCCGTTAATCCCCACCACCAGGATCACCGTCGGTGGAGAATGCGCGCGGATGATCCGCGGATCGCTGTTCCCTGCCCGTAGCGATGAATCGATCGCGGACTCGAGGGCGCGGAGAAACTGCTCCTCCGTCTTGATGGTGCCGCGCCTGGCCTGAGCCTCGATGTCGGCGACCAATTTCATCGTCGTCGGCACCCCGAAGTCAGCGGCGAGAAGTACCTCCTCGAGCTGCTCGAGAGTGCCGCGAATGTCGCCGGCCCGGGCGACGACCGTTACGTCCGTTAGCGCAACGTCCTTTATCCTGTTCCAGAGCGAGCGGGAGGGCAAATCCCCTGCCCGGCGAAGTATCCTGCCTGCCATTCAGAATTTGCTGAGGGGATGACGAAAAAAAACCCGGACATCGAATGTCCGGGTTGGAAATTAAGCCGTGCGAGCGTTGCGCGGGTTACTCGGCGATGCTGGCCAGGTGCGCATCGTTCAGGCTGGCGAGGGTCTGATTGCGCATCTTCTGGAACAGCGCACGCTCACTCGCCGGAATAGGCTCGCCGCTTCTGCTCTCCAGGGCCAGTCGCGGATTCTTTGCGACACCATCTACCCTGATCTCGAAATGCAGGTGTGGACCGGTCGCCCAGCCCGTCATGCCGACGTAGCCGATCGTCGAGCCCATCGCGACGTGGGTGCCGGGCTTCATGCCTTTTGCGAAGTTGCGCATGTGACCGTAGCGGCTGACCATCCCGTTGCGGTGCCGGATGTCGATCATGTTGCCATAACCGCCCCGCTTTCCGGCGAAGATGACGACGCCGTCGCCGATGGCGCGAACTGGAGTGCCCTCAGCGGCCGCGTAGTCGGTGCCGGTATGATTGCGCCACTCACCGAAGATCGGGTGCTTGCGCTTGCCGAAGATGCTGCTGATACGCCGGAACGCGACGGGTGCGCGAAGGAACGCGGCGCGGAGCGACATGCCACTGGCATCGTAGTACTGGTCAGTGGATGAACCGGGGGTATCGAAGTGAATCGCCTCGATCGGCTTCTGCAGCTCCGACAACGCCAGCTTGGCGCCGAGGATCTTATTGACGATGATGGCGCCGTTGGGCTTTTGCAGGCGCTCCACGAGCAGGTGGAACTTGTCGCCCTGACGCAGATCGCGGCTCATGTCGACCTTGTACTCGAAGATGTCCGCGAGTCTCCAGGCGAGCTGGTGGCGGGCCGAAGGCGGGAGAACGCCGACGCCGCTTTCGTTGAGCGCGTTGTAAAGGCTGGACTGAATGACACCGGAGATCGCGAGGGTATCGACGAGCTCGGTGTTGGAAGCCTGGACCATCACGGGTTGGAGCAGGAAGTCAGCGGGCTCGAGTCCGGGCTTGGACACTACGAGCGGCTCCATCGCGAAGACCTGCTTTTTCTGGAGGCTCGGGGTAAGCCAAATGGCGATCGCTGCGAGGGTCGCCACGACTGCATAACCGACAGGTCTTACTGGTGCGTGCTTCAATCCATCTGTCTCCGAATGAATGTCGGGATCTCCATATCACTCAGATCCTGCTCTGGAGACGACCGATCACGCTCTGGAGTCACGATCGGATTGCTGGTCGGAGTAATTCTTTTTGGAAGCTCGAGCGGTGCTCTGGTAGCGCCATTTCCGCGCGGTGGCCGGAGGGGAATCACGGGAGCGCCGCGGATGATCGGCGAAGGCGTGGAGATGACGGGAGAGGGCTGGCTAGTGGCCGTCTGAGGCCGGTCGAAACCGGTGGCGATGACGGTAACTCTGATCTCTCCCTGCATCGCCGGCTCGTGCACGGCGCCGAAGATGATTTCCGCGTCCTCGCCGACGGCGTCGTGGATGATCTCGTTGATCTGGTGGACTTCGCCGAGGGTGAGGTCCGCGCCGCCGGTGATGTTGACCAGCACGCCCGTGGCGCCGGAGACCGAGACGTTGTCGAGCAGCGGGCTGGCAATGGCCTGCTGCGCCGCTTCGATAGCCCGGTTCTCACCGCGGCCGATCCCGGTGCCCATCAGGGCGGATCCTCCTTCCTGCATGACCGTCCGGACGTCTGCGAAATCGACGTTGACGAGACCGGTGACGCTGATCAGCGATGAAATGCCCTGGGTCGCGTGCAGAAGGACTTCGTCGGCCTTCTTGAGCGCATCCTGGAACGGGATGCCCTTGCCGACGACGGCGAGGAGTCGCTCGTTGGGGACGACGATCATGGTGTCGACGTTCTTCCGCATCTCGGCGATGCCGAGCTCTGCCTGTCGCATGCGCTTGCGGCCTTCGAACAGGAACGGCTTGGTGACGATTCCAACTGTCAGGGCACCAGCTTCACGAGCGAGCTCGCAAAGGACGGGTGCGGCACCCGTTCCAGTTCCACCACCCATGCCGCAGGTGACAAAGACGAGGTCGGCGTTGTGCATTGCCCGCGCGACTTCTTCCCTGCTCTCGTCGATGGCCTGCTTCCCGATCTCCGGCCGCGCGCCTGCGCCCAGCCCACGGGTTAGCTTCTTACCTATCTGAATTTTGACGTCTGACTTCGAGTTCAGGAGTGCCTGAGCGTCGGTATTGACGGAGATGAATTCGACGCCTTCGAGGTGTTCCTCGATCATTCGATTGACGGCGTTTCCGCCACCCCCACCGACGCCGACGACCTTCATGCGGGCGTTCTGTGAGGTGTTCTCCTCGAATTCGAATATCATCGGGTTGGAAACTCCGGCACTTCGGGATTTGTGGAAAAAAATCTCGGGCTAGTATAAGACCGTTAGTCGATTAGTACCATAGCCAAAGACGACCCGAGGCCAAAAAAAGTACAATGCGTGTCAAGCGAGTTATCCACACCGCTTTTTTGGCCAGCACGAATATGATTTTTTCATAGTGCGGGAGATGTGACTCGCGATTTTTGCATCTCGGTTCGCGGTCGGCGAGGGTGTCCTCACGGCGACGACGCTCGCTCGGGCGGAGCCCCTAAAGACGCTCCCTCGCTCCGCTCGGTCGCGGGTCTCCTGGTCGCTCGCTGAACGTCGCCTTAGAGGACACCCTCGCCTCCCTGCACAGATCTGCAAAAGCGCGTTGTCAGCTGCGGACTCTCAAGAACGTGCGGCCAGGAAGCCTCGACGCACACTCGCTCGGCACGCGTGTACCGAGCGTGGGTCGGCGGCGCGTGGCGCCGCGCGCGCGAAGCGCGCGAGCCGTCAGTGGTGAAGCGAGAGGAGTGCTTTTAGGCGCGACCTGCGAGGTCGGCCTCGCGAGATCCGAGTGGGAAGGAGGACGAGGGCCGTCTAAGCCGAGGTTCAGCGAGCGACCAGGAGACGCGCGAGTGAGCGGAGCGAACGAGCGTCGTTAGCGGCTCCGCCCGAGCGAGCGTCCTCGGCGTGACGACCCCTCGCCCGACTGACCGGCAGCGATCCCAGAAAGCGACCGCTCAAAACTAAGCGACTAAAAGAAATCCTCGAGCCAGGTTTTGATCCGCTTCGTAAACTTGTCGACGCCGACGCCCGCCAGTGCGCGATGACGCCCGCTGGGCGCAAAACCGGCTGCAGTCCGATGCGCGCCGTAGAGTGCGAGTCCGACGACCGTCGAAAAACGCGGAGCTTGTACCGAATCGGCGAGACCTCCGATGTTCTCCTCGGGAAATCCGATCCGCACACCGGTGCCGAATACATCCGCCGCCAGCTCCGCCACACCCTGCATCGCGGCGGCCCCTCCGGTGATCACCACACCGCCGTTCAGGCGCTGCGCGAATCCGGCGCGCTGAATCTCGTTCAGCACAAGGTTGAAGATCTCGTCCATCCGCTGGTGGATGATGTGCGCCAGCACTTGCCGCTGGATGTGACGCTCGCCTTGCGCGACGGTGCTCGGCAGCTGAATGACCTCGTTCGGATCCACCAGCGGCTCGTACGCGCAGCCATAGCGCTCCTTCAGCCGCTCCGCATCGGACTGAGTAACCCCCATGCCCTGCACGATGTCGCTGGTGACGTTGTTGCCGCCGTAATTCACGGTGCCCAGATGGCGGATTTTGCCCTCGTGAAACACGGCAATGTCCGTGGTGCCGGCACCCATCTCGACCAGCGCGACCCCCAGCTCCTTCTCATCTTCGGTCAGGACCGCGAGTGCGCTCGCGAGTGGCTCGAGCACCAGCTCCTGTACGTGATATCCGGCGCGCTCGACCGACTTGCGCAGATTCATTGCCGGGGATGCACCAATGGTGACCAGATACATCTCGGTCTCGAGGCGCGTACCGATCATGCCGATGGGATCGCGAATGCCCTGATTCTTGTCGACCGAATATTCCTGCGGAATCGCATGCAGCAGCTCGCGATCCTGCGGCACTGGCTGCGCGCGCGCAACTTCATTCGCGCGATCGACGTCGGCCTTCGAGATCTCGTCCCCGTTTACGGCGACGATGCCCTTGCTGATCATCGCGCGCACGTGCTCGCCGGCAATCCCGGCGAAGATCGTGTCGATCTTCGTCCCCGACATCCGCTCCGCATCCTCGATCGCCTTCTTGATCGAGCGCGTCGTCTCCTCGATGTCGGAGACGATGCCGCGCCGCAAACCGGTCGTCCTCGCCTGGCCGACGCCGAGTATCCGGAGCACACGAGTGCCTTTGCCGTCGGTACCGATGGCGGCCTGACCTATGACGGCCGTCGTCTTGGCCGATCCAATGTCCAGCCCAGCGATGATGTGTTCGGGATTCATTGCAGCCTTGCGATCACCTGATCGCGATAACGTAAATCGAGCTCGTCGACGTGTGCCTGCCGGCGAGCGAGATCGGTTTCAACCGGAAAGATATCGGCCAACCGCTCCACTGACAGTCCTACCGGAACACGCACGCGCAACGCTGCGCTCTGAGAAGCGGCAGCGATACCCGGGATTTCGCTGGTGTCGCGAGAGAGGGTGAGGAGAATTTCGTCCTTGCCCGTTCGCCGCACCTCTTCAATCCGCGCAAATACTTTCGGAAGGGTGGTGCGAATTGCCCCAACGAGCTTAAGAAGAACGGGATCGCGACTCGCAACAATTGGCAGATCGAGATTGGTCCGCGACGGGTCGATCGGCAGCTGGGTGCCGAGCGAGTCGTAAGCCAGCAATCCGGCACGAGTCTGGATCAGCGCGACGGGCAGATTCTCCCGGATCGTTACCACCAGGGTTCCAGGCATGCGCCGCGAGATCGACGCATCCGACACCTGAGGATGCTGCTTAATCCGCTGACGGTACGGCTCGAGATCGCTCCACAGCGACGCGAGGGTGTCGATCTTCATCCTCGCGATTACTTCGCTCGGCTGCAGATACCTGGCGCCGCGAATCTCCACCCTCCGCACCCGGAAGAAGGCCATCTGCCGCGCCGCGCTCTGGACACCCCAGCCGGCCGCCATGATCACCGCAAGGAGAAGCAGCGCGCCGAGTATCTTCCAGCCGGGTTTATGAAGTCGGTCGCGGAAGGCCATCAGCGCTGCTCGAGACGCAGCCTAAGCTCGGGACCCGTCTGCGTGATATCTCCGGCTCCGATGGTGATGACGACGTCTCCTTCGCGCACGAACTGACTGAGTGCTTCGGCCAGCGCCGACCGCTCGCCCTGCCAGATCACCGGGCGGCCGCCCTCCTTCATCGACGACGCGACAAGCTCCGAGGTGACGCCCGGTATCGGCTGCTCCCGCGCCGGATAGATCTCGGCGAGGAAAACGCAATCCGCCTGAGAGAGTGCTGCACCGAACGCGGCCGAGAAATCGCGGGTACGCGAATACAGGTGCGGCTGGAACGCGGCGACGATCCGCCGACCGGGATACGACGCCCGCGCCGCCTGCAGGGTTGCCGCGATCTCCGTCGGGTGATGCGCGTAATCGTCGATGATGGCGATACCCGATACATCGCAGAGATGCTGGAAGCGGCGATCGACGCCGCCAAATTGCGCCAAGCCATCGCGCATCGCGTCGAGCGTAACGCCGAGCACCAGACCACAGCCAATCGCGGCCAGCGCGTTCTGGATGTTGTGATGACCCGGGACGTTCAGCTGGATTTCACCGAGCACGTCCGCGTCGTGAGCGACGGTAAAACTCGTAGAACGACCCGATGACTGGACGTTCCGCGCCACCAGTCGTGCATCGCGAGATTTCAGGCCATAACGAACGACTTCTGCCGTCGCCGGCATCGACAGCGAGCGTGCGCCGGCATCATCGTCGCACAGCACTATCGCCGCCGCGCCTTTCACAAAACGCGAAAACGTCGAGGTGATGTCGTCGAGATCCTTGTATATGTCGAGATGGTCGGCTTCGACGTTGGTCACCACCGCCACATTGGGCGACAGGCTCAGGAACGAGCGGTCGTACTCATCGGCCTCGACGACGAACAGCTCGTCGGACTCGTAGCGAAGGTTGCCGTTCCACTCCGCGACGCGACCACCGGCGATTCCCGTCGGACGCAAACCGGCGCTCGCCAGCGCCGCGGTCGTCATGACCGTCGTAGTTGTCTTCCCGTGGGTGCCGGAAATTCCGACGACGCGTCCACCCGCCACTGCGCGACCGAGCGCCTCGGCGCGACGGGTGATTGGAATGCCCAGCTCGCGCGCCCGTTCCAGCTCTGGATGGTTCCGTGGCATCGCGGACGTCACGATCAGCTCGCGTGCACCCGCGACGTGGTCGGGACTGTGGCCCCGCGCGACCTCGATTCCCAGCGCCTGCAGGTCGGCCGTCGATCCCGGACTCGCGTCGCAGCCGGTCACCCTGATACCGCGCCGCGCCAGAAGCTCCGCCAGCGCACGCATTCCAGCGCCCGCAATTCCCACGAAATGCACCGGACGTGGATCGCTCGGGTCGATGCGCGTCATGGTCACTTGGCGGCGGCCGGGCGCGTCAGCGGGCGCGCTGCGGGTTCGCTATCAGCTGGAGTACGTGTCGCGCGATGTCCGCCGCAGCAGTTGGCCGCGCGCGCTCCAGCGATTTCGTTCGCATCGCAGCCAGCTTCTCCGGATTGACCAGCAGGACATCCACTGCGCGCGACAACGAATCGGTAGTCAGCTGCGACTGACGGATCATCTCCGACGCACCGGCCGCGGAAAGCGCCTTTGCGTTCTCGGTCTGGTGATCCGCCGCGGCGGTCGGCAGGGGGACGACGATCGAAGGAATGCCCCACGCACAAAGCTCGGCGGTGGCCATCGCACCGGCGCGAGAAAGAGCGAAATCCGCGGCACGGTACGCCTCGGAGATCGGCGCGATGTACGCCCGCACCTTCACGCGTGCACTGCCATGGTGCGCGAGTTGATCGTAGTTGGCTTTGCCCGTCGCCCAGATGATGTAGAGATCCTTCGGCAGACCGCGCTCGACCCATGCGGCGACAACATCGTTCATTGCCTTCGAGCCCTGGCTCCCGCCGTAGACGAGCAGCACTTTGCCGCCATTCGGCGGAAATCCCCATTTCGCCCGGGCCGCAGCCTTGTCGAAGGCATCCGCCGGCGGCGGCTCGATCGGGTTGCCGCTGTCGAATACCTGGGTGTTCTTCGATGGCGAGATATGCCGGCGCGCTTCGGGGAAGCCGAGGTGAATCTGGGCGGCGTAGCGGCTGAAGAACCGGGCGGTGATTCCGGGAAAGGTGTTCTGCTCCTGCAGCACGTACGGAATGTTGTGTGATGCGGCATAGCCCAGTGTGAGCCCGGATGCGTAGCCGCCAGTTCCGATGACGCACGCCGGTGGCTCGCTCCGGACTTCCCGCGCGATCATCCGCCACGCGCCGACCGCGCCCCGCAGGGTCTTCCAGTTCTCCCAGGGGCGCGATCGATACAGCGGATGCAGATCGAGCAGCTCGAAGGCGAAGCCGACCTGTGGCAGGACATCGCGCTCGATGCCCCGCTTCGCCCCGATGAAGAACGGCTCGATTTTGGGGTCCGCGGTTTTCAGAGCGCGCGCAATGGCGAGGCCGGGGTAAAGGTGCCCGCCCGTCCCACCGCCGGCGAAGATCACCCTCATCGCGCGGGAAGCGCGCGAAGAACGAGTGGGTCTGTCGCCGCTACGCCAAAAACTCTTTCACGTGTGCTGCCGATGTTCACGAGGATGCCAGTCATGACCAGAGATAGAACCAGATTCGACCTGCCGTAGGAGATGAACGGAAGCGTCAACCCCGTGGTGGGAAGCAATCCGGTTGCCACACCGATATGAAGATAGGCGGTGAGCACGACCGTGACCGTCAATCCGACCGCGAGGAGCTGCAGGAACGGCGAGCGAGCCTTCCTGGCGATCCGGAAGCCGAGCGCAGCGTAAAGGGCAAATATCAGGATCAGCACCACCAGGCCGACGAACCCCCACTCCTCGCCGATGTGCCCGGCGATGAAATCGTCGTAGCCGAAAGGCAGGAACCCGTATTGCTGGCGGCCGCGCCCGAAGCCGACGCCGAAGATCTGGCCCGACCCGACAGCGATCAGCGACTGGCGCAGCTGGTAGCTCACCTCGAGGGGCGCCGCTCCGGGATCGAAGAACGCCGACATCCGAAGCAGCACGTAGTTCAGGCGCTCGAGCTTGACGTAAAGGAGCGGGATCAGCATGACCCCCAGGGCCACGAAGTGTCCGACCCGGACCCCGCCGGCGAACAGGATGATCCCCATCACCAGCGTGAACATCATCGCGGTGGAAAGATCGGGCTCGAGCATCACCAGGATGTCGAGAGCGCCGATCACGACCAGGAACGGCAGCAGTCCCTTGGTGAGCCTGCGCAAGGCGGGCCCTTTCTTGATCACCAGCATCGACGTCCAGGTTATCACCGCCAGTTTGGCGAGCTCCGACGGTTGGAGAGAGCTGCCGAACAGATAGCGCCTCGACCCGTGAACGCGCGGCGCAATGCTGGCAGTGAACGGGAGAATCACCGTCAGGAGAAGAACGAGCGAGAGAATCATCAGCGGCCACGCCCATTTCTCCCAGATTTCCGCGTCGAGCTTGGCAACGATCGCAAACAGGATGATCCCGACCGCCATCCCGAGGAGCTGCCGTACCAGAAGGTGCGCGTGCCCGTAACCGGCCTGCATCTCCACGATGGCGCTGGCGCTGTACACCGTCGCCAAACCGAAGGCGAGAAGCACGGCGGTCAGGATGACGAGAGCGCGGGCTTCGATGCCCATGGTCCAGCGCTGGGTGATGTGTGCGGCTTCCATCAGGCTCCTTTCGTTGCGAGTGCGCGGAAGCGCTCGCCCCTTTCCTCATAATTCGAGAACATGTCGTAGCTCGAGCACGCGGGTGACAACAGCACCGCGTCACCAGGCTCGGCCGCCGCGCGAGCTGTATCCATCACCTCGTTGAAATCCGAGCCGAGCCGAACGACGTCGACCACCGGCCGGAGATCCTTGGCGATGAGCGATGCCGCTTCGCCGTACGCAATCACTCGCTTCACTCTTCGCTTCACCGAATCGGCGAGACTGGTATACGCCTCGCCTTTGTGGCGACCCCCGAGCAATAGGACGGTTGGACGCTCCATCCCGTCAATCGCCACCGCGGTCGAGCTTACATTGGTCGCCTTCGAGTCGTTGATCCACTGCACGCCTTCGAACTCGCCCACCAGCTCCAGACGGTGGGGCAGCGATCGGAAGGTCGTGAGCGCCTTCGCGATTCCCTTTCGCGCCTGCGGCGTCTGATGCTCGCGATCGGCCGCCATCACTGCCAGCGATGCTGCGAGAGCGTTGCCGACGTTGTGCTGGCCGAGTAGCGGCAAATGCCGACGCGGGATGAGGGGCACGCCCAGCACCATCAGCTGGCCCGTGCGATCGTCGAGGCAGGCGTCGCCTTCTCCAGACAGCGAGAATGTGTACTTGATTCCCGCGACGTCGCGCGCCATCTGCACGACGGCTTTGTCGTCTGCGTTGATCACCCACATCGAGTCGCCGTCTGCGTTCGCGAACAGGCGCGCCTTATCCGCGTAATACTCGGCTACTGACGCATAGCGGTCGAGATGATCGGGGCTCAGGTTGGTCAGCACGCCGACCACCGGCTTGAGGCTGGGAGTGTCGTGCAGCTGAAAGGAAGACATCTCCAGCGAGATCCACTGCGGCTGCCGCTCCCGGTTCGCAACTTCTGACAACGGCGTGCCGATGTTGCCCGCCTCGACTGCCTCGAGATCTAGACCGCGCAGCAGATGGGCGATGAGTGCCGTGGTGGTCGTCTTTCCGTTTGTGCCCGTTGTCGCGATGATCCGCGCGCCCTCGAGAAAATTGAGCGCAACCTCGACTTCGCTCGCGACCGGGATCCCCATCTCGCGCGCAAAGGAGAGCGGGCGCGCCGACGGCGGAACGCCGGGGCTCGTAACCACCAGGCCGGCGCGCGCCAGTCGCTCGATGTCGTGCTTGCCGATATCGACCGTGACGCCGAGCGCGCGGAGCTCCTCAGCGCACCGGCCTGTCTCAGGCGATGAAGCGACGTCAGACGCGTATACGTTGTAGCCGTGTTTTCTGAGCAGCATTGCCACGGCGCGACCGCTGCGAGCGAGACCGATGATGGCAATCTCCCTCTCGCGCGGCACGAGCTCGCGCGGGGTCATCGCAATTTCAGCGTGCTCAGTCCAATGAAGGCAGCCAGGACTCCGATGATCCAGAAACGAACCACGACCTGCGCCTCATCCCAGCCTTTGACCTCGAAGTGGTGGTGCAATGGCGCCCGCTTGAATACCCGGTGCTCGCGCGCGTACTCCAGACCGTACTTCCGCTTGCGGTACTTGAACACGAACCGCTGCAGGATCACCGAAAACATTTCCGCGACGAACACCGCGCCCACGATCAGCAGCAGGAACTCGGACTTGAGCAGAATGGAGACGGCCGCGAGTGCGCCGCCCAGGGCGAGCGACCCCGTATCGCCCATGAAGACTTCGGCGGGATGGGTGTTGTACCAGAGGAATCCTATGCATGCGCCCATGAGCGCCGCGCAAAACACCGTCAGCTCTCCCGATCCGCGCAGGAAGTAGACGTGCAGGTACTGGCTGGCATCCACTCGGCCGGTCACGTACGCGTAGAAAGCAAAGGTCAGCGCGGCAATCGCAGTCAGACCGGCTGCCAGTCCATCCAGTCCATCGGTGATGTTCACGGCGTTGCTCGTCCCGGTCATCACGAAGGTGACGAACAGCACGTACAGCCAGCCGAGTCCGGCGGTGAGCGGGACGATCAGGATGTACTTGTAGAACGGGAGGGTGGTCGAAGCACCGGGCAGATTCGAGAGTGGATGCTTCCACAGGTAGTACCCGACCGCGAAGCCGAGGATGACCTGACCGGCGAGCTTGTAGCTCTCGACCAAGCCGGTGTTTTTCTTCCCCGCCAGTTTCTGTTTCAGCTTCAGGTAGTCGTCCCAGAAGCCGATCGCGCCCATCCATGCCATCGATATCATGGCGATCAGCACATACCGGTTGTCGAGCCGCGCCCAGAGGAGCGTACTGATCAAGGTCGCGCCGAGGATGATGAGTCCGCCCATCGTCGGCGTCCTACCCTTCTGCTGGTGCGCGTCGGGTGTTCCCTCGCGGATCACCTGGTGGAGACGCATCCGACGCAGGCGCCGCATGATGCCCGGGCCCACGATCCACGTCAGCAGAATGGCGCTCACCGCCGCGCCGGCGGCGCGGAAGGTTATCCACTGAAACAGTCGCAGAAATCCGAAGTGCGGCAGTCCTACGAACGGAACGAGCAGATAGTTGAGCACTATTCCGTGGCCCAGGTAGTTAGATGTGGAACGAGTCGCTCGAGCTGCACACCACGTGATGCCTTTAGCAGGACGATCGCGTTCCGTTCGAGTCGCTCCTGCAGCCGCGGCCACAAGTCATCGACGTCGCTCGCGGTGATCACCCGCTTGCCATCGTTCTGCTTCTCCAGCGCCGGCGCGAATTCGCCGATGCCCGCGACGATGTCCGCGCCCGATGCCAGCGCCAGAGCGGCGATGTCGGCGTGGCACTGCTCCGAGGCCGCTCCCAGCTCTCGCATCGTACCAAGGACGATTACCCTCTGTCGTCCGCTACCGGTGCCTTTGAGCAACTCGATTGCAGCGCGCGTCGATCCGGGATTTGCGTTGTAGGCGTCGTTGATCAGCGTGACCTGCCCCACCTGTTCCCACGACGATCGCATCTTGGGCTGCGGCATCTTCGCGATCCCTTCGGCGGCGACGTCGTAGCCGACGCCGCATTCCCGCGCCACGGCCAGCGCCAGCATCGCATTCCTCAGGTTGTGCAGGCCCCTCACCGGCGGCCGTATCGTGACGCCGCCGATTTCGATGGTGCCCAGACCGTCTGCACCAATCTCCCATCGATCTGGCTTCACGTCTGCGGGTCCATCGAGCCCCGCGACGACGACACGCTTCGCTTTTCCGCGGGCCGCTTCCGCGATCTCAGCCTGCGCGGCAGGCGCAATGCCAACGGCTACGCCTTCGTACGCGGCGGCTTCTTCGCGCAGGACCCCCGCCAGATCGCCGAGGCCCTCGAGATGCTCTTCGGCAATCGAAGTGACGAGCGCGATGTCGGGCTTGACGATGTCCCGAAGAATTGCCACCTCACCCGGCAGGCTCGTTCCCAATTCGATTACCGCCACTT
>Ga0070664_100000931_pt1 | contig 22905 bp, 23 predicted proteins | sample KBSC73metaG_FD_65863 | JGI IMG/M metagenome (GOLD analysis project Ga0070664, IMG submission 65863) | Corn rhizosphere microbial communities from Kellogg Biological Station, Michigan, USA - KBS C7-3 metaG | ecosystem: Host-associated > Plants > Roots > Rhizosphere > Soil ... | reverse complement strand
ACGAGGATCCGGTCGTGCAACAGACGGATCGGAAGCCCGTTGTCGACGGCGTCAGTCGAACTCACGGCTGTGAACGGTACACCGCCACCTTCCCCGGACACGCTACGGTGAAGACCGTTTCCTAAGGGGGAGAGTTGGGCCGGTTGCAGCAGGTGGGGTCAGGCCTGCGGCGCGTGTACGTCGCGACGCGGGCGTCGATGCGGGCACGTGAACGGGAGGCCGACGTCGAAGCGCTCGGCGGTCCGGAGAACGTGGCCCGGCAACCCACGGAATACGAGGAACCGAACGGCGCCAAGCCCGCGGTCGTCACCGAGCCGACGGTGACCAGCCGCGACGACGCCGAAGTACCCAGGGAGCTGCGGATCGCCGCCGCCTACGCGTGGCGGCTCATCATCCTGGCCGCGGCGCTCGCCGGGTTCGTCTACCTGCTGGGCCGGCTGTCGTCCGTCGTGATCCCGCTGGCGATCGCCCTGCTGCTCTCGGCGCTGCTGTCGCCGCTGGTCAGGTTCCTGCGGGACAAGGCGAAGTTCCCGCAGTCGCTGGCGGCCGGCGTGGTCCTGATCGCCGGGCTGGCCGCGGTGATCGGCACGCTGACCCTGGTGGTCACGCAGATCGTGGACAAGTTCGACGTGCTGTCGAAGAACGCGCAGGACGGCGCCGACCGCATCGTGAGCTGGTTGCAGAAGGGCCCGATGCACCTGTCCAACGAGCAGCTCAGCAACGCCGTCGACACGGCACAGAACTGGCTCAACGAGCACCAGGGCCAGTTCGTCTCCAGCGCACAGTCGACCGCCACCGCGACGGTCGAGGCGCTCGCCTCGTTCGTCCTGGTGCTGTTCGTGACGTTCTTCATGATGCGCGACGGCGACCGGATCTGGCGCTTCCTTGTGCGGATCTTCCCCCGGCAGGCCGAGGAGCCCGTGTACGCGGCCGGGGTCGCGGCCTGGGCGACGCTCGGTGCGTACGTCCGCGCGACTGTGCTCGTCGCGTTCATCGACGCCGTCGGCATCGGCGTCGGCCTGTACTTCCTGAACGTCACACTGTGGTTCCCGTTGGCGGCGCTGGTGTTCCTGTTCGCGTTCGTGCCGATCGTCGGCGCGACGCTGTCCGGCATCATCGCGGTCCTGGTGACGCTCGTCGAGCGGACGCCGCTGGCCGCGCTGGTCGCATTGGCCATCGTCATCGGTGTCCAGCAGTTGGAGGGCCACGTCCTGCAGCCGCTGATCATGGGACGGGCGGTGGCGATCCACCCGCTGGCAGTGATCGTCGGCATCGCGGCCGGCGTGGTGCTCGCGGGCATCGTCGGCGCGCTCGTGGCCGTGCCGATCATCGCCGTGCTGAACACGGCGGTGCGCTTCCTGGTGCTCAAGCGCCGGGAGCCGCCACCCGAAGCGGTGGTCGTGGCGTCCGAAGCGACCTGAATACAAAGATCTCTGTCACATCCGGGACCCTACGCAGGGGCATCGGGTCGATACCCTGTGGCTCATGTCCGATGAGTCCACAGTCGAGTTCCGCTGGGATGGTTTCGAACCCGGTGACCCCGATGCCGACGAGGCGCTCTACCGGCTCAAGGAGGAGGGCGCCGACGCGGCCATCCCGCCCGGTCCGGGCCACGACTTCGCGGTGGTGCCGATCATTCTCGGTGCCATCGCGGTGGTCGCGCTGGCGAAGGCCGTCAAGCGGTTGCTCGACGACCTGAAGCCCGGCATGGTCATCGACGCCCGCGAAGAGCAGGTGAAGATCACCAAAGACAAGTCGCTGGGCCGCGGAACCGTGCTGTTCATCAACAAGGACGGCTCGACGCGGCTGGAGAACCCCAACTCCGATACCCTCGCCGACCTGCTGAAGCAGGCGATCAGCGGGTTCAAGGGATGATGATGCGCGCGATGGCCGTCGCGGAGCAGGCGGCCCGCTACCCGGAGCCGGACCGCCGTCCGCTCCAGGTGTTCGCGTTCGACCCGATGGTGGCCCGGCTGTCCGGCCAGGAGACGACGGTCATCTCGGTGCCGTACGAACCGCTCAGCCCCGGCCCGAGCGGCGAACTGATCCAGGTGATCGACTACGACAGCGCCGCCGGCTGCTACTACGAGCCGGTCGACCTGGACGATCCCCGGGTGCTGCTCCAGGACGGCCTGCCGCCCACCGAGCGCGACCCGCGCTTTCACCAGCAGATGGTCTACGCGGTCGTCAGCGCGCTGCTGGAGAACTTCGAGCGGGCGCTGGGCCGGCGGTTCCGCTGGCGCGGCGACAAGCGGCTGCGCGCATTCCCGCACGCGTTCCTCGGCCGCAACGCGCTGTTCGACCCGGACATGGACGGCACGCTGCAGTTCGGCTATTTCCGGGCCGACGAGAAGAACCCGGGCCGGAACCTTCCGGGGCAGACGGTGTTCACCTGCCTCTCGCACGACATCATCGTGCACGAGGCCACCCACGCTCTCGTGCACCGGTTGCGGGAGCGGTACAAGGAGCCCACGAACCTCGACGTCTACGCGTTCCACGAGGGATTTGCCGACGCCGTCGCGCTGTTCCAGCACTTCACGCTGCCCGACATCGTCGATCGCTACATCCAGCAGAACCGCACCGACCTGACCGCGCGCACCCCGCTCGTCGACCTGGCCGAGCAGTTCGGTGAGGGCAGCGGGATGGGTAGGGCGCTGCGCAGCGCCCTCGGCGACGCGCCCGACCCGTCGCTCATCAACCGGACGTTCGAGCCGCACCGCCGCGGCTCGATCCTCGTCGCGGCGATCTTCGACGGCTTCTTCACCGCGTACCAGACGGCGATCGCCGACCTGCTACGCATCGCGACGGCCGGCTCGGGCGTGCTGCCGGCGGGAGCGATACATCCCGACCTGGTGCGCCGGGTCTCGCTGGAGGCCCGTACCGCCGCGCAGCGAATCCTGACCATGTGCATCCGCGCGTTCCAGTACCTGCCTCCCGTCGACGTGACGTTCAGCGACTTCCTGCGTTCGATCGTCACCGCCGACCGGGACCTGTACCCCTCCGACGAGGACGGTCTGCGGACCGCGCTGATCGAGGGCTTCCGGCGGCGGGGAATCTACCCGTCGATGGTCACCTCGCTGGCCGACGAGGCGTTGTCGTGGCCCGACGCGTCCGACCGCAACCTGCCGCCCGTCGACCGCGAGGTCATCAACGCCCTCGTGCTCGACACGGCCGTCGGGTTCCGCGAGCGCCGCGGCGAGGCGCAGGTCACCAAGCCGGTGTTCGACCCTGCCTGGGCGGCCGCCAAGCTGCACCAGTACGCGTTGAACAACCTCGACAGGCTGGGCCTCGCCGGCCCGGGCCGGATCAAGGTCGACGGCTTCCACGCCGCGTTCCGGCACGGCTCCAACGGCCAACTGCGCGTCGACGTGGTGATCCGCTACCTGCAGAGCGTGCCACCGGAGGTGCAGGAGAAGTTCGGCGCCGCCCTGGGCGGGATCGCCATGCGCGGCGGCTCGACGGTGGTGGCCGACGCCACCGGGCGGGTGCGCCACGTCATCACCAAGGCGGTGCCCACCGACCCGGACGCGGCCGGCGCCACCGACGGTGGTGTGGCCCGGCTGCACGGGCTGCGGCAGTGGGTGGCCCAGTTCGACGGGCACGACCTGCTCGCGCCGTGGGTCAAGGCCGATTCCCGGGTGGTGCAGTCGCTGAACTTCGGCCGCATCGACAGCGCGGTGATGTGATGGCGACGGTCCGGATGTACAACGTCGGCTTCGGCGACTCGTTCCTGGTGACGGTGCCGCGGCGCGGCCGGCCGTGGCGCATGCTCGTCGACTGTGGCGTGCACATGCAGGGCGCCGGCGAGCACGACCTCGACTCGATCGTCGAGGACATCATCAACACGGTGGCGGCCGACTCCGACACCCGGCCGCGCATCGACGTGGTCGTGGCCACGCACCGGCACCGCGACCACATCGCCGGCTTCGACAACGAGCGGTGGCACGACGTCGAGGTCGGCGAGGTGTGGCTGCCCTGGGTGGAGGACCCTGAAGACGCCGACGCGGTGGCCCTGCGCAACCGGCAGCAGGCGGCGGCGCTGAACCTGCATACGCACTTCGCCGCCGGTGGCGACGACGACCGGGCCGAGTTCGTGCTCAACTCGCTCTCCAACGACGACGCGATGTGGGTGCTGCAGAACGGTTTCGCCGGCGCCCCGAAGCGGCGCTACATCTCCGCGCAGGGCGCGAAGGCGCACCCGCTGCCCGGTGTGCGCGGCGGCTGCGTCTACTTCCTCGGCCCACCGCGGGATCCGCGCAACCTGGCGGCGATGGACCCGCCGAAGGCGCAGCGCTGGCTGGCGCCGTCGGTCACCGCCGCCTCACCGGCCGCCGGCGCCGGCGCCGCCGCGGCCCCGGACCTCTTCCCCGGCTTCACGGTGCCGGCCGGCGACTTCGCGCGCCGGCATCCGCACCTCGTCGTCGACGACAAGCTGCTCGCCTCGTTCCGCGAGGAGCCGGTCGACACGCTCACCGCCGCGTCGCTGCTGGACCGGGCCGTCAACAACACGAGCGTGATGTTCCTGCTGCAGGTCGGCGACGCGCTGCTGCTGTTCCCCGGCGACGCGCAATGGGGTGCCTGGCAGCCGCTGCTCGACGACGCCGACGTGCGCTCCCTGCTCACCCGCACGACGCTGTACAAGGTGAGCCACCACGGCAGCCACAACGGGACGCCCGTCGAGATGGCCACCGACGTGCTCGGCGGCGTGCTGTCGCTGATCTCGGTGCGGCCGATCGAGCGCTGGGCGCACATCCCGAAGGAGGAACTCGTCGCGAGCCTGCTGACGCCGCCGCGGCACCTCGTGTCGTCGGTGTTCGTGGACAACGAGGCGGCGGTGACCGGGGTGCGCTGCCACCCCACCGGCCTGTGGAAGGAAGCCGAACTGGCGACGTAGAAACGTGGACGCCTGCTATCCCTGGCCGGGGTAGCAGGCGCCCACGTTCTGGCTACGCGACCGTGGCCAGGCTGGGACGCCAGTACCAGTCCTGCTGGGGCGGACCGTACGTGCCCGAGCCGTAGCCGGGACCGGAGGTCGGACCGTAGCCGGATCCGGCGTGCGGGCCGGAGTAGTTCGGGTTCGGGCCGTAGCCCTGTTCGCGCCGGGTCGGTTCGCGCGGGACCGGGAGGTTCGCGCTCGTTCCGTAGGCCGCGCCGTAGACCGGCTCGCGCTCCTTGCCGTAGCCGTCGGGCCGGTAGTGGCGGCTGCCGTACCCACCCGACCGGTCGGCCGGCTCGTACCCGGCGGAGCCGTACCCACCCGGCCGGGTATGGCCCGGCTGGTACCCGGCGGAGCGGTACCCGTCCGGCTCGTACCCGGCGGAGCGGTACCCGTCCGGCTCGTGCCCGCCGGAGCGGTACCCGCTCGGCTCGTACCCGGCGGAGCCGTACCCGTCGAAGGCCGGCCCGTACTGCCGCCCGTAGGGCGCCGGGTTGTAGCCGCTGTCGTACGCGGGCCCGTAGCCGGGGACGTATCCGGCCGGCTCGTACCCGCCGGGCCCGTAGCCGCGGTCGTAACCGGCGGGCTCGTACCCGCGGTCGTAGGACTTCTCGTGCGAACGGTCGTAGGGCTTGTCGTAGCCGGCTTGTTCGTAGCCGCCTCGTTCGTATCCGCCGCGGTCGTACTGTGCCGGCTCGTAGCCCCGGTCGTAGGCGGACGGCTCGTGCGGCGTCGGCTCGTACCCGTGCGTCTGGTACCCGCGGTCGTAGGGCGTCGGCTGGTAGGGCCGGTCGTAACCCGTCGGCGCGTAGCCCGGGTCGTAGCCGGCGCCGCTGCGCGGCGCGTAACCGGGGTCGTAGCCCGCGCCGCTGCGCGGCGCGTAAGTCGGCGCGTAACCCGGCGCGTAACCCGGCTCAAAACCAGGCTCGTAGCCGCGGCCGTAACCGGCGCCGCTGTGCGGCGGGTAGGTCGGCAGGTAGCCGGCGCCGCTGTGCGGCGGGTACCCGGGCGGCGCGTACTCCGGTTCCGGGCGCCCGTAGCCGTAGCCGGGGTCATAACCCTGGTACTTGTACGCCGGCTCGGGGAGGTAGGCCGGCTCGTTGTACATCGGGTCGGGGCCGGGCGCGGGTTCGGGGCCGGCGGTGAGCGCAAGCCGGGCCGGCGGCCGCTCGAGCGTCGGCACGGCCGGCGACACCGGCGCCGGCAGCGCCGGAATCACCGTGACCGACGGCTCGTCCAGGCGCATCATGCGGGCCGTGTCCGTGAACAGCCGCGGCGCGTTGACGGCGACCGAGCCGATCAGCTTGCCGTCGCGGTGGTACGTGGCGAGCACGCCGGCCTTCGCGACGTCCTTCTTGCCCGGCCGCAGTTCCTGCACCTCGATGTCGGCCTTCGGGTCGAGCTCACCGCAGACCTCGATGCGCAGCCCGAGCTGGTAGGTCCAGTAGCGGGGCAGGATCGGCACCGCCGGCACCGGCCGGCCGCCGGCGAGCAGCGTGCGCGCCGCCCCCTGGCCCTGCTCCTGCGCCGCGATCCACTGGCCGCAGCGGGCCGGCTTGCCGTTGCCGCGCGGGTTGGGCCACCGGGCCAGCGAGCCGCACGCGACGACGCCCTCGACGGCGTGCCCGTCGGTGGTCATCACCCGCAGCGACTCGTCGCACAGGACGCCGTCGCTGATGTCGATGCCGGTGCCCTCGAGCCAGTCCAGGTCAGGCCGCTCGCCCATCGCCGCGACGACGAGGTCGGCGTCCACAGTGGACCCGTCCTTGAGGGTCAGGTACCACCGTCCACCCCGGACGTCCACATTGGACACCCGGCCGCCGGTGGCCAGCTCGATGCCGGAGCGCCGGTGCGAGGCGGCGATCATGTGGCCGACGACGCTGCCAACCGCGCGACCCATCACAAAAGGGCGCGGCTCGATGATGACGGCCTGCCGGGCCAGGTCCTTGACCGCGCAGGCCACCTCGCAGCCGGTGACGCCGCCACCGACGACGGCCACCCGCTTCGCGTTTCGCAGTTCGCGGCGCAGCTCCCACGCCGCCGGCAGGCCGTGCAGGATGTGCAGCCCGGGCTGGTCGTCCGGCCAGTCCATGGGGACCACCGGCCGGCATCCGGAGGCGATGACGAGCCCGTCGAAGTAGATCATCTCGCCGGTGTGCGCCTCGACCACGCGCCGGTTCAGGTCGCACGAGACCGCGCGGCGGCCGAGCCGCCAGATGACGTCGAGGTCGGGGTCCAGCGGTGTGATGACGTCGCTGGGCCGCTTGTGCCCGGTGAGAATGCCCTTCGAGCACGCCGGACGGTCGTAGTGCCCCTCCGCCTCGTCACCCATGATGACGAGCTCGCCCGCGAAGCCCAGGCGCCGCAGCTCGTAGGCCGCCGCAAGCCCCGACGCGCCCGAACCCACGATGAGGATCCGGTCACGCACGTCGAAGTCGACGAACGCGCTACTTTGCATGGTTCAACGCCTCCCGTTGCGAGGGTAGGAGTGGTCGTTCGGCGGCCAGCTGCGCGGCGCGGGGCTGACCGGCGGCTCGCTCGGCGCCACCATCCGCAGCGGGATGACGCGGTGGTCACCGGCGCCGCCTTGGGCGAGCGCGATGGCCCGGGCCGGGCAGGCCCGCGCGGCGCGCACGGCCGCGTCGAGCTTCTCGTCTGAGACGACGGCGTGATACGCGAGCTGACCGTCGCCGCGCAGCGAGAAGATTTCCGGCGCCTCCTGCTCGCAGAACCCGAACCGGGCGCAGTGCATCGGGTCGACCTGGATGCTCGTCTGCGGCGTGCGGCGGCGGCTGATCCGCTCGGCGAATACCCGCGCGCCACCGGCCGAGCCGGTCATCCACAACAGCACGACGATGAGCCACGGCAGCAGGACGAGGCCGGTCACCAGCAGGCCGCCCGTTTCCGCACCGGAAACCAACACGTGCCCGGTCATCAATGTGTAGGCGGCATAGACCGTCGCGTGCAGCGCGCGCCAACGGTGGAAGCCCATCCACTTCTGGATGAGGACCGACAACGCGACCGCGATCATCAGCTCCAGCGCGATAACGCCGGCGCCGATGCCGTACGGGTCTGTCTCGTTCGTGAACGGAACCACCACGTCGACGACGGTGATCGTGGTCGACGGCGGGGCGAGCTGGGCGAAGCCGTGCACGATGCCCAGGGTGAGGCCCATCAGCGCAAGGCAGCCGTGCAGCGTCAGCATCGTGCTGTGCTTGACCTTCGTCATCATCCAGCCGCGGGCCAGCGCCAACCCGACGATCAGAGCGAGCCACAGGAATCCCGCGGAGGCAAAGCCGATGACCGCGGCGATGATGTGAATCGGATCGATAGTCATGTGTTTGCGGAGTCCTCTTGTGTCAGACGGCGCCGCGCAGGGCGCGGGCCACCCCGGCGATGCCGATGGCACCGGTCACGGCGAACAGGGCGATGAACATCATCGGTTTGGTGCGGTTGTCGGCGGCGCGCAGGTTCCCCTTGGGGATCACCGGCTTCGGCAGGGTGTTGAAGTCCACTTCACCGGTGCTTTCCAGCAGCGCCATGTGCCGGTTCACGAAGATTTCGCACTGCTTGGCGAACGCGCGCATCAGCGGGTTGCGGCTGTGCGCACGTACGTCGGCGATGGCCTGGTACACGAGACCGTGCGCGAAATGCAACCGCTGCGCGAAGATGCGGTCGAAGTCCTTGCCCTTGGCGGCCTGCATCTCGTCGAGCCACATTTGCTGGTCGGCCGTCGGCTTGGTGGGCAGCGTGTAGGTGAACCGCGCGGCCACCCGCTTGACGTCGTCGTCGAGGACGCGGTGATCCGCGGCTATCAGTTTGCCGACGATGCGCGTCTGGTCGCTGGCGCCCCTCTTCTCGGCCCAGTCGCCGCTGGGGATCTCCCACAGGCCGGCCTGCTTCACCTTGTCCAGGAACACCTTGTCGTAGCTGGCGAACTCCTGGACGTCGACCGTCTCGGGAATCACGAAGCCGGTGGGTGCCGGCTCGTTCACCGGGTCGTCGCCGGGATTCGCCAGTGCCGGGCCGGGTCCGGTCAGCAGCACCGCCATCATGCCCAACGCGATGGCGGCCAACACGCGCTTCACGATGCCTCCGCCAGCATGACGTCCGAGTAGGTGACAGTGGTCATCAGCCGCACGACCTGCGCGAGCCATTCGAGTTCGGCCGGGCAGGTGGGGCACCGGTCCAGGTGGCCCTCGAAGTCTTCGGTGTCGTCGGCGGAAAGCGATCCGAGCGCGTACGCCCCGACCTCGACGTGTGCCGTCACGTCAGCACGCCCTGGCTCTCGAGTTCCGCGCGCAGCATGCGCAGGGCGCGGTACACCCGGGACTTGATGGTGCCGACCGGAACCTTCAGCGCGGCGGCGGCCTGCTCGCCGTTGCCACCGCGGAAATACATCTCGAAGAGCACCTCGCGGTGCGCGGGTCCGATCGCGCGCAGGGCGCGCTGCACGGCCACCGACGACGTGATCCGCTCGATCTCGTCCGGCGCGGGCAACGTTGCGAGGACGGCGTCGTCGACCTCGGTCGGGCGCGCCTTGCGCCGCCGGTGGTTGTCGATGACGATTCGGCGGGCCACGGCCACGAGCCAGGGCCGTAATGACGTGCCCTCCTCGATGTGCAGCTTGTCGGCGTTGCGCCAGGCGCGGACCAGTGTTTCCTGGACCACGTCCTCCGCGCGGTGCCGGTCGCCTCCGGTCAGGCCGAGCGTGAAGGCCAGCAACGGCCCGGCGTGCTCGGCGTACAGCGATCGGATCAGCTCATCCCGCTCGCGGGGGGTGCGCGTCGCGGGCTCGATGGTAGCCACCGCTGAGGCTGACAAGATCGCCTCCTCTCGTTGCGTGCGTTTGTCCTCGCGGACCTTTCCGAGAAATGGATACGCCACTTCGGAGGGACAAATCGGACTGCTGTGTCGAACTTAAGACAGGGAAAAGCGCCCGTTGACACCCGAAGGCCCGGCTCACCCCTGAGCCGGGCCTTCGATTCCTGTCGGTATCCGGTTGCGTACTTTCTGCCGAGTATCACGTCGACGCATGTCGACGTCTCGATCGCACACCCGGTGTGTTTGCCCTGGTGCGTGTCGGGTAGGCTGCGCGGCCCGGCCCCGGACAGGGCCTTACGAGGCGGGCGGGACGGCTCCCGGCGGCAGGCAGGTCAGGTTGCGGGCGCCGGTGTTCGACACGACCCACCAGACGTTCTTCACGGCCTGGCCCTTCCACACGCCGGCCTTGCCGTCGGCCGCGTACCGGTACACCGGCCAGCCGCCGATCGTGAGCTGCTTGCTGCCGTCGTCGCGGGTGATGGTGCCGACCTTGTTCTTGTCGAGGCCGTTCACCTGCGGGTCGCCGTCGACGATGATCGGTGGCCACTGCGTCGCGCATTCGCCGCTGCAGTTGGACTTGGCCGGGTTGGCGGTGTCGCGGTCGAAGCGGTACAGCGTCCAGCCGCCGCTGTCGACGACGACGTTGCCCATGCGCGGCAGGGTCTTCGCGGTCAGCGAGGTCGTCTTGAAGCCCACCGGTGCGGCCGGCGCCGCGGCCGGGGGTGCCGACGTGGCCGCCGCGGCGGCGCCGTATCCGTCGCCGGCGTCCGCGCCGTAGGCCGGACCGTTTCCGGACGGGCTCGCATTGACGGCGGCCGGTGCGGCCTTGCCCGGCTTGCCCGTGCGCGCCTTTTCGGTGTTGTCACCAAGCCTCGCGTGCACGAGGTACGCGGCGAGCGCAACCGCGGCGAGCAGCACCAGGATCGCGAATCCGCGTCGATGCACCACTCCGGTCGAGTTCATGCTGCGCCTCTCTCAGCTCGGGGTCGCAGTGGAGTACGCGGTGATCGGTGCGGTGGTTCCCCGGATTTGTCGATATGTGTGGGCGCTTCCTTACGTTTCCGCGAGGCGGCGCAGGGCGGCCCGGACCACGTCGGGCTTGGTGGTGTACCACAGCGGCGGCAGCGAGTCGCGCAGGAAGGTGGCGTAGCCGCGGGTCGCGGCCAGGCGCGAGTCGAGCACCGCGACGGCGCCGCGGTCGGACCGCGAGCGGATCAGCCGGCCGACACCCTGCGCCAGCCGAACCGCGGCGATCGGGACGCTGACCGCTGCGAACCCCGATCCGCCGGACGCGTCGACAGCGGCCGCCCGCGCCGCGGCCAACGGTTCGTCGGGACGCGGGAAGGGCAGCCTGTCGATGACGACGAGCTGGCAGGCGTCGCCGGGCACGTCGACGCCCTGCCACAACGACATGACGCCGAACAGGCAGCTCGCCTGCTCGTCGCGGAAACGGCGCACCAGCAACGGCAACGCCTCCTCGCCCTGCAGCAGCACCGGCAGCTCTGTTCGGGACCGCACCACCTCGGCGGCCCGCTCGGCCGCGCGGCGCGAGGAGAACAGGCCGAGCGTGCGGCCGCCGAGCGCGGTGACGAGCTCGACAAGCTCGTCTGCGGCCGGATCCGGCAGCCCGGACTGGGCCGGCCGGGGCAGGTGCGCCGCGACGTAGAGGATTCCCTGCTTCCTGTACTCGAACGGCGAGCCGACATCGAGCGATGTCCACTGGGGAGCATCGCCGGCCGGCTCGTCGTCGTTGCTCCGGCCACCCGCCGGCTCCCGCAGGCCGAGGGACCGGGCGACGGTGTCGAACCGGCCGCCGAGCGCGAGCGTCGCCGACGTCGCCACCACCGTGCGGTCGGGATACAGATAGGTAGCCAGCGTTCCGGCCACCGACAGCGGCGCGACCACGATGGCGCGGCGGCCGCGGTCGTCACGGTCGATCCAGGCGACGTCGTGGGCCGCCTCGGCCAGCAGGCGCTGCGCCGTCTCGGACAGCTCCGCGAGGCCGGTCTTGGCCTGCTGCTTGCGCACCGGGTCGGAGTCGTCGGTGGTCGCTCCTCTGACGTCGCCGATCGCGTCGTAGCCGCGCCGCGCCGACGCGTCGAGGAGTGTCAATGCCTCGCGCAGCGCCGGTGTGAGGCCGGTGGTGATGCGGCCGGGCTGCGCGTCGGCCAGCCCGACGGCCAGCATGTCGGCGGCCTCGGTGAGCGACTCGTGCTCCTCGGCCCCGATCTGGCTGCGGGCCCGGCGGGCCACCCGCTCGACGCCGTCGGGCGTCAGTTCCGCCTGCGCGGCCGACGACACCCGGTCGGCCAGTTCGTGTGCCTCGTCGACCACGAGCAGCCGGTGCGGAGGCACGATGTGGCGGTTGGCGAGCATGTCGTAGGCGAGCAGGCTGTGGTTGGTCACCACGATGTCGGACTCCCGGGCGCGCACCCGCGACGCCTCGGCGAAGCACTCGGTGCCGAACGGGCAGCGCTGCGCCCCGACGCACTCCCGCGCCGGCATCGACACCTGCCGCCAGGCCGTGTCGTCGACGCCCGGGTCGAGTTCGTCGCGGTCGCCGGTCTCGGTTTCCAGCGCCCACTCGCGCAGCCGCTCGATCTGTTTGGCGAGCCGACCGCTGGCGCCCAGCCACTTGACGCCGCTGCCGCCCTGGCCGCTGCCCGCGTCGAACAGCGCGTCTGGCTCCTCCTCGGTGGCGGGCTCCAGCTTGGCCAGGCACACGTAGTGGTGCCGGCCCTTGAGCACGGCGAAGGTGGGCCGCCGGCCGAGGATCGGCTCCGCCGCGTCGGCCAGGCGGGGCAGGTCGTGATCGATCAGCTGGGCCTGCAGCGCGAGCGTCGCCGTCGAGACGACGACGGGGCCTTCCACCAGCAGGGCCGGCACGAGATAGGCGAGCGACTTGCCGGTGCCGGTGCCGGCCTGGACGAGCAGATGCCGGCCCGACCGCTCGGCCTCGGTGATGGCCTCGGCCATCACGCGCTGACCCGGCCTGTCGACCCCGCCGGGCACCGCACCGACCGCCGCCGCGAGCAACGAGGCGAGGTTCTTTCCGCCCTTCACTCCCGCCACTGCGGAGCGCTGTGGCGGGGCTGTGATGCGAGCGTCGGCGGTGGCTGTCACGTCAGGCACCGTACCGGCTTCCCCCGACAGGAAACGCGTTATCCACAGGCGACATCGGTTATCCACAGATTCAATTTCGGGGTTGCGCGGCGAGCGCCGGAGAGCCGATCGTTAGGCGCGTGGTGCTTGAGTATGATCTGGGTATGACGAAGCGGATCACGGTGAGCCTGCCCGACGACGTCGCCGCGTATCTCGACGATGCGATCAACGTCTCGGCCGTGGTCGCGGAGGCGCTGCGGGCGCACATGGAGCGCGCGTCGGTCACCGAGGAGCTGCTGCGGGCCGTCGGCTTCGAGATCACCGCCGAGGGCCGCGAGCGCCTGCGCAACCACCTCGCCCCGCTCAGCGCACGGGAGGCGCGAACATGACCGAGCGAAGCGAGGGCATCGTCAAGCAGAGCCCGCCCTGTCAGGGCGGGTCACCACGGAGTGGGGACCCGTCATGACAGCGGAGCCGCCCGTCGGCGTGGTCCTGGACACCGCGAGCATGCTGGCCTTCGCCCGGGGAGACGGCCGGGTGGCCGAACTGATCGTCGAGACTGCGTCGCAGGGCGCCGTCGTGGGCGTGCCGGCGGTGGCGCTGCTGGCCGCGCACGTCCAGGTCCGCGCCGACGAGGTGGCCCGCGGCCGGCTCGGGGTGCTCGCCGTGCTGCCGGCCGTCCGGGTCCTGCCGATGACGGCGGCCGTGGTGCGCGAGGTGGCGGTGACCGGCCCCGAGCCGGCCGACCTCGCCGGGATGCACACCGCGTGGGCGACAGCGGCACACGGCGCCTATTACGTCACCGCCGACGCCGGGTCGGTGCCGGCCGGCCTGCCCGCCTGGCAGGTGGTCACCCTCGCCGACCATGTCGGCTGACATGGTTGGCCCGACGGCCGGGAAGGAGAAACAATGCTCGTTGAGATGTCGGAATCTACCGGGTCGCGCCTGCCGTACCCGCTCCTTGCGGAGGAGCGGCCGTTCACCGTGGATGATCTCGACACGATGCCCGACGACGGCCGGCGTTACGAACTCGTCGACGGGACGCTCGTCGTGAGCGCCGCGCCGGGCTGGCTCCACCAGCGCGCGGTCATGAACCTGGCGCTGCTACTCGCGCAGGCGTGCCCGCCTGGCTTCGAGGTGTTGCCTGCGCCGTTTGCCGTTCAGTTCAGTGAGCGCACCCAGCTCCAGCCCGACATCGTCGTCACCGAGAGCCGGCACTTCAGTGCTCGCGGGCTGTATGTCCCGCCGCTGCTCGCCGTCGAGGTGCTCTCGGAGAGCACCCAGATGTACGACCGGCACACCAAGAGCCAGGTGTTCGCCCGCGCGGGCACGCCGTCGTTCTGGGTTGTCGAGCCGCTCGCGCGCCCGGCCGAGGCGCGGCTCGAGGCGTGGGAGTTGAGCAGCCGACGCAAGTACCGCCGGGTGGCGACGGTCGTCGGTGACGAGCTGTACGAGACGGTCAACCCGTACCCTGTCGCGGTTCGGCCGGCGGATCTGGTGCGCGAGCGCTGATCCCCGAGCGCTCCGGAAGAATGCCTGCCGTGCAGGAGATCCGGGTGACCTACCGCAAGTACGACGGCGCGCTGCACTGGAACCACGGCGCGCAGCTGCTGGGCGAGGACCGGCACGGCGTGTGGGTCGGGGTCGGGCCCACGATCCCCGTGTTCCGGGGCGCCGAGGCGTTCGGGCCGCCGGAGGCGCCGTTCGTCATCCTGATGCCGCACGAGGCGTGGTGGACAGCCATGTTCAACGCCGCCCCGCACCGCACCGAGATCTACTGCGACGTCACCACCGTGCCGCAGTGGCCGACCGGGTCCGAGGTGACGATGGTCGACCTGGACCTCGACGTCAGGCGCCGCCGCACGGGTGCCGTTGAACTGCTCGACGAGGACGAGTTCGCCGAGCACCAGACCAGGTACGGCTACCCCGCCGAGGTCGTCGCCGAGGCGGAGGCGTCGGCGGCCTGGCTGGTCAACGCCGTGCGGGCGCACGAGGAGCCGTTCGGCGTCGCCTCGTTCGACTGGCTGGCACGGGTCACGTAGCGAGCAGATCCCGCGTCGGGTCGACGGTCGGCGCGTCGGTGAGCTTGGCCGGGTTGAGCTGGTCGAAGATGCCGGTGATCCGGCCGTCGGCCATGGACAACCCCATCACCATCCGGATCGGCGGGTCGCCGGCCTCCATCAAGAGCCCGTACACGCCGTTGACCGACACGATCTCCGCACGCGGCGTCCCGAACCGCCGGGCCTGCCGGAACAGGCCGGCCATGAACCGGGCCACCTGCAGCGAACCCTCGACGGGCCGGCGGCCGGCCGGCAGCACGCCGCCGCCGTCGCCGATGGCGACCACGTCGGGTGCGAGGACGGCGAGCAGCCCGTCGATGTCGCCCTCCTGGACGGCGGCGAGGAACGCGTCGAGAAGCGTGCGCTGCTCTGCCGGCGTCGCCGAGTGCCGGGGCCGCCCCTCGGCCACCGCCCGGCGGGCCCGGGTGGCGAGTTGGCGCGCCGCCGGGCCGGTGGTGGAGAGCACTGTCGCGATCTCGTCGAACGGGACGGCGAACACGTCGTGCAGCACGAACGCCACCCGCTGCTCCGGCGTCAACGTCTCGAGGACCACGAGCAGCGCGAGCGTGACCTCCTCCGCCCGCTCGGCGAGGGCCTCCGGGCCGGGCGCGGTGGACGGCAACCGCGCCACGATCGGCTCCGGCAGCCACGGCCCCACGTATGCCTCGCGGCGCACCCGGGCCGAGCGCAGCACGTCGAGACAGATGCGTCCGGTCGTGGTGGTGAGCCATCCGCGCAGGTCCCGGATCGTCGAGCGGTCGGCACCGGCGAATCGCAGGTAGGCCTCCTGGACGGCGTCCTCGGCCTCGGCGCGGCTGCCCAGCATCCGGTAGGCGACCCCGATGAGGTGGTCGCGGTGCTGCTCGAACTCCTCGGTCACGTCCCCGCCTCGCTGACTCGACTCGCCGACTCGCCGTCCGGTGCCGGCCGACACCGCCCCTCCTCGGACGGTAGACGGGGCCGGTTTGTGACGCGTCGCGGGCCCGCTCCCTCGCCCCGTTAAGGGACAATTGCCTCATGTCGGGCAGCGCGTCGATCTACAGCCTCGCCGGCGTCGCCGTCGCCGGGGTCTCAATGGCAGCGGCCACGCTGGCCCGCCGCGAGCGCACCTACCTCCCGCGCGGCCACGCGAGCCGGCTGGACACCTGCCGCGACCCGCTCCGCCGCGCGCTGCGCTACGGCTGCGCCGGTCTGACCGTCGGCGTGGAGGTCGCCGCCGACGGCCGGCTCCGGCTCGCGACCGGCGCACCCGGCGCGAGCGCGGCGTCCGCGCAGGTGCCGGCCGCGCCGGCGGGCGCCCGGTCCGTGGGCGGCGAAGTCGCGGCCGGTGCGGTCGCGCCCGGCGCGACCGCGACGGGTGCGACGGCGACCGCGACGCGACCGACGGCGAGCGCGACGCGACCGACGGCGACGCGAGCGACCGCCGACGCGGCGCCGGGCGACCCGGGCCGCACGCTGGCCCGGCTGGTGCTCGAACCGCTGCTCGCCCGCGTCCGGGCGAGGGGCCGGGTGCATCCGGCGCAGCACCAGCCGTTCAGCGTCGTGCTGGAGCCCGCCGGTGGCGCATCCGCGGCCCACCTGCTCGACCTTCTCGAGGAGGAGCTGACCGGGTACTCCGAGATGCTGACGCGCTCGCGCGCCGGCACCGTCCGGCATTCCGCCGTGCTCGTGGCGCTCGCCGGCGCGCCGCGCGGCGCCCTGTCCAGACGGGAGAGCCGGCTGTTCTTCGCGGAGGGCACGCTCGCCGACGTCGACACCGGGGTGGCGACGTCGGTGGTCCCGCTGGTCGGGGAGCACGTCGCCTGGCGGTTCGGTTGGGACGGCCGGGGCGAGATACCGGCCGAGGAGCGGCACGTGCTGCGGGCCCTGGTGGCCGCGGCGCGCGCCGAAGGCAAACGGGTGCGGCTGTTCGGCGTCCCGGAGAAGCGCCGCGCGGTGCGGCGCGCCTACTGGCGGGAACTGCACGCGGCCGGCGTCGACCTCATCGGGGCGCGGGACGTGGCCACTCTCCGGCGGTTCCTGCGAGCGCAGCGTGCACACCGGTAATCGGGGTAGAAGGTGAACGAGAAATGAACATCAAATGACGCCCTCGTGACCGGCACGGGGCGCGCAGCGGGCTGAATCCGGTGAACGTACAGTGATTCCCGAGTGATCCACCCCTCCGCCGCAGGATGCCAAGTACGCGAGGTAGCCGCCGTGCGCTTGAAGCTTCGACCCAACGACGAGTCGTTCTACGACTTCTTCACCAAGGCGGCCGAGAACCTCGTCCGCGGCACCGAACTCCTCACCGAACTAGCCATGCCCAAGGCCGACGTCCAGTCGGTGAGCGAGCGCCTCGTCGAGGTCGAGCACGACAACGACGCGCTCACCCACGAGCTGTACAACCGGATCAACTCGAGCTTCGTGACGCCGTTCGACCGCGAGGACATCTACCGCCTCGGGTCGCAGCTTGACGACGTCATGGACCACCTCGAGGCCGTCGGCAGCCTGCTGTACCTGTACGGCCTGACCAGCCTGCCGTCGCTGCCCCGGGAGATGCACGAACTGGTCGCGATCCTCGACCAGCAGGCCAGGCTCACCGCGCGCTCGCTGCCGTCGCTGAAGACGATGAAGGGCCTCAAGGACTACTGGGTCGAGTGCAACCGCCTGGAGAACGAGGGCGACCGGGCGTACCGGATGCTGCTCGTGCGCCTGTTCTCCGGCGAGTACGACGCGCTGACGGTGATGAAGATGAAGGAGGTCGCCGACGAGCTCGAGGCGGCCTGCGACGCGTTCGAGCACGTCTCGAACACCGTCGAGACGATCGCGGTCAAGGAGTCGTGAGCGAGCGCAGCGAGCGAACCATCCGCAGCGGACATGAGCGCCACGCGGAGCGGGGCGCTCACGTCGTAGGTGTCGGCTCGCGAAGCGAGGCGACGCCGTGACCCCCGAGTTCGTCGCCGTCATGGCGGTGATCCTGGCGGCGATGGCCTTCGACTACACCAACGGCTTCCACGACGCCGCCAACGCGATCGCCGTCTCGGTGTCGACGCGTGCCCTCACCCCGCGGGTCGCGTTGATCATGGCGGCGTTCGGCAACCTGATCGGCGCCTACTTCGGGCAGGGCGTCGCAAAGACCGTGGGCGAGGGCCTGGTGACGCTGCCGCAGGGCGTCAGCAGCCTGGGCGTGGTGTTCGCCGGTGTGCTGGGCGCGATCGCCTGGAACCTCATCACCTGGTACTTCGGGTTGCCGTCGAGTTCGTCGCACGCGCTGTTCGGCGGGTTGGTGGGCGCGACGCTGTTCGCCGCCGGCGGCACCGTGCACTGGGACACCATCGGCGAAAAGGTCATCATCCCGATGGTGGTCTCGCCGATGGTCGGCTTCCTGCTCGGCTTCGTGGTGATGCTGGCGCTGCTGTGGATCGTCCGCAACGGCAACCCGAGCAAGCTCAACCGTGGTTTCCGGATCGCGCAGAGTCTCTCGGCGTTCGCGATGGCGCTCGGTCACGGCATGCAGGACGCCGCGAAGACCATGGGCATCATCGTGCTCGCGCTGTACACCGGCGGGTTCCAGGAGAGCCGCACGCACATCCCGTGGTGGGTGTTCTTCACCTCGGCGACGGTGCTGGCGCTGGGCACGTACGCCGGCGGCTGGCGGATCATCCGCACTGTCGGGCGCAAGGTGATCGACCTCGGCCCGGCGGAGGGCTTCGCCGCCCAGACTGTGGCGAGCGCCGTCCTGTACTTCAACTCCCTCGTGCTGCACGCGCCGATCTCGACCACGCACACGATCACATCGGCGATCATGGGGGTCGGCGCGACGAAGCGGCTGCGCGCGGTGCGCTGGGGCGTGGCCGGCAACATCGTCAGCGCGTGGATCATGACTTTCCCGGCCGCCGCGACCATCGCCGTGCTGGTCTACTTCGTGGTCCACCCACTGTTCGGGTAACCCCTTCCCTGCGCCGATCTTGGACGTCTACTACGGCTCCAGCCGTGGTGGACGTCCAAGATCTCGGGACGAGGGAGCTAGTACGACACGCCGATCTGCGCCCGGACGCGGTCCAGGGTGGTCAGGACGGCGAGGCTCTCGGCGTGCGGCATCGTCGGGCTCTCGGTGAGCCCTTCCCGCAGGCAGCGGTTCACCTCGGCGGCCTCGAAGTGGTAGCCCTTGCCCCGGTACGAGAGGTCGATCACCTCCGTTGACTCGCCCCGGTGCAGGGTCAGGTGCTGCGGGCACATGACGCTGGGCAGCTCGATGCGCCCGTCGGTGCCGGCGACCACCGCCAGCCACGGCGTCGCGCTGACCAGCGAACAGGTGAGCGACGCGAGCGCACCCGACGCGTACCCGAGGATCATCGCCGTGTTCCGGTCGGTGCCCTGCGGGCCGAGGTCGGCCCAGGCCCGGATCTCGTCGGGCGGGCCGAGGAACAGGTGCGCGATCGTCGCCGGGTAGATGCCCAGGTCGAGCAGCGCGCCGCCGCCGAGCGCCCGGGCGTGCAGGCGGTGCGTCTCGTCGTCCGGGGCGAGGAACCCGAAGTCGGCCGACACGCTGGTGACCCGGCCGATCGCGCCGGCGGCGACGAGCTCCTGGGCCCGCCGCACCACCGGGTTGAACCGCGTCCACATGGCCTCCATGAGGAAGAGGTTGCGCTCGCGGGCGGCGTCGAACAGGCCGGTGGCCTGAGCGGCGTCGAGCGCCACCGGCTTCTCGGTGAGCGCCGCCTTGCCGGCGTCGAGCACAGTCATCGTCGCGGCGACGTGGCCGGAGTGCGGCGTCGCGACGTAGACGACGTCGACCTCCGGGTCCTCGGCGAGCGCCCGCCACGAGCCGTGCGCGGTCGGTATCCCGTGGGTGGCGGCGAACTGCTTCGCTGCCTCTTCGGTCCTCGAGCCGACCGCGGTGATCACCGCGTCGGGAAGCAGTCGCAGATCGTCGACGAAGGTGGCGGCGATCGCGCCGGTCGACAGGATTCCCCAGCGGATGGGCGTGGTCATGCCCGCACGCTAGCGGATCTTTTCGTTGCATCGGCAACTGAAAGCGCTCTCCCGGCGTACCCGAATGGGCAAGCGGTCCGACCCGTTGAGCCCATGTTGAGCGTGCGCTGAGGCATGCCCGTCAGGGTTGACCCACTACCCCGGGAGGCACGACTCATGAACGCCGAACAGTTGACCGTCTATGTGCACGCCGACGACCCGATCCTCCGCGCCGGCCTGGCCAGCCAGTTGCGGCCGCGGCCAGAGGTCAAGGTCATCGACGCTCCGGAACCGGGGCGTACCAGCGTTGCCCTTGTGGTCGCCGACCGTGTCGCAGAGCCGACACTGCGTACACTGCGCTCGCTCCAGCGCGTGGGTGCCCGCTTGGTCCTCGTGGTCGCCGAGCTCGACGACGCCGATCTGGTCGCCGCCGTCGAGGCGGGCGTTGCCGGCGTGGTCCGTCGGGCCGAGGCCAGCCCCGACCGGCTGATCAACGTGGTGCAGGCCGCGGCCGTCGGCGACGGCGCGCTGCCGCCGGACCTGCTCGGGCGCCTGCTCAACCAGGTGGGCAAGCTGCAGCGGCAGGTGCTCTGGCCGCGCGGGCTCACCTTCGGCGGGCTCGCCGAGCGGGAGATCGAGGTGCTCCGGCTCGTCGCCGACGGCCTGGACACGGCCGAGATCGCGGCGAAGCTGTCCTACTCGCAGCGCACGATCAAGAACATCCTGCACGACATCACGAGCCGCCTGCACCTGCGCAACCGGTCGCACGCGGTGGCCTACGCGCTGCGGCACGGGCTGATCTGAGTTTCGGCCCGGGAGCCGTAGGCTCGCCGTGTGGAAGGCACTGATCGCACAGATCGGACTGCCGCGGTGACGTTTCCGCTGCCGGCCCGCCTGATGAAGCACGCGCAGGAGTTCGCCGAGGCCGGCCGCGAGCCCGCGCCGGCCCGCCTGGCGAGCACTGTCGTGCTGCTGCGACCCGTGGAGGGCGCATCGGACGGCTTCGAGGTGTACGCGATCCGCCGGGCCGCCACGATGGCGTTCGCCGCGGACATGTACGCGTTTCCGGGTGGCGCCGTCGATCCGCGCGACTTCACGGTCGAGCTGCAGTGGGCCGGCCCGCCGCCGGGGGAGTGGGCCGCCCGCCTCGGCCTTTCCGAGGCCACCGCCCGGGCCGTGCTCTGCGCGGCCGTGCGGGAGGTGTTCGAGGAGTCCGGCGTGCTGCTTGCCGGCCCGGGCCCGGACACCGTCGTCGGCGACGTCAGCGGCGACGACTGGGAGGCCGCCCGGGTCGCGTTGATCGAGCGCACCGTCGGCTTCGCGGAGTTCCTCGCCGAGCGTGGCCTGGTTCCGCGCACCGACCTGCTGGCGCCGTGGGCCCGCTGGATCACCCCGGACTTCGAGCCGCGCCGGTACGACACCTACTTCTTCCTGGCGCTGCTGCCCGGCGGTCAGCGCACCCGCGACGTGGGCGGCGAGGCGGCGCACACCCGCTGGGCGTCACCCGGAGAGCTCGCCGGCGACGGCACCCCGATGCTCCCGCCGACGAAAGTGACGCTGCGCCAGCTCGCCCGGTACCCGACGATCGAGCGGGTGCTGGCCGCCGCGGCGACCCGCGAGCCGGGTCGGCCGGTGCAGCCGGCGGCCGAGTTGCAACCGGACGGCTCAGCGCGCCTCGTCGTCAACCTGTAGCGCACCAACTACGCTATGTCGTGATATGCGGCATATGTGGTATTGGCAGGGACTTCGATGGGCACCCGGTGGGCTGCTCCTCCTCGCCACGGCCATCGTCGCCACCGTCGCGATGCCGTGGCCGGCGCGCTGGCTCGCCTGGGCGGTCGCGGTCGTCGTCTCGGCCCGGCTGCACAGCCTCGCCGGCCGCTACTATGCCCGGCACTTCCCGTACATCCGGCCCGGCCGGCTCACCAACAGCGGCCTGATCGCCAGCGGCGTGCTCATCGCCGCGCTCATCGGCGACGTCGTCTGGACGCCGCCCGTCCTGATCACCGCGATCGCCGGCGCGGCGGTGCTGCTCGGCTACGGCCTCGCCACCGGCGGCGGCCGGCCGCACCACGTCGGCGGGATGATCCTGTTGATGGCGCTCGCGCCGTTACCCGCGGTCGGCCTCGCCGACGACGCCCGTGACCGGGTGCTGCTGTGGCTGTTCGCGTGCGGCGTGCTCTATCCGGTGCTGGCCGTGCTCGACCACCGCGAGCTGATGGTCAAGCAGCGCCTGCGGCAGCGGACGCAGTCCGCCGGTAGGTCACGTCGCTCGTCCATGGTGTGAAGCCGAGCTTCTCGTACAGGGCAACCGCCCGAGGGTTCGACTCGTCCACGTAGAGCATCACCGTGTCGACGCCGACCGAACCGAGCCAGGACAGGCCGGCCACGACGAGCGGGCGGGCCAGCCGCATGCCCTGCGCGTCGGGATCGATCCCGAGCACGTAGACCTCGCCCAGGCCGTCCTCGTGGATCTTGGTCCAGTGGAAGCCGATCAACTGCCCGGCCCGCTCGGCCAGCAGGAACCCGGCCGGGTCGAACCACGGCTCGGCCATCCGCAGGTGCAGGTCGTCGAGGGTCAGGCGGCCCTGCTCCGGATGGCTGGCGAAGGCGCGGGCGTTCAGCCGCAGCCATGGCTCGTCGTCACGGCCGGGCACGAACGCCCGCACCACCACGCCGTCGGGCACCTCCGCGGCCGGCAGCGGCTCGGCGAGCGAGCGCCGCATCCGCCGCAGCACCCGCGTCCGTTCGAACCCCAGCGCGCGGGCCAGCGCGGCCGCCGCCGGGTGGTCGCCGTGCGACCACACCTCGAGCGTTCCGCCGGAGACCGCCAGCGCCGCGTCCACGAGCGCGCGGCCCAGGCCGTGCCCGCGCCGCGCCGGCGCGATCACCAGTTCCGCGGCGCCGTCCGACGCGACGTGGCCGTAGCCGTCGCGGCCGTCGTTGACCAGCAGGTGGACGCCGGCGGAGCCGTCGGAGCCGGCAGTGCCGGCGGAGCCGTCGGAGCCGGCAGTGCCGGCGGAGCCGTCG